>JAAUYK010048658.1_pt1 | contig 10614 bp, 10 predicted proteins | sample 7278021 | NCBI WGS metagenome assembly JAAUYK01 (sample SAMN14350223, study PRJNA611818) | marine sediment metagenome | isolation source: surface marine sediment (1.8m) | place: French Polynesia: Moorea | collected 2018-08
ATGGGCGCAAAACGCTGATTGCCTGTGCCGGCGCCGCCCCGGCCGTCAGCGATTCGATAAGTGCCCGCCGCATGCCACGACAGGCGGATCATGAGACCGCCGTAGTGACCCCAATCCGCCGGCCACCACTCCTGACTGTCGGTCATCAGGGCGTGCATGTCTTTTTTGAGGGCTTCGAAGTCGAGTTTCTTCACCTCTTCAAGATAGTTGAAGTCCGCTCCCATCGGGTTGGTTTTGCTGTCGTGTTGATGCAGAATGTCGAGATTGAGCGCCTTGGGCCACCAATCCATGTTCGACATGCCGCCACCGGCAATGCGGCTGAAGGTTCTACCCGTTACCGGGCATTTGCTTTCGTCAGTCATAGTGTTTCCTCCTTTCACTGTTTGGACTTATGCACCGCCCTGCTGTTAATAATCAGGCCGGCACATATTTGGTTCGTTTATTTTATCGCACGCATCATAATAATGAAAAAAATTTAGGCGGTATGAGACTGACAGTCACGGCATGTGCCGAAAAAGTCAACTCTGTGAGTCAGAATTTGAAATCCTGTTTCTTTGATAATTTCGTTTGTCAGATCCTGAAGACTACCTAAATTCGGATCAATAATTTTTTGACACTGCGTACAAATTACGTGGGGGTGAGGATAAGGCTTGTTGCCGTCATAACGATTGCTCCCATCAGGGAAACCGAGTTCTAGCACCTCGTTGAGTTGCTTAAGTAGATTGACCGTCTTGTAAATGGTGGCAATGCTGGTTGTGGGAAATTCAGCCCGGACCGTTTCATATATTCGTTCAACCGTGGGATGTCCCTCACTGACCGCTAATACTTTTAAAACGGCCATCCTTTGAGGGGTAAGACGGAAATTGTGTGCCTTCAACTTCGAAAGCATCTGATTCAGTCTTAATTCCATGCTTGCCGCATCCGCCTGCATTTTCATTGCCCAATACCAATAGTTTGATATGTTATGGATAACTATTATTATTAGATAATTATTCTTATTTTATAAGTCAAGTAGCAAACTGCAGGGTTTCAGTAAAAACTTCAGTATTGTCGAGGGATTATACAAGCCGTCCAAGGTTGTTATGGATCACAATCACCTGCCGGCGAAAGTCACAGGATAATAAAGATCAGGTGCATTGTGGGGCTATGTTATAAAATTTAACTAGTATTAATGGTAACTAAGTGATGAACCGTTTCCGCAGGAGACACCGCCAGGCTCTTGGTGGATTTGGACGATTCGAACCAAAGTGACTTGATTGAAGTAACAGAATCTCAAAATAGGGCTCCACTGCCAGAATTATTTCGCCCGCGGTCCGTTGCGGTGGGCCAGGACCTTGGCGATCCTCATCGGCGTTGCCAACGATTGTTAGCCATATGCCGGCGTTGTCCAGATGATTTGCGGCATTTTGTGCAAATTGCCTTCGATCGTCTTTAGAATTAAATGAATGAAAACAGCCTCTGTCGAGTACAAACCCAAAGGGTGCCGCTTGAATTTTGCTCTTAAGAAAATTAGCAATCATGAAATCGCATTCAACTTTAGCTTTAGAAGCTTTTTCTTTGGCCTTCTCTATGGCCTCGTCCGAAGTATCAATACCCACAACCTGAAAACCGTTTTGGGCAAGCCATATGCAATTGTCGCCGGTCCCACAACCAATATCTAAGACTTTGCAACTCTGAATCGGATTCTTGGTCACAATTTCGATAAGATTGAAATCTGGCTTACCGGCCTCCCAGGGCGTATCCCCTGATTTGTATCTCTCTCTGTAACGCTCTTCGACTGTCATTTGGTTACACCTTATAGAAAGGAAGATGTGCGCAGCAGATAACAATTGGCCAGCTTGTGAGAACTGCTTTGGCTGAGTTACCCGTCGGATGCATTGCTTGCGATTATGCTTGCCGGTTTTTCAAAGCAGCCTTGACGCGGGCGTTCGTCATGGGTAATTGCAATAGCTTGGCGCCCGTGGCGTTATGGACGGCTGTTGCTAATACGCCGCCCATACCGATAATTGCCGGTTCACCACCCCCTTTTGGCGGCAGTGCCGGATTGGGCACAATCACGGTTTCGATCTTCGGCAGCCATGAAAAACGAGGGATCGAATAGGTGTCAAAATTGGTGTCCAAAAGCTTACCATTGTCGAAATGCATTTCTTCAGCCAGGGCATAACCTAAGCCCATGGTCAAACAACCTTCTATCTGAACGGTAGCACCCTGTGGGTTGACGACCTGGCCCATCTCCTGGGCGCAGGCTACCCGAATGACCTGAATTGCACCTGAGTTTGCGTCCACTTCAACTTCAGCCATTAAGGCGACATACGTTTCGGCATCGATGCCGCATGCCATACCAACTCCCCGGCCACTAGGTAGCTTTGCCGGTGAGTAGCTGAATTTCTTCGCAACAGCTTCCAGAACCGAGCGCATCCGCCGATCCTTGAGATGACGAAGCCGCAACGCCAGCGGATCCTGTCCCGACGCCTCTGCCATCAGGTTAAGGTGCAAATCACGGGCATAAACATTCGTGTTGGCAGCTGGAGCCCGCCAGGGCCCCACTGCAAATGGGTGAATACCAGGAGCGATGCGCCACTCTCCATACACCGCCTCTCGGTGGTGAGGGATCTCATAAAAATTTTGGCAGCCACGACGGCCGGCAAAATAGACCCGATAGTCCCAAAGCACGATGTTGCCGGCATCATCCAAGCCGGACCGAATCTTTACCACGGCCGCCGGTCGAAACGTGTCGAAAAAAAACTCTTCTTCGCGACTCCACATGACCATCACCGGTTTTCCGCTGATGTTGGCCAGGCGCGCAGCTTCGATGGCCTGTGCAGACGCAGACTTGCCGCCAAAACCACCTCCGACAAAAGGCGTAATTACGCGCACTTTATCTGCTGACAATCCCAAGGCGGCGGCCACTTGCCGCTGAACACCAAAAGGGGATTGGGTGGACGCCCAAACCGTCATTTTGCCGTTTTCTAAATTGGCCAGGGCGGTGTGCGTTTCCATGGGTGCGTGGGCCACATAGCTGTTTAAGTAAGTCTCTTCAAAAATGGTGGCGGCCTTCTTTGCGCCGGTCTTAAGATCGCCGGCTTGACTGGCTACCTCCGGGGAGGGTGCCTTTTTGAGCAAGTAATCAAATATGGTATCATGATTTATCCCTGTTTGAGGAACCATGTACTTCGCCTTGATTTTCTCCAGACCCTGCTGTGCGATATCCGGATAAGGGTGTAAAACAGCGGTCAAGTCGCCATCACGGACCACCTGGATGCCTGGAATCGCTTCTGCGGCTGAGGTGTCGATATTGGTCTGCTTGGCTCCGTGGGCGGGGGGACGAATGATTTTAGCATAAAGCATACCGGGCAGGTGAATGTCACCGGCAAATTGAGCCTTACCGGTTACTTTTTCGCGGGCATCGCGTCTTAAATATGGTTTGCCGCTGATGGTGTACGCGTGGGATGGCTTTAAAGGTGGTACGTCTTTTAAATGCCTTTCAATCAGACGACCCTGGGTCAATTTTCCGTAGGTCACCCGGTTGTCGGGACGACCACGCTCAGATATGACCCCTGCCCGGGTCACCAACTGTGAAGGTGCGCACCGCAATCGCTCGGCCGCCAATTCTTTAAGTACCCCCTTGGCTTCAGCAGCTGCTTCTTTGACAAATACGCCGTAAAATCGTGTCGAAAGTGATCCCCAGGTGCCGGCGTCCCACGGACAAAGATCGGTATCGCCCATGACCATGTCAACGGATTCGTAGGAAACATCCATCTCCTCGGCCACCATCTGCGCAAAGCTGGTGATGGGACCCTGTCCCATTTCAATCTTGCCGACAAAACAGGTCACCCGGTTGTCCACGCCGATCTTGAGAAACGCATTAAAATCAACCGGAACATTGGCGCCTGCATATCCGCGCCGCGGCGCTCGTGCCAAAGCATGCATATCACCGACACTGGCGTAAACGATTAAACCTCCTCCCACAAGGCCCAAGCGTTTTAGAAAATCCCGGCGGGTTATCGATTCAGGATAAACAATCCCGGTACTTTCCTTTTCATCTGAAGAGCGTTGCGAATGGTCTTTCATGGCGTGCCTCCTTTAAGCGCTTTGGCAGCCGATTGGATTGCCGCGATGATCCTCACATGGGCACCGCACCGACAAAGATTATCCTCCATGCCGTCAATGATCTCCTGACGGGTTGGCGCGGGGTTTGACGAAAGCAATCCGTAAGCTTTAAGAATCATACCGGGTGTGCAAAACCCGCATTGCAGGGCATCGTGGGCTGCGAACGCCTCTTGGATGGGATGCAATTGTCCGTTTTGGGCGAGCCCCTCAATGGTTCGGATATCACTCCCCGCAACTTCTTTAGCTGAAATCTGACAGGATGCTGTTGCCTCATCATTGATAAGTACGGTACAGGCTCCACACACACCCTCGCCGCAACCGTATTTGGCACCGGTCAGTCCCAGGTCGGTTCTCAAAACCCAAAGAAGGGGGCGCTCACCTTCCACGCGCAAATTCACAGATTTGCCGTTAAGTTTAAAGGCGATGGTTTTGATCATTGCATATCCTCCTGTGCCGCAATGTATTTAATGAATGGATATCGGTTCAGTTGAGGTGCTTTTTAAAAAACGACATGGTTCGTTGCCAGGCGATTTTTGCCTGCGCTTCATCGTAACGGGGCGTTGAATTATTATGGAAGCCATGACGGGTGCCCTCGTAGGTATACATAACAAAATCTTTCTTGTGCTTTTCCAAAGCGTTCCGGTACTCCTCGCGTGAAGCGTTAATCCGAGGGTCATTTTCAGCATACTGTATCATAAGGGGCGCTTGAATTTTGGCAACATCTTCAATTGCGGGGGCGCGACCATAAAACGGAACCCCGGCACTCAGCTCTGTTCCCATGATGACTGCCAGCTTATTGACAACACCGCCGCCATAGCAAAAGCCTGTTGCTCCCAGCTTACCATTGGATAATTCATGACCTTTCAAGAATCTGGCACTGTTTAAAAGGTCTGTAAAGAGTTTGTCTTTGTCCAGAGACTTTTGCATGACTTTGCCATCGTCATCGTTTCCGGGGTAACCACCGATGGGCGAGAGCCCATCGGGTGCCAGTGCCAGAAAACCTTCAACCGCGGTACGGCGTGCGACGTGTTCTATGTATGGTTTTAGGCCTCTGTTTTCATGAATGATCAGCACCGCAGGAAAAGGCCCGTCGCCCGTCGGTTTTACCAAATAACCGCGCATTTGGCCCGATGTGCCGCCGGGCGAATCATATGCGACATAACGCGCCTTGATCCGTTGATCTGTAAAAGAGATTGTTTGAGCTTCAGCATAGCGCGGCAGCAGCGCTTTCGCCATAGCAAGACCTGCACCGCCCACGACTGCCAGTGCCGAGGCTTTATTAAAAAAATCACGCCGGGTCATCTGAGTGTGACAGTATTCATCGTATAAATCATATACCTTTGCATCGATTTTTTCCCTTTGCATCATGACCTCCTGAGCCAACATTAATTGCAGTATTTTAACAACAATCTGCCATAAACGTTAAATGATCAACATTTATGGAGGTTTGGAATGTCGGTATGCACGTGAATATGTTGTCCTGACATATTAATGCATGGCGGTGAGACCCCAATTGACATGATATTTTTTGAGGGATCAATCCGCCAACAGACGCATCTCACATTCAATCACAATTCAATGGTGGTTTGCTTTTCCTTTGGCGCCGGCGGCCGAAATTGATTGCGAACAGTGGAATGTACGACAATATTTCGAATTTGATCACCTTGAAGGACACGCAGAGGCACATCAACACCTGCTTTGCCCAGCGCCCATACCTTTCGGTAAAAATCCGCCATCCCACGTACATCCTGTTTATTAACGGCAAGAATAATATCGCCGGTCCTGATGCCGGCCTTCTCAGAAGGACCACCCGATGTAACACGTTCTACAAATAAGCGTCCGTATAATTCTTCGGTTCTAACACCGAGCCAGGGTCGTGGTGGTACTTTGGACTTCCCTGCAAGCTTCAAATCGCTGAGAATCGGTTTCAATATATCTATGGGTACAAACATATTGGTGGGTAATACCCCCAGTTCCGCAAGCGTGAGTTGCGAATACAAATACCCGATACCGACTAAGTGGCCGTTGCGGTTAACAAGGGCGGCCCCGCTGAATCGCTCAATCGGAGGGGCCGTAAATATCGCATTGTCCAACAGATACTCCCACGGACCGGCAAATTCTTTGCGGTCAACCACAATGACCCCCTGAACTGCGTCTCCTTTCCCGTAGCTTACCGCCAGGACCGGATCACCTTTCTCAATTTCAGATGAACTGCCCAGCGGCATGGGTGCCACTTGAATCGGCGAAGTTGCCCGCAGCAAGCCGAACCCGGTATTGCGGTCGTAACCGACAACCGTTGCCTTGATTCTTTGCTGATCTTGTCCGACGATTTCGACTGTCTCAGCTTCGATGGTCTGAAAACCGATGGTGAGGACATGTCCCTTTTCATCAATGACAACGCCGCTGGCCACCCGATTGGTGCCAAATCTTTCTGCTGTGCGGGCATTTTCCGGCACCGAAATTCGAATCTCAACAATAGCTTCCAAGGCTTTTTCCGCACCCTGTTCGGCATGAACGGTAAGTGAATGGGTGGCTGAAAAAACCAAGAGAACAAAGAGGCAAATTTTATTCATAGCCTCCCCCTTTTGAGGGCAAACGATTAATCGGTCATGTTTTGATCGTATCGTTTATATTAGCATGCAACTAGATGGTGTTGGTGGTCCGCGATGATAATGATATAAGGCTGCAGAAAATGGTGATTTGGAGCGTCGGTTCAAATATCGGGAAATCTGAATTGCCACGCAAAAGGCGCATCTGCAATGCAACGAAATGGGGAACGAAGTAAAGCTTCAGGTATAACGGCAAATTTCAATAGGAAGTCGATAGCGCTCAAACTGTCATTATCGGCAAACTGTTACCAAGGTCAAACTAAAGCCTTTTTCATGCATATGCAATTTAAAAATGATCATTTGAAAGATGCGGATTTTTATTCGCAAGTTTTTTGTTTCGGTATCATCTTATCCAGGCCAACCACTGCGGCGCCACTTTGCCCGCCAGCCAAAATAGCAGCATGCCCACGACCACCGTGCCACCCAATGATCGCGTCCACCAGGCAAAAACGAACGTCGGCAGGGCCACCCACAACTCTGGTCGCAAAAAGTCGAGATTTCTTGGCGTTCCATCAAGAATCAGGGCCGGCAACAGCAACGCGCTGAGAATCGCTGCCGGTATAAGTTCCAGCCATTGGATAAACCATTGCGGAAGAGACCGCCGGGAGAGATAGTGCAGGGGCAGCCAGCGTGGTAAGTACGTCACCAAGCCCATCCCCAGAAGAAGCATGAGATAATCAGCCATTGCTCGAATTGCCTTTCAACACTTTCCGTTGGATGATGACGCCCACTGTGGCGGCGACAATAGAAGCGATAACGATATAGGTATTGCCTGGAATCAGCAGCGCCAAACCCACAGCGGTTAGGCCGGCGACCACGGCCGTCAAAAGGTGAATCCGTTTTCGAATTTGGTAAATGAGCAGGCAGATAAACATCGCGATGAGGGCATAATCAATTCCCAAAGCCCCTTCAGGGATAAAGCGGCCGCCGATGCCGCCCGCCACCGTACTGACGAACCAGGTCAGATTGGCTGCGTGGTTGACGACCAGAGCCCGGGACAGACTCCAGTTGTGGTCATTGAAACGCGGCAGATTGACGGCAAAGCTCTCATCCGTTACGCCATAGGCATACAGCGAAAGCAATCCCCGGTGGGCATCCCGCAAATAGACGGCCAACGCAGAACTCATCAACACGTGGCGCAAATTTACCACAAAGGTAGTAGCAATGATGGCAGGTGCCGAAGCTCCGCTGGCCAGCATGGATATCGCAATGAACTGGGAACTGCCGGCAAACACCATGATGGACATCAGACCGATCTGGAAGGGAGTCAGTCCTGCCTTCTGCGCCAACACACCGAAAGCCATACCGATGGGCAGGTAACCCAGGCAAATGGGCCATCCGGCGTTCAATCCGTCTCTGAGGGTTGTAGGCCTTTCAGTAGATGATGGGGGCGTCATGCATTAAAATCTTTGCTTACGTAAACTGTATTTTATTGTCGAAGCCAGGGCAATTAAGTTCTATTGGCTATAACCGAATTCATCCGTTGCTGTAGGCCAATAACCTCAAGTGATGATGGTCATATTCTTCGGTCTTGATAGAACAATACTGTACTCGGCGGATGGATACTTCTTCCTAACCCAGTCACAGGTTTTATTGCAGATTGTTGAGTTCCGCTTCCAGGTAACTAATAAAAACATCTCTGGCGTCATTTGACTTCTGCTCATCTTTGATAAGAACTATCGAGTACATTGGCAATTCAGGTAATTCCAAGTGGGAAGGCGCTTTTCGTAAGCCTTCCTTTAATGCGCCTTGTGGCAAAATAGAAAGTCCCATGCCTGCTTGAACAGCAGTTTGAATGTTTGCAATGGAACTTCCGGTGTACAGAACCTCCCATTTTCGATTCGCTCTTTCAAGACCCTCAGTGGCAATTTTTCTAAAAACACACGGTGACGGCAATAAAACAAGATGTAGCACATCATGAAGAGATACTTCCGTATCCTTACCAATTACCCAAATCAAAGGCTCTTGCATCAGCACACGGCAGCTTCCCTGATAGGCATCTTTGCCCGTCACGACTAAATCCAACTCGCCTTTTTCAAACAGTGGGATGAGGTTTATGCCAACATCTGTCCGCACTTCGAGATGGATATTGGGATACTGTTTTCTGAATTTAGTAAGGAGTTTAGGAAGCAATTCCGGTAAAAAATAATCGATTAACCCTATTCGTAATGTGCCGGAAGCTTTGGGTTTTGTTAATCGGCTGACAGCTTCATTATGGACAGACAATATGCGTCCTGCATAGTCCAATAAAATTTCGCCCTCAAGCGTGAGTGAGAGGCTTTTACTCGTTCGGTTGAAAATCTGTGTGTCTAACCGTTCTTCGAGCCGACGGATTTTTACACTGACACCGGACTGGGTTAAGCCAATATTATTTCCGGCCTTGGTAAAGCTTCCTGTCTCAGCAACTTCCTTAAAGCAACGCAGCATGTCTATGTCGAGATCAATAGGCATCATACCAAAAAATGATAATCAGTCATGCAAAGCATGACAACTATTAATTTGCGTTATTGGTAATTCGTCCTACTATACGACCAAGCTGGAAATAAGCCTTGCCTAATGAATTGTTTAAACAGATAGAATTTGTAAAGGAGAAGCACATGAAAGCAATCGTCGCAAAAAGTGGTAGCGAAGCACAAGACGCCAACGCCTTTGTATTGAATGAGCAGCCAATGCCTGAGCCGGGAACACAGGATCTTCTGGTTCGCGTCATTGCCATCGGGATGAATCCTGTCGACACAAAGGTACGCAAATTGTTCGCGAATGATGCTGTGCTTGGCTGGGATGCCTATGGGATCGTCGAAAAAACGGGCGCAGGCGTGGCCGGATTCAAAGCGGGGGACAAAGTCTTTTATGCGGGTGATATAACCCGACCAGGCTGCAACAGTGAATATCACTTGGTAGATTATCGGATAGCGGCGCTGGCGCCTGAAAAAATCTCACCTGAAGATGCTGCCGCCATGCCGTTGACGTCAATAACGGCCTGGGAGGGTTTGTTTGAGCGATTGGGCTTTGTTCCGGAAGCAGGTGCCAACTCTGGTAAAAGCATTCTGATAATAGGCGGTGCGGGAGGTGTTGGTTCCATAGCAATTCAATTGGCTCATTGGGCTGGATTGAAAGTGTTTGCAACCGCATCAAGGGCTGAAACAGTTGAATGGTGCCAGAATTTAGGGGCTGACACCACTCTGAACCACAGAAAAAGTCTTTATGAAGAGCTAAAGGCAACCGGAACCGATTCTGTTGATGCCATCTTTTGCACGACTCAAATGGAAAGGCATTGGAAAGTGATGTCTGAATGTATCCGTCCTCAAGGTCGTATCGTGCTGATCGATGACCCGGTTGAGTCAGTGGATATCACGGTGTTTAAATTTAAGAGCGTCACCATTTCCTGGGAATTTATGTACACCCGATCAATGTTTGAGACGGATGATATGTCCGCGCAGGGAAAATTGCTTGCGACTGTGGCCGGGCTGCTGGATGATGGTACCCTTGTCACAACGCGGCAGAAGACCATGACCGGTCTAACGCCTGAAAACATCCAGGCCATGCACATTAAACAAGAAAGTGGCACAATGATGGGTAAACAGGTTCTTATTCTTTAGAACACATCTCACGAAAGTTAGATGGCCCGAAAACGGTGTCCGGCTCTATCCGAAATCCTCGACGTATTGTCATATACGCCTGCGGTTTCAAATCTTCGCCATCCGTGTTCTCGAATCATTTTCCGTTTCTTGAGATGTATTCTAAGGCGTTAAATCCCGCACAGCAGAGAAATCCAGTATCCAAGAAATTAATACCCAATAACAATGGAGATAGAAAAATGGCTAAACTAACTATCGTCGCAAACATTAAAGCTAAATCGGGTAAGATCGATCGTGTGAAAGCAGAGCTTGAAAAG
>JAAUYK010027845.1_pt1 | contig 10612 bp, 10 predicted proteins | sample 7278021 | NCBI WGS metagenome assembly JAAUYK01 (sample SAMN14350223, study PRJNA611818) | marine sediment metagenome | isolation source: surface marine sediment (1.8m) | place: French Polynesia: Moorea | collected 2018-08
ATGTGGCCGGTGAGGCGGGCCATCAGGGTTTCGCTGGAAAAGATATCGCCGACCTGGCCGAGGTCCCGGTGGCTACGAAACTGCGCCCCATCGTAGACGACCATGCCGGCGGCCTCCTGGCCGCGGTGCTGGAGCGCATGCAGGCCCAGCGCTATGTGCGCGGCGGCGTCGCTGCTGGCGCCGAAGATCCCGAAGACGCCACACTCCTCGCGGAGCTTGTCGTCGTCGAAGGGGTCGGTCTTGGCGAAGGGCAATCGGCTACTGGGCACTTTCGATCAGACGCTCCATGTTGGCCCGCTCCGCGTCGCGATAGCCTTGGTTTTCATCCGCGGCCGCGTCCTTGGTAGGCGGCGCGATCAGCAACTGGTAGGCGCGCTCGGCCGCCTCGGCGTCATCTCGGAGGGCGCCGAAGCTGTTGCTTTCCTTGCGAATCTCCTCGGGAATGAAGCCGGCGAGCAGGGACGCGCCATGCTGGATTAGGGGCATGGTGCGGGCTTCCCGCAAGGTTGGCGGCCAGTCCTTAGACGGCACGAAATAGTCCACCGCCAGCCAGAGCGCCGAGACGATCAGAGCACCCCGCAGGATGCCGAAGATGAAGCCCAGGCTGCGGTTCAGAGGTTGCAGCTCGCTGCCGTGGATCGGCCGCGAGGCGAAGTGGGCAACGATCGAAAGGCCGATCAGGACGGTCAGGAAGATCAACAGCCCGCCGACGATATCCGCAACCACTTCGATGGTGATGAGCTGACGCATCATCGGCTGAATCAGGGGCAGCCCGACGTAGGTGGCAACGCCCGCGACGACCCAGGAGAGCAGCACCAGAAGCTCGCGAACGAACCCGCGCAGGAACGCGAAAAGGCCCGAAAGCACGACAATCGCGACCACGACCAGGTCGGTTACGTTGATCGGGAAGGACTCCATGAGCGCTCGCCTTCTCCCGCTGGGCACCGTCTAGCGCAGAAAGGTCCCCGATGGCAATGCCGGTATCCCAAAGGCAACCCGACGCTAGTCCGGCAGTTCCGCGAAAAAATCAAATAAATCAGCTAAGTGCCGGATCTCCTCTAGGGAGATTCCGGAGCTCTCCGGGCCGTCTTTGCGCCGCCGGGCCGGCAGCAGCGCGCTCGTGAAGCCCAGCTTGGATGCCTCCTTCAGGCGGGCCTCGGCTTGGCTGACCGGCCGGACCTCTCCGGACAGGCCGATCTCGCCGAAAACCACGCAACCCTCGGGCAGGGCGCGGTCCCGGGCCGAGGAGACCAGGGCGGCCGCCACCGCCAGGTCGGCCGCCGGCTCCGTGATCCTCAGCCCGCCGGCGACGTTGAGGTAGACGTCTTTGCCTGCCAGGGATAGGCCGCAGCGGGCCTCGAGCACCGCCAGGACCATCGACAGGCGGCCGCCGTCCCAGCCGACGACGGCGCGGCGCGGCGTTGCCAGGGTCGAGGGCGAGACCAGGGCTTCGATTTCCACCAGGACCGGCCGCGTCCCCTCCAAGCCGGCGAACACCGCCGCTCCCGAGATATTGGTGTTCCGCTCGGCCAGGAAAAGGGCCGAGGGATTCGCCACCTCCTGAAGGCCACGGTCGGTCATCTCGAAGACCCCGATCTCGTCGGTTGCCCCGAAGCGGTTCTTGGTCGCCCGCAGCAGCCGGAACTGATGACTGCGCTCGCCTTCGAAGGTGAGGACGGCGTCGACCATGTGCTCCAACACCTTGGGGCCAGCGATCACACCGTCCTTGGTGACGTGGCCGACCAGCAGCAGGGCGAAGCCGCGCTGCTTGGCCAGGCGGATCAGCTCCTGGGCGCTGGCCCGGACCTGGGAGACCGTGCCGGGGGCCGAGTCGAGACTGTCGACGTACATGGTCTGGATCGAATCGATGATCGCGACCTGCGGCGACTCCGCGGTGTCGAGGGTGGCAAGGATGTCCCGCACCGAGGTCGCGGCCGCCAACTGCACCCGGCTGCCGGTCAGACCGAGTCGCTCGGCCCTGAGGCGGATCTGATCGACCGCCTCTTCGCCGGAAAAATAGGCGCAGGCCAACCCGGCGCCGGACTCGCCTCCGGTCAGGGCGGCGGCGACCTGCAGCAGCAGAGTCGATTTGCCGATCCCCGGATCGCCGCCGACCAGGATTGCCGAGCCCGGGACCAAACCGCCGCCGCAAACCCGGTCGAACTCGAGGACGCCGCTCTGCCGCCTGGGAAGGGGCGGCTCGCAGCCCTCGAGGCCGAGCAGCTCGACCGGACGCCCGGCCTTGCGCTGGCCGCGGCCGAGGCCGCCGGGCAGGCCGTCGCGCCCGGTCTCCTCGACGATGCTGTTCCATTCCCCGCAAGCCTCGCAGCGGCCCGACCACCGCACATGGGCGGTGCCGCAGGACTGACAGACGAAGCGTGGCGCAGTCTTTGCCAAGGCTCTCCGATCCGTGAAGGTGACGAGTCGTCGTGGTGCCGCCTAGAGCGGCTGGACGGCCATGCGTATAGGCCCTTCGGCCCGGCCGTTGATGAACTGGTCCACGTGGTCGTTGCCCGAGCGGTCGACCTCGGCCACCGGACCGGCCCAGATGATCTTACCCTCGAAGAGCATCGCAATGCGATGGGCGATCTTCCGAGCGCTCGCCATGTCGTGGGTGATAGATAGAGCGGTGGCACCGAGTTCGTGGACGCATTTCACAATCAGGTCATTGATGACGTCGCCCATGATCGGATCGAGCCCGGTGGTCGGCTCATCGAAGAAGATGATCTCGGGCTCGGTCGCGATGGCGCGCGCCAGGCCAACGCGCTTGCGCATGCCGCCCGAAAGCTCGGCCGGGCCCAGTTCGGCGACGTCCGTGCCGAGACCGACGGCGGCCAGCTTCTCCAGGGCAATCTGCTTGGCCAGGGCGCGTTGCATGCCTTCGCCCTGGATCAGGCCAAAGGCGACGTTCTCCCAGACCGGCAGGGAATCGAAGAGCGCCGCGTTCTGAAACAACATGCCAAACTTGCGCATGACGGCGTCTTGTTCTTCGCCGCGCAACCCAATGACATTCTCGCCGTCAACTTCGATGGTGCCGGCATCCGGTTCGAGCAGGCCGAGGATGCATTTGAGCAGGACTGACTTGCCGGTTCCCGAGCCGCCGATCACGACCACCGATTCGCCTTTCCCGACATCGAGGTCGAGGCCTCTGAGGACGTGCTTGTCGCCGAAGGCTTTATGCAAGCCCCGGATCCTGATCTTGGGCAGGTCGGGCGATTTCATCGGGCGAAGAAGGCCTCGGTGATGATGTAGTTGAAGCTGAGGATCAGGATCGAGGCCGAGACCACCGCATTGGTGGTCGCGGCGCCGACGCCCTGCGCGCCGCCGCGGGAATAGAAGCCGTGGTAGCAGCCCATCAGGGTGACCAGGAACCCGAAGACCGCGGCCTTGACCAAGCCCGAAACCACGTCCTGGGTCTCCACGAAGTCGATGGTGTTGGTCAGGTAGTTGGAGGGGTTGAAGCCCAGCTTGTAGACCGAGACCACGTAGCCGCCGAAGACCCCGATGATGTCGGCGACCAGGACCAGCAGCGGCAACATGGTCAAGCCAGCGATCAGACGCGGCGCGATCAGGTATTTGTAGGGGTTGGTCGCCAGGGTCGCCAGGGCGTCGATCTGCTCGGTCACCCGCATCGTGCCGATCTCGGCCGCCATGGCGGCGCCGATGCGGCCGGCAACCATCAGTCCAGCCAGCACCGGTCCCAGCTCGCGGGTGATCGAGACCACCACCACATTGGGGATCGCGCTTTCGGCCGAGAAGCGCTGGAAGCCTGTGTAGCTTTGCAGGGCCAGCACCATGCCCGTGAAGATCGCGGTCAGGCCGACCACGGGCAGGGAGTAGTAGCCGATCTCGACCATCTGCCGCAGGATCAGCCGCGGGTAGAGCGGTGCCCGGAAGCAGCTGAAGATGGAAGCCAGCGAGAACATCGTCACCCGGCCGGTCGCGGCCAGAAAGAACAGGAAGGTGCGGCCTATAGGCTGAAGAAACGGCATGGCGTCACGCGCTGCGATAGACGCGCCGGTATCGGCGCCCGAGCGATGTCAGGATCTCGTAGCCGATCGTGCCGGCCTCTTGCGCCAGCCGGTCGAGGCCATCGCCGGGCGCGATCAAATCGGCCGCCGCACCGGGATGGAGTTTTTCAGGAGGCACCTTGGTCACGTCCAAAGTGATCAAGTCCATCGATATCCGTCCCACGACCGGTGCCGCGATGTCGCCGATAAAGGCGGTGCCGCGGCCCGATAGCGATCTGAAATAGCCATCCGCATAGCCGGCCGCAACCGTTGCGATGCGGGTCGGACCCGCCGCGCGAAAGGCGGCACCATATCCAACGGTCGTGGGGGCGTCAATCTCGCGCACTTGCAGGATTCTTGCTTGCAGGCGAACCACTTGGACCATTGGATTGGGCTGCCCCGGGGTCGGGTTGACGCCGTAGAGGGCGACTCCCGGCCGGGCGAGATCGAAATGGAACTCCGGCCCCAGAAAAATCCCGGAGGAGTTGGCGAAGCTGGCCGGCAGCGCCGGCAGGCGCGCCCTGGCCGCCTGGAACAGCGCCAGTTGCTCGCGGTTCATGGGATTCTCCGCCTCCTCAGAGCAGGCCAGATGGCTCATCACCATCAGCGGCGCCACCCCGTCGAGCCGGTTGGGCTCTTCGGCCAGGAGATCCAGCTCCGCCGGTGGCAGACCGAGACGGCTCATCCCACTGTCGATGTGCAGCGCGGCCGGCAAGGCGGCGCCCCCGGCCACGGCGTGGTCCCGCCAGGTCGCGATCTGGCCCAGGCTGTTGAGGACCGGGATCATGTCTGCCGCGTCGAAATCGGGGCCGAGTCCGGCTTCGAAGCCGCTGAGGACGAATATGCGCGGTGGCGGGTCGAGGCCTGCCAGGGCTTCGCGCAGGGCCAGGCCCTCGCAGGGCAGGGCGACGAAGAAGTCGCGGGCGCCGGCGTGGGCCAGGGCCGGGCCGATCTTTGCGGCGCCCAGGCCATAGCCGTCGGCCTTGACCACAGCGGCGCAAGCGGTGTCGGTCAGCGTGGTGCAGAGCCGGCGGTAGTTTTCCTGAACGGCGCCCAGGTCGATGGTGAGCCGGGCACCGTAGCGAAGGGCTTCGGCGTCGGGCCCGTCAGTAAGGTCCATCGGGCAGGTGCTCTGGGTCGACGTAGTTGCTGAACTTCGTCGTCGCGCCCTCGAAGGCGAGGCGCACGGTCCCGGTGGGTCCGTGGCGCTGCTTGCCGATGATCACCTCGGCCATGCCATAGACCTTCTCGCAGCGCTCCTGCCAAGCTTGGAAGCGCTGGTGAAATTTCTCCTCGCTCTCATCGGCCTTCTGGCCAGGCTGGCTGCGCTCCAGGTAATACTGCTCCCGGAACACGAACATCACCACGTCGGCGTCCTGCTCGATCGAGCCCGATTCGCGCAGGTCCGCCAGTTGCGGTCGCTTGTCGTCGCGTTGCTCGACGGCGCGCGACAGCTGCGACAGGGCGATCACCGGAACGTTGAGTTCCTTGGCGATGGCTTTCAGGCCGCGGGTGATGTCGGAGATCTCCTGGACCCGGTTCTCGGTCGTCCGGCCGGCGGTCGGCCGCATCAGTTGCAGGTAGTCGACCACGATCATCGACAGACCCTTTTGCCGCTTCAGACGCCGCGCGCGGGTCCGCAGCTGACTGACCGAGATCGCCGGCGTGTCGTCGATGAAGAGCGGGACCCGCTCCAGCTTGTGGCTGGCCTGCACGATGGCGCCGAAGTCGTCGTTCGACATTTCGCCGCGACGAATCTTCTCGGAGGGCACGCGGCTCTCCTCCGCAAGAAGCCGGGTCGCCAGCTGCTCCGCCGACATCTCCAGGGAGAAGAAGCCGACCACGGCGCCGTCCTTGCCCTTGGTCTCTATGTGCTTCCGCCCAGCGTTGAAGGCGATATTGGTGGCCAGCGCCGTCTTGCCCATCGAGGGCCGGCCGGCAAGGATGATCAGATCGCTGGCGTGCATGCCGCCGAGGAGCTTGTCGAGATCGGCGAACTCGGTCGCAACTCCCGAGAGCCCGCCATCGCGCTTGAAGGCCGCCTGGGCCATGTCCAGCGCGGTGGTCAATGCGACCTTGAATTCCTGGAAGCCGCCCTCGGTCTGGCCTTCCTCGGCCAAGCGGTAGAGGTGCTCCTCGCAAGCCTCGATCTGGTCGTTGGCGTCTTGCTCCAACTCGACGTCGAAAGCGTCGTTGACCATGTCCTCGCCGAGCGCGATCAGCTGGCGGCGCAGGTAGAGGTCGTGGATGACCTTGCCGTAGTCGACGGCGTTGATGATCGACGGCACCGCTGCGATCAATTGGGCCAAGTACTGGGCGCCGCCAACCTCTGAAAGAGTCTCGTCGCGCTCGAAATAGCCCTTCAAGGTCACCGCGTCGGCGATCTGGCCGCGCTCGATCAGCTGGCCGCAGGCGGCGTAGATGCGGCCGTGGGTCGCGTGGGCGAAGTGATCCGGTATCAGGAAGTCGGAAACTTTCTCGAAGGCGGCGTTGTTGGCGAGAATCGCGCCGAGCAAGGCCTGTTCCGCTTCGTAGTTGACCGGCGGGCTCCGGTAGTCACCGGGTTCGACCCTCTCGCGCAATTGCAAGACCAAGTTACCACCCCCTCTCTAAGCAAGAGGCTGAAGCTAGCAAAGCCCCCACCACCGGCCCAGGCGCAATTCCCGCAATAAACAGAAGGAAGACGGGGATAAGTCGCAAAGCCATCGTTTGCCGGGTCCAGTGGTCGTGCGCTGCGAAGCGCCGGCGCGATGTCGGGGTCTCCAATTGCAAGACTAAGGCGCTCTTCGGTCCGGCTCAACCGAAGCGGTCGTCGCCCGCGGGATCTCAGGGCAAAACAAGAGGCCGGGCCGTGGGCCCGACCTCTTTTGCGTGATCGACGACTCTGCGACTCGAGGGCGGGGCAGAGCCCGCCCGAGCTCAGGACTTCTGTTCTGCCTCGGCTTCGCCTGCCGCTTCTTCGGCCTCGGCTTCCGCCTCGTCGGTGGCCTCTTCGGCCTCGATCTCAGCGAGCGTCGCCTCCAGGGCGGCTTCCTCGGCCTCCAACTGCTCCTGCACCGTGACGACGCGTCCGGCCTTGGCCTGGCTTTCCGCCTCGGTCTCGGATCGCGCGACGTTGGCAACCACGGTCACGGTGACCTCGGGATGCAGGCGGACCTTGATCGGATGGAGCCCGAGCATCTTGGTCGCCTTGTCCATTACGACCTGGCTGCGCTCAATCGTGAAGCCGGCCTCGGTCACCGCGTCGGCGAGGTCGCGCGCCGTCACCGAGCCGTAGAGTTGGCCGGTGTCGCCGGCCTGCCGGATCATGACGACTTGCAGGTTGTCGAGCTTCTCGGCGATGCTCTCGGCCTCCTGCTTGCGTTCCAGGTTCTGCGCCTCGAGCTGCGACCGTTGTGCCTCGAAGACGGACAGGTTGCCCTTGGTCGCCCGCAGGGCTTTGCGTTGCGGCAGCAGGTAATTGCGCGCATAGCCCGGCTTGACCTTGACCACGTCGCCCATCTGACCGAGCTTCTCGATGCGCTCCAGCAAAATAACTTCCATCGGATTTCCTCCAGCGGCCGGGCGATCACGGCATAACGGCCGCATCGCCACGCGGGCCGCTCCGATTGCTTATCTCTCGACGTAGGGCAGCAGCGCCAGGAAGCGCGCCCGCTTGATCGCTTGCGCCAGTTCGCGTTGCTTCTTGGTCGACACCGCCGTGATTCGGCTCGGCACGATCTTGCCGCGCTCTGACAGGAAGCGCTGCAGCAGCCGGGTGTCCTTGAAATCGATCTTCAGCGCCTTTGGGCCCGAAAAGGGGCAGCTCTTGCGGCGGCGGAAGAAGGGTCGGCGCGGTCCGCCGCCCTTGCTGACGATACGGACACTCATTTGCTGTCTCCTTCGGCACTGGCCGTCTGCTCTGCGGGCCGATCACCGCTCGGTCTGTCGCCGCCCGGCCGATCGCCACTCGGTCGATCACCGCCGCGGCGATCTCCGCCACGGCCCTCGGAACGATGTCCGGGCCTGCGGTCGTCGCGATCGAAGCGGCGTCCGCCTCTGCCACTGTCGCGCCGGTCGCGCGCCTGCATCATCACCGAGGGACCTTCCTCGAGTTCGTCGACCTTGATGGTCAGGTAGCGGATCACGTCCTCGTTGAGGCTCATGTTCCGCTCCATCTCGGTCACCGCCACGCTGGGCGCATCGATGTTGAAGAGCGTGTAGTGGCCCTTGCGGTTTTTCTTGATCTTGTAGGCGAGGCCCCGCAGGCCCCAATACTCGCGCTTGGCAACCTTGCCGCCAGCGTCCTCGATGATCTTGGTGAATTGGTCTGCGAGGCCTTCCGCTTGGCTCGCAGAAATATCCTGGCGTGCAATGAACACGCTTTCGTAAAGCGGCATCGGGTTCTCCCCTTGGCTATTCATGGCGGGCCGGTGCCGCGCCGCCCGTGGCGCCGTTCGGCGGTCTGGCCCTAAGCCGACCCGCTGGACTGCCGAAGTCGCGGGGGCCGGCGAGGAGGTTGTGTGGGCGGCGGACTATAGTGGAATCGGCTGCCTTGGCAAGGCCCCAATGATGCTTCTGAAAGCGTCGCTTCGGCCCAGGGTGTTCCGGGCTGCCGACCGTGAGTTGGGCGCCATGCCCGCCGCCGTCTTGACAGGGTGGGGGCAGCCGCTATTGCTACGCGGCTTCACCAAAGACAGCAGGATTCTCAATGATGGCGAGGGCCTTCATTTTCCCAGGACAGGGCAGCCAGGCCGTCGGCATGGGCCAGGAACTGGCCGAGGCCTCGACGGTCGCGCGGCATCTTTTCCAAGAGATTGACGACGCCCTGTCGCAGCACCTGACCCGGCTGATGTTCGAGGGTCCGGAGGACGAGCTCCGGCTGACCGAGAATGCTCAACCGGCCCTGATGGCGGTCAGTCTGGCGGTCGTCCGGGTTCTGGAGCAGGAAGCCGGCATCGACCTGGCCGAGTCCGGTGAGCTTGTGGCCGGACACTCCCTGGGCGAATACTCCGCCCTGGCGGCGGTCGGCGCCTTCGAGGTCGCCGAGGCGGCCCGGCTCCTGAAGCGCCGGGGACAGGCCATGCAGGCGGCGGTGCCGGTCGGCGAGGGCGCCATGGCGGCCTTGCTCGGGCTCGATCTGGAAGCGGCCGCGGCGGTCGCCGAGGCGGCCGCCCAGGGCGAGGTCTGCGCCCCGGCCAACGACAACGCGCCGGGCCAGGTCGTGGTCAGCGGCCACAAGACGGCGGTCGAGCGGGCGCTCGAGGTTGCCGCCGAGCAGGGTGCGCGCAAAGGCGTACTGCTGCCGGTCTCCGCGCCTTTCCACTGTGCGCTGATGGCGCCCGCGGCCGAGGCCATGGCCGAGGCCCTCGATCAGACGCCGCCGCGCGAGCCGCGCCTGCCACTGGTCAGCAACGTCAGCGCGGCGGCGGTCACCGATCCCGAGGCGATCCGGGACCTCCTGGTCCAGCAGGTCACCGACATGGTCCGCTGGCGCGAGTCGGTTCTCTTCATCAAGGCGCAGGGCGTCGATACCCTGGTCGAACTAGGCGCGGGCAAGGTACTCACCGGCCTGACCCGGCGGATCGACCGGGAGTTGACCGGCCTGGCGGTCGGCGGCCCCGGAGACGTCGAAACGCTGCAGAAGTTGCTCTAGGCAGGACCGGGCAAGACAGCAGAGGAAGCGGAGGTAAGCTCCATGTTCGATCTCAGTGGCCGCTGCGCGCTGGTCACCGGTGCGTCCGGCGGCATCGGTGGGGCCATCGCCAAGGCCCTTCACCAGGCGGGTGCCAAGCTGGCCATCTCCGGAACCCGGGTTGACGCGCTGGAAGCCCTGGCCGGCGAGCTGGGAGACGGCGTCCAGGTCCTGCCCTGCAATCTCGCCGATCCGGCCGAGACGGCGGCGCTGGCCGGTCAGGCCGAGGAGGCGCTGGGCCAGCTCGACATCCTGGTCAACAACGCGGGCCTGACTCGCGACAATCTATCGATGCGGATGAAGGACGAAGACTGGGCGCTGGTCCTGGAGGTCAACCTGACCGCCGGCTTCCGCCTGGCGCGCGGGGCGATGCGCGGCATGATGAAGCGGCGCTGGGGCCGGATCGTCGGCATCACCTCGATCGTCGGGGTCACCGGCAACCCCGGTCAGTCGAACTACGCGGCCTCCAAGGCGGGCATGATCGGGATGAGCAAATCGCTCGCCCAGGAGGTCGCCAACCGGGGCGTCACGGTCAACTGCGTCGCCCCGGGCTTCATCCAGACGGCAATGACCGATGCCCTGGACGAAAAGCAACACGAGCGGCTTCTGGGCGCGATTCCAGCCGGTCGATTGGGCCTGCCGGAGGACATAGCCGCCAGCGTGGTCTTCCTGGCCAGCGAAGAGGCGGGTTACGTCACCGGTCAGACTTTGCACGTCAACGGTGGAATGGCAATGATATGAGCCCTGAAGTACCTTCCAAGCGGCCTCGGAATTTGCGGGTTTCCGGCGCTGGTATCGCCGGATGAACTGTGATAAGAGGCGGCGGTTCCCGGCGGAGCTGGCAGGTTCGACACGCCAGCCGATGCCATACACTTCTTTAAGAGCGGGCAAGCAAGAGCAAGGATCTGCAATATGAGCAACGACATTG
>JAAUYK010002820.1_pt1 | contig 10610 bp, 8 predicted proteins | sample 7278021 | NCBI WGS metagenome assembly JAAUYK01 (sample SAMN14350223, study PRJNA611818) | marine sediment metagenome | isolation source: surface marine sediment (1.8m) | place: French Polynesia: Moorea | collected 2018-08
GTGAATGGACCATATGTATCCAATGATGACAACTTTGAAGTAACCGTTCCTTACGGATGGATGAAATACAATACCGACGGCTTTTTAATGCTGTCCAAAGACGGTCCGTTTCTGCAATACATGATGATTCAGCGACGACCGTTAAGCAAACCGTTTCGGCATACCCGTAAGCAAATTACCAACCACATGTTGCCCCAAGAGGCTGCTGAGGTGGTTTTGGACGAGATGCGTTCCGACCGTACTTTGCGACAGTTCGTTGTGCTGTCCAATACGCCCGAAAAGATTGACGGCAATCTCGGGTTTCAAATCATTTTCAGCTACATTGATCGCGATGGGCTAAAATTAAAAACGGTTTTGCGCGGCTTCGTCAAGGACCAGTGGTATTACAATCTGCGCTATACTGCCGCAGAGCGCTATTATTTTGAAAAAGATAAAGACGACTATGAGTCCCTGGCAGGCAGTTTCCGGTTGACAGCCAACTAGAATCCGATCCCCCGTCTTGCCGATAAACCTGATTAACCAACCTCACATCCACCTATTTTAAATCGGGATACAAAGAAGATTAGCTGCTTGCCATCATGGCCGCTTCCTGCAGCGCTTCGGCAAAGGTGGGATGCCCATGGATGGTGCGGGCAATGGTCTCTGCTGTGGCTCCCAATTCAACCGCTAAAACACATTCGGCAATCATCTCCGAGGCCCGCGGTCCGATGATGTGGACGCCTAAAATTCGACCGGTTTTTTGATGGGCCAGCAACTTGGCCAAGCCGTCGGTCTCGCCCATACAGCGTGCCCGACCATTGCCGGCAAATGGATAGGTTCCTGACCGATAGGGGATATTGCGCTCTTTAAGCTGCTGTTCGGAAAGCCCTACACTGGCTACTTCAGGCCAGGTATAAATCACCGCTGGAACAGCGTCGTAATTGACCTCACCGGGAAGTCCGGCAATGCATTCAACCGCCGCAATTCCCTCCGCCGAAGCTTTATGGGCCAACATCGGACCAGCGACAAGATCACCGATGGCATAAATGGAAGTCACACTGGTTCTATAGTTGGCATCCACCTTCACACAACCGGTACTGGCATCCGTTTCCACACCGACGGTTTCCAGACCAAGCCCTTCGGTCGAAGGTTTGCGACCCACCGCTATCAATAGTTTATCAAAAGACAGTGTCTCTTTTTTACCATTGGATTCCACGGTGGCGCGTACTTTTTGGCCAACATGTTTGGTGCTGACTACTTTAGTTTTTAGCCGAAATTCCATACCTTGCCGACTAAGCAATCTTTTCAGTGTGCGACCCACCTGTCCGTCCAAATTGGTGGCAATCTGAGGCAACATTTCCAAAACCGTAACCTTGGATCCCAGCCGTTTCCACACCGACCCAAGCTCCAGGCCGATATATCCCCCACCCACCACACCCAAGGCTTTGGGTATGGCATCAAACTGTAAGGCCTCCGTGGAGCTGACGATAAGATCGCCGTCAAATTCAAGACCAGGCGGAGCGATGGGCTTGCTGCCGGTTGCCAAAAGGATATTCTTGGTTTTGAGAATTTGCTCAAACGTTTTATTATCTTCAGTTGTACCAGACACCTGCACCTCGTCGGCGGCTTTCAACGTGGCGGTTCCCTTAATGATGGCAATTTTATGCCGTTTCAATAGCTGCTGAACATTTTTGGTAAGCTCGGCAACTACCTGTTCTTTGCGGTCCATCATGGCCGCCAGATCAAGGCTGACGCGACCCGTCTTGATACCATGGGCGGCAAACTGCTCTTTGGCCAGATGATAATATTCGCTTGAATCGAGCAGGGCTTTGCTGGGAATACAACCAACATTTAAGCAAACGCCGCCCAAGCGGGTTTCTTTTTCAACACAGGCGGTTTTTAGACCCAGTTGGGCCGCCTTTACGGCGGCCACATAGCCACCAGGCCCTGAACCCACAATAACCAAATCAAATGCTTCCTTATCAGCCATGTCTAGATCTCCATTACCAAACGCTGAGGATTTTCCATTTCTTCTTTGATCCGTCGCAAAAAGGTTACGGCCTCCCGACCATCTACAATGCGATGATCATAACTAAGCGCCACATACATCATGGGGCGAATAACGATCTGATCATCTACGACCACCGCTCGTTTCTCAATTTTGTGCAGGCCTAAAATGCCACTTTGGGGAATATTAAGAATCGGCGTACTTAACAAAGAGCCATAAACGCCGCCATTGCTAATGGTAAAAGTGCCGCCCTCCAAATCAGCCAGCTCCAGCCGGCTTTCCTTGATCCGGTTTACAAAATCGACGATCGCCTGCTCCAATTCTGCCATGCTGTGCTGGTCAGCATGGCGGATTACCGGAACGACTAGCCCGCGTTCGCCCCCGATGGCAACACCGATGTGAAAATATTCGTGTAGTAAAATGTCCTTGCCTTCGATAAACGCATTGATTTGGGGAAATTCTTTAAGTGCCGCAATGCTGGCCTTGATGAAAAATGACATGAATCCCAAGGACACACCAAATTTGGCCTTGAACCCTTCCTTCACCTGGGTACGGATATCAATGACGCGGCTCATGTCAATTTCATTAAACGTTGTCAGCATGGCCGTATTCTGCTTGGCCTCCAGCAAGCGAGCGGCAATTCGTTGCCGAATCGGTGTCATAACTTGGCGGGTTGTTTTCTCCTCGGACGCAACAACTTGCAGCCCCGGAGTCGCGGCCGCAGGCAAGGGTATCTCTGCTTTTTCAGAAGCCTCTATCTCAAGCCACACATCATTTTTGGTGATGCGTCCAGCCGGACCGGTACCGGTCACATCGGCCGTGCCAATCCCATAGTTTTCCATTAATTTCCTGACCGAAGGTGATAGCAACGATGGTTCCGCAGAAATAGCTGGTGTCGGCTCAGGCGACGGTGTTGGTTCCGGGGCTTTTTCTTCAGGGGTCTTTGCCGGTTCTTTTTCCTTAACGGCAGCCGCCGCCTCGGGGGTATTTACAGATGCGGCTTCTTTGGCCGCAACCGGCTCTGCCGGTGCCTCGGCAACAGCTTCCGTGTCAATGGTGCCCACGACAGCACCGATGGGGACGGTTTCACCTTCGGGGACCAGAATTTTAAGAACCCCAGCAACTTCCGCAACGACCTCCAATGTCACCTTATCTGTCTCAATCACAAACAGTGGATCATCTTTTTTGACCAAATCGCCGTCCTGTTTATACCATTGATCTAGAATCGCTTCGGTGACCGATTCGCCAACACTAGGCACTTTGATATCTACGATCATATGAACTCCTGTCGCAATCTTATTAAAAATTTCCCATGTGAAACATTTATTATGAGGACCTGGCTGCCATTTAGAGTTTGGGCAGCACCACGCTCAGCTTGCTGCTGGCTTGGATTTTTTTTCCGGCAGAGGGCCAATGGCCTGATCCGCGATAGCGTTTTGTTCCCGCTGGTAAATCTGCGGAAAACCCGTAGCAGGGCTGGCCGCCGAAGGTCGGCCGACATAGCTGATTTTCTGATCGACAATGCTTTCCAAATACGGTTTAACAAAACGCCAGGCGCCCATGTTTTCAGGCTCTTCTTGCACCCAGAGCCACTGCTTGGCTGTGCGATAAGGTTTAATGGCTTCAACCAATTTTGATTCCGGGAAAGGATAAAGCTGCTCCAACCTTAAAATGACACTATCGATATGATGAAGCGTTTGACGGCGCTGCAGTAACTGGTAATAAATTTTGCCGCTGCAAAAAATAACACGTGTTGGTTTGGACACATTTTCCGGATCATCAATGACTTCGGAAAATGCGCCGGTGGTCAAATCATCTAAAGCGGAAACCGCCAGGGGGTGTCGCAGTAGGCTTTTGGGTGACATCACAATCAGCGGCTTACGAACATTGCGCAGGACTTGTCGGCGCAGCATGTGAAAATGCTGGGCCGGCGTGGTCGGGTAGCAGATCTGAAGATTATCTACGGCGCATAGTTGCAGGTATCTTTCCAGGCGGGCACTGGAATGTTCGGGCCCAAGGCCGTCATATCCATGCGGCAGGAGCATCACCAAGCCATTGAGTCGCTGCCATTTGGACTCGCCGGCGGCAATAAACAGATCAATAATGGATTGAGCATTATTGGCAAAGTCGCCAAATTGTGCCTCCCAGATCACCAAAGCCTGGGGATTGGTCAAGGCATAGCCGTATTCAAAACCCAGAATACCCGCTTCAGAAAGCATGCTGTCATAAACCTTAAACGGTGCCTGCTTTTCGGTAAGCGTATTTAGAGGGCTGTAGCGTTTGCCGGTGGAGTTACTGACCAATTCACAGTGCCGCTGACTGAAGGTGCCGCGGCGACTGTCCTGGCCACTCAAACGAATTGGAAATCCTTGTATTAAAAGCGACGCAAACGCCAATAGCTCAGAATTGGCCCAGTCGATACCATTATCTTCCGCCACCGCCTGCAGGCGCTTTTTCAGAAGTTTTTGCAATTTCAAATGAATTGAAAAACCAGATGGAACCGTGTTGAGTTTACGCGCCAGATCCTTAAGGGTCTCGCCCGCTACACCGGTAGGGATATCCTCATGCGTATATGTGCCGGAAAAACCCTGCCATTCACTGAAAAAATTGGCCACTGGCATGGGGCATTCGCCTAAAGCGTTTTGATAAGCCGTTTCTAATTGACCGGATATTTTTTCCTGGATTTTTTCAACCGTATCGTTTGCAACGACATTTGCTTCGATTAGTCTCTGTGCGTACAACTGATGCACCGGGGGTCGTTCACGGATTCTTTCATACATCAATGGCTGGGTAAAATAGGGTTCATCACCTTCATTATGGCCGTAGCGGCGATAGCAGATCAAATCAATCACGACATCTTTGCCAAATTCCATTCGATAATCAGCCGCTATTTGAGCCACATGAACCACTGCTTCCGGGTTTTCACCATGCACATGAAAGATCGGCACCATGATCATCTTGGCAACATCGGTAGCATAGCGTGTGGAGCGGGCATCTTCGGGAAGGGTAGTGTAGCCGATTTGGTTATTAATGATGACATGGACGGTGCCGCCGGTGCGATAACCATCCAATTGTGACATATTCAGGGTTTCAGCCACAATCCCTTGGCCGGCGAAAGCAGAGTCGCCATGGATTAAAACGGGCATTACGGACCTGTATGCATCTTGGGCTATTGAATCCTGACGGGCCCGGGCCATACCCTCCACCACCGGATTTACCGCTTCCAAATGGCTGGGGTTGTTCACCAAATAGGCCTGTAGCGGCGTGCCGGTAGTTGTAGCAATTTCAGCAAAATATCCATTGTGATATTTAACATCGCCGGCCCCCACGAGACCTTCAGGATCATGGCAATGCTCAAATTCAGTAAAAATTTCTTCATATGATTTTCCCAAGACATGGGTTTGAACATTTAAACGACCTCGGTGGGCCATACCTAAAATAATTTCCCGGCAACCGTTGGCAGCCACTTGTTGAAAAAGGTGCGCTAACATGGGGATAAACGCCTCGGCCCCTTCCAAAGAAAAGCGCGTCTGGCCTACATATTTTTTATGAAGAAAGCTTTCGAAAAGTGACGCCTGATTCAATTTTTCCAGAATTTGAAGTTTGGTTTTGCTGCTGAATTGGGGCTGATTGCGATCTGGTTCGATACGCTGCCGAATCCAGGCCTGTTCATCGGGATCCTGCAAATGCATGTATTCCACCCCAACAGAGCGACAATAGGTCTCTTGCAATGCCCGTAAAATATCCTTTAACTGCGCCTGGTTACTTTTGGAAAAATCAGGGGCAATAAAGACGCGTTCTAAATCTTCTGTTGAGAGATTGAAGGCCGCCAGATCCAATAAGGGATGTGTTGTGGGACAGGCAACAAGCGGATCAAGGCACGCCAACAGATGGCCGAGATCGCGATAGCGGTAAATGAGGGCTTCCACCCGTGATTGACGCAGGGACTGCTCCTCGTCAAAAGGTTCCGGTGCTCCAGGATCTTTGGCGTAGGCCAGTTCAAAACCTTCAAAGAAAAACCGCCAATCTTGGGAAACCGAGTCCGAATCCGTTTTCCAGCGTTTATATTGTTCGTCAATATATTCAGCATTCCAAGCACCTGATATTTCCACGGGGTTCCTGCCTTTCTTCGTGTATTAAATGCGTAAAAGGTGATTCATATTTAAATGGGTATGATCGGCTAATCGATTCGATTAAAACGATATTGTATATCCTGAACCAGATCGGGCCAAGCGTCGAATTTGGGAAACGCTAGAACGGATGCACTCTTTCAGCTTATGAAACTGAGCAACTGAAAATACCTGATTACCGAGCCGAATGTCAATGATCAAAGCGCCATGGGCACTTGTAGAGTTGGAACCAATTGTCTGCACAATGAGTGCATCGGGCATTGATTCAGGTGCCTTGACGGTTTGGGCGTTTTAAAGTATTGTGGCCGATCTGGTTTAAAACCTTCTTCCTGAAAATCGGGTTTCAGCACTAAACCCTTTGGCAGCCTCCGGCGTTTTATCAAAGCCTAAAGAAAGTGTGTGATGTGACCGTCTCTTCGGCTGAAAAATATCGTGACAGCTTGTCACGGTTAAAGCTGTTTTTGGCGCTTTCCCGAACGCAGCATGGATTGCTGGATATGGCCACGCCGGCATTTAGCGCCCTGTTGTGGCTGGGTGTATTTCCACCCTTCCCAATTATTGTGATTGGATTGATTACCACATTTGCCGGCTATACAGCCGTATATGCGCTCAATGATGTCATCGACTATCGCACCGACCGCGAAAAGTTCGCTCGCGGCGGCTATCAACGCCAAGAAAAAGATTTGGATGTCATGGGTGTGCGCCACCCCATGGCGCAGGGCCTGCTTCCCTTCTACCATGGACTGACTTGGGCCTTGGCGTGGTCAGTCGTAGCGATCATGGGAGCGTATTGGTTAAATCCTATCTGTGTGCTCATATTTGTTGCCGGCTGTGCTCTGGAAGCCTCATATTGTCTGCTACTGAGAATTAGTCATCTGCGTACTATTGTTAGCGGCGGTGTTAAGACGTCGGGTGCCATTGCAGCGGTATTTGCTGTAGACCCGCACCCATCGGCCGTTTATGTCATCATTCTGTTTTTTATGCTGTTTTTCTGGGAAATCGGCGGCCAGAATATTCCCAACGATTGGGGCGACATCGAAGAAGATCGCATGATGAAAGCCAAGACAATCCCGGTGCGCTATGGTTCCACACGGGCTGGCATCATCATTATGGTGTGCTTAATGCTAACGACTCTGCTTTGCGCAGGGATTTTTCTGTTAACCCCAGGCAGCATCGATTGGGTTTTTGCCTTGATCGCCCTTGCCGCTTGCGGATTCTTTCTTATTCGACCAGGGTGGAGAGTTTATCAATCCGGTAAGCGCTCCGATGCCCTAACGTTGTTTAACAACGCCAGCTATTTTCCACTGATTTTACTGATCATCGTGATCGGCAAAATATTAATTTAAGGCGCGATGGGGGAGGTAACCGATGAAGGAATTTACCGAAAAAGAACTTGCCGAATGTAACGGTGAAAACGGCAAACCGATATATATTGCCCATGCAGGCCGGGTATACGATGTGACCGCTAGTAAAATGTGGCAAGGTGGCATCCATATGCGCCGCCACAAGGCCGGCATAGACTTAACCACCGATATTCAAGCGGCACCTCACGACCCGGATGTTTTGGAGCGCTATCCTCAAGTCGGTGTTTTGAAAAAAGAGGAAGCCCCGGATGTAGACATGCCGGCTCTTTTGGCAAGTCTGATAAAACGTTTTCCCATGCTGCGGCGCCATCCGCATCCAATGACGGTTCATTTTCCGATTGTATTCTGCATCTTCATTCCGGTTTTCAACAGCCTTTATCTCATCACCGGCATCAGAGCTTTTGAAACGACGGCCATGCACTGTCTGGCCGCCAGTATTCTGTTTACACTGGTAGCTTACAGTACCGGTGTTTATACGTGGTGGTTAAACTACCTGTCTCAGCCCATGCGTGCCGTCAAAATCAAAACCCGGGTCGGTGTCGCCCTCATCATCGTCGAAATCATTGCCTTTATCTGGCGCATGGCCGTTCCCGATGTGATGCTAAATCTGCAGGGTATCAATGTACTTTATTATGTGATGACCCTGAGCCTGTTGCCGCTGGTTACGATCAACGGTTGGTTCGGCGCATCACTGACCTTTCCACCGGAAAAAGATTAGGCGCTAATGCACATCTAAAACACACCTATCAAATCAGCGCTAAAACCTTTTATTACGCCTTGCGGGCCACGCCCAGGATTCCTATTTCCCGGTGTTCTTTAAAATCCTTTATGAACAAGCTTGATTTATGCAGTTCGGCTTTAAAATCAGGACTGTGAAATCGGTTGTGTACCGGATGATCCAAAAGTCGTCGGGTAACCACATTCTGGTAAAGCCCTGGATACAGTTCTTCAAAAATAAACCATCCTCCCGGCTTGATAACACGGGCGATTTCACTTACCGCTCTTTGCCAGTCAGGCACGTGATGCAAAATGCCATATTCAAATACCGCATCCATACAATCCTTCTGAAATGCCAGATAAGCCGCGTCACCCACATGCAATGAGACCGCTTTTGATTTGCCGTTTTGAAAAAAGTGATAGGCTTGTCGAATCATTTGGATATCCAGATCCATCAAATGCAATGCGTTAGGCTGGAACTTATTTCGGATGATTCGGGCGCCGGCACCTCTTCCAGAGCCGATTTCTAAAACCTGTGCATCCGATTCCAAGGAAACTTTGCTCTTAAAATAGAGCGCCTCCAATTGCTGAGCCATTGCCCGCAACGGGTTGTTAACCACCAAACGTTCCATACGGTTTAATTTCATGGTAGCACCTTTAAAAAAGAACCAGGCTGTTCCTTAAACCCGTCTGCTAAATGTTAAGAATCAAAGATTTGCGGACGACCCCACCGGTGGGCGTCGGCTTAGCATTGTCACCTTTATCTGCCTAAATTTTAACACCCAGATGAACTACGGAAATACCATTGGTGAGTCGATGATAGATAACGTTGGCAAATCCGATTGTCTTCAGAATTTGCACCAATTCATCGGGCATTGGAAACATGCGAATGGATTCCGGAAGATGTGTATAAGCCTGTCGATTGCCGGTAATCAATTCACCTAAAAACGGCATGGCATAAAAAGAATATAAATCGTAAACCCGGCAAAAAAACGGATTGGTGGGTTTAGAAAATTCCAGGCACATGAGTTTACCGCCGGGTTTCAAAACCCGATGCATTTCGCGAAAACCTTTTTCCATGCGGGTGACATTGCGGATACCAAATCCCACCATGGCCGCATCATAGGTATGGTTTGGAAATGGAAGGGATTCGGCATCGCCCTGAACATATTGAACCTTGGCGGCATGAGGCGATTCAATAACTTTGTGGCGACCAGCGGCCATCATATCACAATTAATATCATAGAGAGTGATGTTGCCCGTGGCACCGACGTAACCGGCAGCCATTAGAGACAAATCAGCGGTGCCACCGCAGACATCCAAGACTTTTTGACCAGCAGACAAATTCATCATCCGCACGGCCTTGCGTTTCCAGGGATAATGTATCCCGAAACTAAGAAGCGTATTCATAAAATCGTAGCGCCGGGCCACGGAATCGAAATGTCGGTTGACCTTTTGTCGCTTTTCATTTTGGGATACCTCACGATACCCGAAATACGTTGGCTTATGCGGATCGCGCACATCCTCGACCTGTTTTTTCCGCGCGTTTTTACTGATCCATTTAAACCCGATTAATGCCATTCCAATGTCCTTAAAGCGTATTTAATAATTTTCACTTTTATCAATCGCCAAAACGGCTACATTATCTTTGATCCAAAAAATTACGCATCATCGCCTTTGAATGCAAATGAAAAAACCTGTCATGCAAGCCTATGATGATGGATCGCACCCCAACGTTTGCGAAGCAGGATTCGTTCTAATCGTTCAATAATGGTTAAGCTTATATTGACATCAACTTTTTCAGCAGCTTTTGTCCCCGGTTTTTTACCGCAGCACTTCCGGAAGCAACTTGACTTTGCAAAAGTTTAATGACTCGCGGGGCAAACTGCGGCTCGGCATCCGCTAAGTCCGCAAGCGCTTGCATGGCAAACGTAATCACAATTTTACTATTATCGTTTAAATACTCAATAAGGATATGCATTGCCCGCTTACGCTCGCTTTGATTGAGATTCAGTCGCGTCATTATCTGGGCAACATGCCAGCGCACTTCTTGTTGACGTGAGGCCGCGATTTTCTCCAAGAGAACTCTCTTGTGCGGTTTAAGATACTCGGGATGCTGAAGCGTTATCTTTTCGACCGCATCGGCGGCTCGCATCCGGATGATCGGATCTTTGTTAAGCAGGCCTTTGAACAATGGATCAAATAGTTGCGGATCTTTCAGTACTTCTTCAACAACTTCGTTTGATCTGCCAATCGATCGACGATCGCCGCCTTTCAATTTATCCAAAATAGCACTCAATAGATGCATCCTCATTTATAGAGCCGACGCGCTCAACAAAACATCAACAATTGTGCCTATCCCGTATGAAAAATTAGGCTGAATTGATGATTTCTTCCAGGGCTGGCCTCAAA
>JAAUYK010028995.1_pt1 | contig 10609 bp, 8 predicted proteins | sample 7278021 | NCBI WGS metagenome assembly JAAUYK01 (sample SAMN14350223, study PRJNA611818) | marine sediment metagenome | isolation source: surface marine sediment (1.8m) | place: French Polynesia: Moorea | collected 2018-08
GGCCTTCACCAAGAATTTCTCCTGCGCCACGGATCTCAAGATCATGCGTGGCCAGCGTGAAACCAATACCAAGTTCTTCCAGCGCTTCAATCGCTTCAAGCCGCTTAACCGCATCGGCGGTCATGCTCCTGCGCGGAGGAACAATCATATATGCATATGCCCGATGGTGTGAACGCCCCACGCGACCGCGCAACTGGTATAACTGCGCCAGGCCAAACTTGTCAGCGCGGTTAATAATGATGGTATTAGCTGACGGTACATCAATGCCGGTTTCAATAATCGTGGTACACACCAGCACGTTAAAGCGACGATGATAGAAGTCGAGCATGATCGATTCGAGCTGCTTTTCCGGCATTTGACCATGCGCGAACTCTACCCTGGCTTCGGGCAGTAGCCTGGCAATCTCTTCAGTCGCTTTATCAATAGTTTTAACATCATTATGCAGGTAGAACACCTGGCCACCACGTTTAATCTCTCGGAGTATGGCCTCCTTTAACAAGCTATCACTGCGCTCACGTACAAATGTTTTCACGGCTAGTCGACGCGATGGGGGCGTTGCGATGATTGACAGCTCTCTTAAGTCAGACAACGCCATGTTTAATGTTCGTGGTATCGGCGTTGCCGTCAACGTTAATACATCTACCTCGGCGCGTAAGGATTTGAATTTCTCTTTCTGCCTGACGCCGAAACGATGTTCCTCATCGATGATCAATAAGCCGAGGTTACTGAAACTGATGTCAGCCTGTAATAGTTTATGTGTGCCAATGACGATGTCGGCCTTTCCATCTGCCATTGCAGACAGCGCTGATTGCTGATCTTTTTTTGTTCTAAAGCGAGACAATAATTCAATGCGCACCGGCCAGTCAGCAAACCGATCAACAAAGTTTTGGTAATGCTGTTGCGCCAGTAGCGTCGTTGGCACCAGTAACGCAACCTGCTTGCTATTCTGAACGGCGATAAATGCAGCTCGCATCGCAACTTCTGTTTTACCAAAGCCCGCATCACCACAGACCAGCCTGTCCATCGGCCGTGGCGCTTTCATATCCTCGATCATGTCGACGATTGCTTCCTGCTGACCAGGTGTTTCCTCGAAAGGAAAGTCTTGCACAAAAGCAGCATAGGCATCTTGTTCAAAGCGATAGGTTTGTCCCTGGCGCGCAGCTCGGCGCGCATGCAGCTCGAGCAGCTCCGCAGCAACGTCATACACTTTTTCTGCAGCCTTGCGCCTGGCCTTCTGCCATTGACCGCTGCCTAGCTTATGTAGTGGCGCATGCTCGGGATCGACACCGGTATAACGAGAAATTAGATCCAGTGCGGCAACCGGCACATAGAGTTTGTCGCCGTCGGCATATTCGAGTTGGATGAACTCGCCGGGAATGCCCCCTGTTTCCAGTGTCATTAGTCCCAGGTATCGACCGACACCGTGATCCTCATGTACTACTGGCGCACCTATACGAAGTTCTGTCAGGTTACGCACCACCGCGTCAGCATCCTGTTGTCGACGTTTGCGCAAGCGACGTTGCGAGACACGCTCTCCAAACAATTGCGATTCGGTAATTACAGCAATATCGGGATCGTGCAGGATCATGCCTGCATCAATAGGTAGAACCGCTATGGCAAAATCGACATCGCTAGCAAGAAATGCCTGCCAGCTTTCAACATTTGCAGGAAGCCCCAGCGGCTTCAGGAGCTCCATTATGGTTTCGCGGCGACCAAGGCTTTCAGCAGCTATCAACACCCTGCCGCTAAATGTTTCCAGAAAGCGTTCAATCAATGCCAGTGGTTTTTTACTACGTGCATCTATTGTCAACGATGGCGGCATATCGCTGTTAAATTCTAGTGGCTGTTGCTTATCATCAGCAGACAGCTTTGATATGTGCACCTGCTTGTAAGACTTGATCGCGGTAAAAAGATCGTTGTCATTAAGGAATACATCTTGTGGTGGCAATATAGGCCGCTGAACATCGTAGCGTTCCTGCTCGTAACGTGATGCTACATCTTCAATGAATGATTCCGCAGCTTCATGAACACCATCATCCAATACGACAATGGCATCGCTATCCAGATAATCAAATAGCGTACTCGTATCCTGGTAAAACAGTGGTAAATAGTATTCGATTCCAGCGGGAGCGATACCCTGACTCACATCACGGTAGACGGGACACTCGTTAGGATTACCTTCAAAGCGAGCACGCCAGTTGGCACGAAAACGGGCAATTCCGTCATCAACCAACGGTACTTCACGCGCGGGTAATATACGAATCGATTCGACCTTATCAATAGAACGCTGTGACTCGATATCAAAGGTGCGAATACTGTCGATTTCCTCATCAAACAGATCGATCCGGAACGGACGCACAGTACCCATAGGAAAAAGATCGAGCAGCGATCCCCTGACAGAAACCTCACCGTGTTCGGTTACCTGATCGACAAAACGATAACCCTGGTCGTTGAGTTTTTTTCTGAATTTATCTATCGGTAATGCCTGGCCAACATCAAGTACAAGACTGTTTGTTTGCAAGTAATCATAGGGCATCAAGCGATGCATCAATGTTGTTACCGGGGCAACCAGTATTCCCTTTGTTGTTTGCGGCAGGCGAAACAGCGTTTCCAGGCGCTCGGATATGATGTCCTGATAGGGTGAAAAAAGATCGTAAGGCAGTGTTTCCCAATCGGGTAGCGTTAATAATGGGATGTCTGTGTTTGCGTCATTGAATACGCGCAGTTCCCGATGCAGGTTGACGGCACCGAGCGTATCAGCCGTCATCACGACGATAAGTTGTTCACTTTTAATAGCAAGGTTAGCGAGCGCAAGCGCGCGTGCACTTCCATACAATCGAGACCAGTGCATACGTTGCTGGTGTGCAGACGCTAGCGGCGGGTTAAGGACGCTCTGTTTCGAGCTCTCAGTCATCACAGCGATTGGAATTAAAGGTTTGCTGAAATCTCGGCATTAATTGCCGCAAGCGCGGCACCGGGATCTTCTGCACGTGTAATGGGTCTGCCTATAACAAGGTAGTGGCTACCTGCCTGGATTGCTTTGGCCGGTGTCATGATTCGTTTTTGATCGTCTTGCGCCGCACTGGCCGGGCGTATACCCGGTGTGACCAGACAAAATTCTGGACCCAATGTTTGTTTTAGCTGGCTGGCTTCTTGTGCCGAACAAACTACGCCGTCCAGCCCGGCCTCTTTGGTCATGGCTGCAAGGTGCATTACCTGTTCTGGCAACGAGCGCTTAACTCCCAGCGCAGATAACTCTGCTTCATTCATACTGGTCAACACGGTAACGGCAATTAATACAGGTTTATTGGTGCAACCCTCGACCGCTTCGCGGGCAGCTTCCAGCATCTGTCTGCCACCGGATGCATGCACGTTTAACATCCATACACCCAAATCGGCAGCGGCCTTGCAGGCCTGGGCAACGGTATTTGGTATATCGTGATACTTCAGATCAAGAAAAACGTCATAACCATCTTCGATCAGTTTTTCGACCAGCGCTGGTCCGGTGCGAGTAAACAGTTCCTTGCCGATTTTCAATTTACAATCATCAGGCGACAACTGCTGACAAAGATCCAGTGCCTGCTGCTGGTCAGGAAAATCAAGTGGCACAATAACGCGACTGTTACTCACCGGCGACTCCAAATACCGGCTTCACCGTGCCCCAGCGTTTACAACCCGGGCATTGCCAATGTAATAACTTGGCATCGAATCCGCAGTTATTGCACTTGTATTTTGCACGATCCTCGATTAACTGCGCGGTTAGATCCTTGATGGTACTAAGATGCTCATGGGTCTCACCCACTGATTTGGACAGGGTATACTCGATCAGGCGATCGACACCTTTTACCGTTGGCCTGCTTTTTAATTCTTCCGAGATATAACGAATAGCGGCGTTTTCACCCTCGCGCTCCGCGATCAGTTCAGTCAACATCAACAGGATACTGATACCGCCGTACAGATTGACGAGCATGCGCAGGTATTCAATGAATTCATCTACCCTGTCCAGTTTTCGGTAACATTCGTATAGCGGTTTCAGTATTTCAGTCAGGTAGTCACTGTCCTGTGACTCAATCTTTTTATACGAGCGAATGGCAAGTTTTTCCTTACCCTGTTCCTGGTACATACGGGCCTCGATCAGGCTGGCGCGAACACAATTATTGTCGAAGCTGAAGGCACGACGAATATGATCCTTTACGCCTCGAACATTACCCTCATTCAGACACTGCTCCGCACGCTCACAGTAAAACTGGGCAATGATCGAATCGAGTGGCTTACCGGAAACCAGTTCGAGTTTACGCGCCATGTTAATGGCATTTTCCCAGTCCTTTTCCTGCTGGTAGATATCAAGTAACTGCTTATAAGCCTGGCCAAGATAGAGTTCGGACTCAACCAGTTCCAGGAACAGGCCCTCGGCACGATCGAGTAAGCCAAGTCGCATGTAATCGAGCCCTAATTCCAGTAAGGCCTGTGCACGTTGTTCCTTGTTTAAGGTTGGCCGGGCAATCAGGTTCTGGTGTATACGTATGGCACGGTCAACCTCGCCACGACGGCGAAACAGGTTTCCAAGCGCAAGGTGAGTTTCGACAGTTTCGCTATCGACTTCCAGCATTCGAATGAATACCTCGATAGCCTTGTCAGGTTGTTCATTCAAGACAAAGTTAAGGCCCTTGAAGTACTCCGGATGGATATTGCCGATACGGCCCGAGTTACTCGCAGAGGGCGATCGCCTGCCATACCACCAGCCACTGAGTGCTGCTACAGGCAACAATAACCAGAATAATGATACTTCCAGTTCCATAACCCTAGTCTTTTACAGGCAGGACCCGCAGATTGTTGATTTCTTTTTCGCTATTATCAATCTGCTTTTGCAGCTTCATTTGCTTTCGTTTCAAACTGACAATAATAGGCAAACTGGCCAGCACGCCAAGAAAGGCGCCGGAGCAAAGTACCAGCACCATCAACAGTGACAATGAGAGTTCTATTGAGCCAAGGTAATAGTTCAGCTCGATCAGTTGGTTATTCTTGAGGTGAAACACCAGTCCCAGTAATAAAACGACGAACACCAGTATGATCTTGGCAATTCTGGACATGTCTACTCCATGATTCGTTCAGTAGCGATATAACTACGATAGTCAGTCTTGCCGGCCATGACAATAGCCGGAATATTAAGGAAAAGACCCGGGGAAAACCGGATTAATCTGTGATTGGGCTGCGACTGTTATCAACCCGTTCTCGCATTTGCTTACCGGGTTTGAAATGGGGTACATATTTCGCTGGCAGGGATACCGGTTCACCGGATTTTGGATTACGTCCTACGCGCGGTGGACGATAGTGCAATGAAAAACTGCCAAAACCACGAATTTCGATTCGTTCTCCGCCTGATAAGGTACCGGACATGTGCTCGATGATTGTCTTGACGGCCAACTCCACATCTTTATATGCGAGCTGGGATTGGCGCCTAGCCAATACTTCGATAAGTTCTGATTTTGTCATGCTAGTTATCTCGGTATGTTAGCGGTTAAAGTCGACAGACACGCCCAAACCATTGTTATTATTCCTAAATCCTATCAGAAGAAACCTGTTTTGTAACAGCACTTTTTGAGTTTTATGCGAAAAAAAACGGCATTGATGCCGTTTTTTTTCATGAATATGACCAAAACGAATGGTTCTAGTCGTTATCCAGGTGCTCCTTGAGGAGATCGCCCAGCTTGGCACTACCGCCTGACTCTGGCGCGTACTCTTTAACTGCAGCCTGTTCGTCGTCTGATTCCTTGGCCTTGATGGAAAGGTTAATCGTACGCTTCTTCCGATCAATAGCGGTAATCTTGACCTCAAGTTCCTCGTTTTCCTTGACCACGGTACGGGCATCATCGATATCTTTTTCAAGTGAAATCTCGCTGGCCTTTAATGTGCCTTCAACGCCGTCGCCAAGTGCCACGGTGACAAAACGCTGGTCAACATCCTGCGCCGTACCCTTAACAATCGTACCCTTCGGGTTTTCCGCGACGAAACTTGAGAAAGGATCCTTTTCAAGCTGCTTGATACCAAGAGAGATACGCTCACGTTCAGCATCAACCGCCAATACAACGGTTTCAAGCTCCTCGCCCTTGGTGTAATTACGAATGGATTCTTCGGCGTTATCAGACCATGAAACGTCAGACAGGTGTACGAGACCGTCAATACCGCCGTCCAGACCAATAAAGATGCCGAAATCAGTAATCGACTTGATCAAGCCAACCACACGGTCACCCTTGTTATGCGTCGCTGCAAACTGTTCCCATGGATTTGCCTGGCATTGCTTCATGCCAAGTGAGATGCGGCGGCGTTCCTGATCGATATCAAGAATGACAACATCCACTTCGTCACCAATATGAACCAGCTTGGATGGGTGTACGTTCTTGTTGGTCCAGTCCATTTCGGAAACGTGCACAAGACCTTCTACACCTTCTTCCAGTTCGACAAAACAGCCGTAATCGGCCAGGTTGGTTACCTTGCCTCGCAGGCGTGCGCCTTCAGGATAGCGGCGGGTCAGATCCAGCCATGGGTCTTCACCCATTTGTTTCAGGCCAAGTGAAACCCTGTTTTTCTCACGGTCAAACTTCAGAACCTTGACTTCAATCTCATCGCCAATATTGACGATTTCACTTGGATTCTTGACGCGCTTCCAGGCCATATCGGTAATGTGCAACAGGCCATCTATGCCGCCAAGGTCGAGGAATGCGCCGTAGTCGGTCAGGTTCTTTACGACGCCCTTGACCATGGCACCTTCCTTCAGGTTTTCCAGTAACTCTTCACGTTCTACGGTATTTTCGGTTTCAACGACTGCGCGTCGTGATACGACAACGTTGTTACGGCGCTGGTCGATCTTGATAACCTTGAATTCGAGAGGCTTACCTTCCAGGTAAGAAGTATCGCGAACCGGACGGACATCAACCAGAGAACCCGGTAAAAAGGCCCTGACTTTATCAACGTCGACGGTAAAGCCACCTTTAACGCGCTCGGTAATAATACCGGTAACGGTTTCGTTGGCCTCGTGTGCTTTTTCCAGTTCTTCCCATGCTATCTTGCGCTTGGCTTTTTCACGTGAAAGACGCGTTTCGCCGTAACCATCCTCGATAGAGTCCAGTGCGACATCGACGGTATCATCTATATTGACCTCAAGGTCACCGTTTTCATCTTTAAACTGGTCAATTGGAATAATGCCCTCAGACTTAAGTCCGGCATTAACGATTACGTTGTCATTATTAATGTCGACCACGGTAGCACTGACTATGGTGCCCGGGCGCATCTTGGTTTCTATCTGGCTTTGTTCAAATAATTCGGCAAAACTTTCACTCATGGAAGGAATCCTGATTGTAACTGCGGACAGTTAACAACCTATTGTTAAGTTAATCTTCAGTTGCGCACTCAAGGCGAGTGTCAACCACCTGTTATTTCGAAGCGGTCGGGATGTTTTTCAGGACGTGTTCCCGTATGCTCCTTACCACGGTATCGATATCCATTTCACTGGTATCAATCACCACGGCGTCTTCCGCTGGCCTCAGTGGCGATACAGCGCGCTGGCTGTCTCGTTCGTCACGGGCACTGATATCCGCGGAAAGGTGGCGGAGATTAGCACTAATGCCCTGCTCCTTCAACTGTTTATAGCGCCTTTTTGCCCTTTCATCGGCACTGGCGGTGAGAAATATTTTCAGGTGGGCATCCGGGAAGACAACGGTTCCCATATCGCGACCGTCGGCAACGAGTCCGGGCGCCTCGCGAAAGGCGTGCTGCCTGGATAATAGCGCCTGGCGGACGGCGGGTATCGCCGCCACGACTGAGGCATCGCGCCCGCAGTCCTCGGTACGAATTGCGGCCGTGGCATCGTCACCATCCAGCATCACCTTGACCAATTTGCCTGCTCCCTGCACCTCAAACTCGATATCAAGGTCGCGGGCCAAACTCTCCAGACTGTCTGTATCGGTGTCGATAATGCCCCGTTTTTTAGCAGCCAGTGCCAACAGGCGGTAGAGTGCGCCGCTGTCGAGGAAGTGCCAGCCCAGCCAATCGGCAAGAAAACTACAGACAGTACCCTTGCCCGTGCCGCTGGGACCATCAACAGTGATTACCGGGATATCATTCATAGCTGATATTCATGCCAGCATTACGGGCAAGTTCTACAAAGCCGGGGAAAGACGTCGCCACGTTGGCGCAATCTTTAATATGAACAGGCTCTGTTGCCAGCATACCGGCTACGGCAAAAGCCATAGCAATACGATGGTCGCCGTGACTATCTACCACGCCGCCATGAAATTCACCGCCGTTAACGACCATGCCGTCCTCGAGTTCAGTCACATCAACGCCAAGAGCACTTAACCCCTTATACATAGACTGCAACCTGTCACTCTCCTTGACCCGCAGTTCGCCGGCACCGGTAAGCAGCGTCGTACCAACAGCAGCAGCGGCCGCAACGAGGATCGCAGGGAATTCATCGATCGCAATTGCAACCAGGGACTCAGGAATCTGAATGCCCTTAAGTTGCGCACTCTTTACATGTATGTCCGCAACCGGCTCACCTGATTGAATTCTTTCATTTTCTAACGAGATGTCGGCGCCCATGGCCTGCATGATCGCCAGCATGGCGTGGCGGGTAGGATTGATTCCCACCTCGCGGAGCACGATGTTAGAGCCGGGCACGATGCTCGCACCGGCAATAAAAAAAGCCGCTGATGAAAAATCAGCCGGTACATGTATATCCGTTCCAACCAGTCGTTCAGTATGAAAAATTGAAATGCGATTCTCTTCCCTATGCACAGGGTTCATAAATGCTGACAGCATACGTTCGGTATGATCGCGTGTAGGTTCAGGCTCGGTAATCGTGGTTTGACCCTGCGCGTACATACCGGCGAGCAACAAACATGATTTAAGCTGAGCACTGGCAACGGGCAAGGTGTAATCGATACCATGTAAAGATTGACCGCCTTCAATTGATACGGGCAATGTCCCTCGAGCGGTGCAGTTAATACGCGCGCCCATATCTTGCAACGGATCAATAACGCGACGCATCGGCCGCTGCATTAATGAAGCATCACCAACCAGCGTACTGTTAAATGATTGGCCTGCCAGCAGACCGGTCATTAACCTGACAGATGTACCGGAGTTGCCAAGGTCCAGTGATTCCTGGGCCGGTTTCAGTCCTCGTAGTCCAACACCGTGGATACGAATCAGCGAGTCACCCTGCTCGATCTTGACTCCCATTTGTTGAAAGGCATGCAATGTTGCCAACGTATCTTCACCCTGCAGAAAGCCCTGTACCGTAGTCTCTCCATCAGCCAGTGCGCCCAGCATTATGGCCCGATGCGAGATTGATTTATCGCCGGGGACTTTTATCGTTCCCGCTAGCGCCCCCCCTGGCAGGACGCTGAATCGTACCTGTTGTTTGCTGGTCATCGCACCGTTATCAAATCTTAATTCTTCCTGGCGGAAGTAAAGTTGTCTCGTGCCTGTTTTGCCCGCTTGAATACCTTTAGCAGCGTTTCACTGTCGCCGGCTTCTATGGCAAGTCGAATCTCTTCCAGATGTCCGGTAAAAGTAGCAAGCGAATGCAACAGCGACTCACGGTTAGCAAGACAAATGTCATGCCACATTTCCGGGCTACTGGATGCAATACGGGTGAAGTCGGCAAACCCACCTGCCGCATACTTGAATATTTCTTCACGCTCCTCCATGCCTGCCAGGCAATCTACCAATGCATAAGCAAGCATATGCGGTAGATGGCTCGTCGCCGCCAGTACCTGGTCATGATGCTCAACATCGAGATTGATGACATTCGCACCAACCGCCTTCCACATCTCGGTGATTAATGCATGCGCTTCAGGCTTTGTTTCGGGTAATGGGGTCAATATGACACGATGGTTGACATACAGCTCCGCAAACGAGGCAGACACACCACTTTGCTCGGTACCTGCAATCGGGTGCCCTGGAACAAACTGGCCTACCCTGTCTCCCATTGTCTCTCTTGCAGCGCTGACAACACTGCCCTTGGCACTGCCTACATCGGTTAATACAGCATGTTCACTCATCGCCGCAACTATGCTGGGCATTAGCTTTACTGTTGTATCAAGCGGTGTGCCAATAACAACAACATCAGCCGGTTTAACGGCTTCTGCAATATCCAGTGAATAGTCATCGATAACGTGTAAATCAACGGCCTGCTTCAAGGTCTCCTCGTTACGATTACAACCTGTAACATGGCCTACCAGCTTGGCCTGACGTAAAGCCCTTGCGAGGGAACCACCAATCAGGCCAACACCGATAATCGTTAAATGATTAATTAGCATGTTTATCGTTAATTTCTAGGCAGCCAGTATTTTACCCAGTTCATGGATAAACTTTTTATTTTCGTGATCAAGACCGATAGAAACGCGTAAATGATTCGGCATGCCATAGTTAGCAACAGGCCTGACAATCACACCGGCATGTAGCAGTTGCTGGTATAAAGGCTCGGCTTCCTGTTCAAAATCAATGCAGATGAAATTACCCAGCGATGGAATGAAATCAAGGCCCATATCATCAAGCGACGTGACCATGTAGTGCATACCCTCGCTGTTGACAGTAATGCTTTGTTCCA
>JAAUYK010154340.1_pt1 | contig 10609 bp, 12 predicted proteins | sample 7278021 | NCBI WGS metagenome assembly JAAUYK01 (sample SAMN14350223, study PRJNA611818) | marine sediment metagenome | isolation source: surface marine sediment (1.8m) | place: French Polynesia: Moorea | collected 2018-08
ACTCGGCTGATTTTTGACTGATTTTCAAAGTCTGTACTTTTTAGCATAGACAGCTACTCTTTTTAGTTGATAATTTGAACAATCATAGTTTATTTTATTATTTCTGATTTACACTACGGGACTGACGTAAGCATTCAGCTATTAGCGGTCAGCTCTCAGTTTTTTAATGAACGATGTAGCTCGATAGACTATTAAGGTTAACTGATGGACTTTTACAGTAACTTTTAATTCATAGAAATATTTCAATTGCTTTCTCCTCTTTTAAAGGTAATGAAGCTGATAACTGATAGCTGACTGCTGAATGCTTACGGACTGACAATGTATCAGGAAATATCAAAAACGAAGATAGGGAATAGGGAACAGGGAATAGGGAATAAGTGAAAAAACAATTATTTGTCACAAACCAATTCACCATAACTGTAGGAATATGAATACTTTTACCCCTTAACTTTAGACTGATTTTAATCCCTGACCTTATTCAAACTTTAAGATTTTGTTATGAGACAAGTTCCTTAATACTTAGAGTACAAACAGTCTCTTAGCTATGTCAGTTTAATCCTGGTTATCTGAAAATAAAAAGAATGTAGTTTTTGCTTTTTTTTCTATCTAATTTATTTGAAAATCCCTATAATTCTTTCTCCTGAGTTCTGAATCTTTCTTCAATGATTAATAATTAGTTAATTAAGAGAAAATGAACCACTTAAAACCTACTAATTAGTTCTTCTTGACTTGCCAAAATTGACTGAGAGGGAAATACAAAACAGGAGCCCAAAGACTACTAATAACCGCAGAACCCAAAGCAACTTGCTTATGGTGAAGCCAAACTTCTGCAAAGCTTTGATTACCAATTAATCCAAACTGTATTGCCATGAAAGTTTCTGCAAGAATAGCCATAATAAATGTCACTAAGGCTATGGAAATAAAATATTCCTGAATGTAGCGTTTTTTCTGTAAAAAAGCTGTGACAAATCCGACAAAAACTAAAGGAATAATATGGGTAGGATAGGGAGCTGTCATGGCATCTTGAATTAATCCTAAAACTAAGCCAGCCACTAGACCTCCTATAATGGTGCTATGGCTACTCCAAGTAACTACCCAAATTAATAACCAGTTAGGTCCAATTCCCCAAATCTCAATTCCAGGAATACGAGTCAGCAATAGTAATGCACAAAGCAGTACCGAGGTAATTGTGATTAGTAATTTGAAAATTGTTTGCTGAGATAGATTAGACATCCGATCGGAAAGTACCATTAATAATTATAAATAAGTTAATTCTTCAATTTTTGAGCAGAACAAAATTTTTAGGAAAAAGGTAATTTATATTGCGAGCTCAACTTTCGTTTAATTGCTATATTATTAATTAATTTTCCGCTTTATTCTGTTTATTTGGATAAACATTCACCCATTCCAAAATATTCAGTGGCGCCGATAACTTAACAATAGCTTCTGGAGCAGGAGTACCAGCCAAATTAATCGATTCAACTGTTCCTACAGGCCAACCCGCCGGAAACAATTGACTATAAGCAGAAGTAGATACAACATCACCAACTTTAATATCAGGAACATCATCAAAAAATTCCATCACAGCCGTATCATCACCCTTACCCTTCATAAAACCCATCTGACGACTGCGAATAATTCCCACACCAACTTTACTGGTTGGATCGCTAACTAATAATACTTGGCTAGTATGGGCTGTAACATTAGTTATTCTACCGACTAAACCACCGGTTCCCATCACAATAAAATCCTCTCGAATACCATCTTTACTACCTCTTCCCAAAGTTACTTTTTTCCACCAATAATCTGCACTTCTACCTATCACAGGAGCTACTACTCCTTTCAAATTTTTAGTTTTTGTATAATTCAAAAGTTGTGTGAGACTCTTATTTTGTTGCTCTAATTCTTGTAATTTAATTTCTAGTTCTTTGATTCGAGCATTAACTAATACTTCTTGTTTAATAGGACTAGGTTGAAATGGTAGACTGAGCCAATTGTAAATTTCAAAAAATAAAGAACCTTGAGTTTGTCTAACCCAAAAAGCTGCACTCACTGCTAAAACTAACAATGCAGCTTTTCGCATCAGTTTTAAGCTTCGACGACGCAATGTTTGCATTAGTAAAACCTTTTAAAATCACTACTACTTTAGATTTTTTACTGCTGGTTGAAGTCAAAAGCAGGAACTTCTGTAATTGAATATTTTTCCTCAATAAATATATTTGCTAAGAGCTAACATTTATAGCAGTTTTCAGAAAGATGGAACACAACATCTAAGAACTGAAATCCTTGTAGGGACCTTCCATCTAAGGTCCCTACTGTGGTCCAATAAAACTAAAACTGCTATAATTTATCAAACTACAATTAACCATTACCTATTAGTAATTAATAGTCTTATTGGCATCCTCTCCACCGTAGAAAGGACGGAGATTCCTACCGAGCCGTAGCTCAAGGGCGGGTTGACGCTTCATTGGCTGCTGCACCCACCCCAACCCACCCCAATCCCCTCCCGGGAGGGGAGCAAGAGGGGTGGGTGGAGGGGATAGGGGAGGGTTACGCTTGCCTCCACGTCCGTTTAATGTCTCTGACTGCCCGCCCGCGACTAATATATTGACTGTCCCATTCTCCGAAGTGGTCATGCCTAATACTGCAGTTAAGGCATTCCCACTCTCTAACAGATAGGTCTAACTTTCCACCACGAATACCACAGCATGAACAAACCTGAGATATTGGTTCCCAACGACTAATTACTCTAAAATCACGACCGTATTTTTCGGCCTTTCCTTCTAACAGCGTCCTAAATTGCCTCCAACCTAAATCAGATACCCACCCCTCTTGCTCCCCTCCCAGGAGGGCATGGGGGTGGGTTACGGTTTTTAACCAGTCCAGATACATTCAAATTCTCTAAAACTATACAAGTCGCCGACACGTCTTTTAGGACGGCTCCCCTATGGTTTTCGTTAATAATTTCAGTAGATAATTTATGCAGAAAATCAGTCCTAGTATCTTTCAATTTGGCATGAAATTTATCTCTTCTTAGCCTGACTTTTTCATACCTTTTAGAACCTGGTTTTTTCTTAGATAATGACTTACTTAATTTTCGAGACTTCTTAATTCGTTTCTTTAATGATTTTAGTGCATCAATTTTCACACAATTACTCAAAGTGGCAAATGTTTTGATGCCTAAATCTATACCTACTGAATTATCAGTTTGAGGTAAAGTTTCTGGATTAACTTCAACTACAAAATTCAAGAAATATCTGTTAGCTGAGTCTTTAATTACTGTTACTGAAGAAGGTTGATTAGGCAGTGGTCTTGACCACGCTACTTTTAACTTTCCAATCTTGGCCAAATAAACCGGATCTTGATAGACTTGAAATCCTCTTACAGTAAACCTAGCAGTTTGTTTTGATTTCCTACTTTGGAACTTTGGTGGTTTAGCAGTTTTTATTTCGTTGCCCTTGGTTGAACTGAAAAAGTTTTGATCGGCATGGTTTAAATCATTAAATGATTGTTGTAGTGGTACAACTGAAACATCTGACAGCCATTCTCTGTCTTCAGTCTTTTTAGCTCGAGTAATAATAAATAGTTTTTGTAGCTCAGATAAGTAAGGCTTCTTTTCTCCTAATTTGTACTTTTCCTGACAGCAAGCTAGACTATCATTCCAGACAACACGGACACAACTAAATAGCTTTGCTAATAGGTTTTTTTGTTCTGATGTTGCATAGATACGATACTTAAATCTAGCTTTCATAATACCAATTTAAACTAACAGCATGATAACATATTTATCAAGCAAAAAACAAATTTAAAAGTCGCCCGCTGATGGGCAAGGCTTCTAACCCAGTTTTTCGGTGACTATAGATGTATTCAGCTAGACTTAACACAATAATATCTAGTTCCGATCGGAAAAACTGTCCGATAAAAACCCCTGAGTCGGTATTCAAATAACATAACCAGACTTTAGCGAGCTGGCCCACCGAAAAACCGTTCAAGCTGTTTATAATTCTCCAAAAGACGGCCAGTACCCAAGACTACACAACAAAGTGGATCTGCTGCAACATGAGTGATAATACCAGTTTCATGGCTAATTAAAGTATCTATCCCCTTTAACAAAGCACCACCACCAGCCAACATAATACCCCGATCTATAATATCTGCTGCTAGTTCAGGGGGAGTACGTTCCAAAGTTCGCTTAACTGCCTCTATAATTATAGATAAAGGTTCAGTCAGACTTTCTCGAATTTCTGCAGCTTTGACTGTTACAGTTCTAGGCAAACCCGATAATAAATGTAGACCCCTAACTTCCATCGTTGCCTCATTATCATCCTGAGAGGGATAAGCTGAACCCAATTTAATTTTGATATCTTCCGCAGTTCGTTCACCTATAACCAAGTTATGGACTTTTTTCATATACTGAGTAACAGCATCATTCAGTTCATCCCCAGCTACACGCACAGACTCACTCAGAACCGTACCTTGTAAACTAAGAACAGCAACTTCTGTAGTTCCCCCACCAATATCTACAATCATATTGCCAGTAGGTTCAGCCACAGGCAAACCTGCACCAATAGCTGCAGCAACAGGTTCATCAATTAACCGTACATCCCTAGCACCAGCTTGAGAAGCAGCTTCCATTACAGCTCGTCTTTCTACACCAGTTACTCCACTAGGAATGCCAATAACAATTCTTGGAGATACCAAGGTTTTTCCTTCATGGACTTGCCTGATAAAATGTTTCAGCATTAATTCTGCTGTATCAAAATCAGCAATAACCCCATCCCTTAGAGGTCTCATTGCAATTACATTAGAAGGAGTTCGCCCTAGCATCCTTTTGGCTTCTTCTCCCACTGCGATAGAAGTTTTTTGTTCCTGGTCAATAGCTACTACAGATGGCTCTTGAAGAACAATACCTTTGCCAGATACATATACAAGTGTGTTCGCAGTACCTAAGTCAATTCCCATGTCCCGAGACAAGGAAAAGCGATTTATCAGACCCACTGGATTTTGACCCCCAATATCAAATCTTAACTTTGTGTAATAATTTATAAAGAAATATAGCTGAGGTGGATTTTATGATGTATTCCTCAGTCTACTAGGACTGTATCAAAAATGATATAAGCAAGTTTAACTGTCCTTGGTTTCTTAGTGCGACACAATAGGGACAAAATCCGGAGGAAGTATTAGATTTAGGAGTTGCTTGAGTAATTAGTCCTGTTAGGATTTTCTCGTAGATTTGACATACTTTCCAGCCTAAAAGCCCGGAGATTATTCTGAAAATCCAGGATTTCTGGTTCGCTGAAACTACTGATAATGAAATACCAGGCGATATCTAATCCAGATCTAGTTGTATCACTATTCTTTGGCTCTATTTCCAGAAACTATTCCCCTATGCCCTACGATACAGTTCATGGGCCGAAAAAATTTGGTTTTTCTATTGTTTCGTGCGTTTATCTATTCTCAAGCTAGGTTTTTAGAGCGGTTGATTACCTTTCCGCTTATATCTATTATAATAGAAAGTCACTCTTGTAGGGCGAGGTTTTCAACCTAGTTTTTTGGTAAAATTAGAAGTTCATTAATAATACTGTATGAGTTTAAATGTTGTAACTTTGGTTGGTAGAGCAGGTGGAGACCCTGATGTTAAATATTTTGAATCAGGCAGTGTAGTTTGTAATTTAACTTTGGCCGTAAATCGTCGTTCTAGCAAGAATGACCAACCAGACTGGTTCAATTTGGAAATTTGGGATAGAAAAGCAGAGGTTGCTGCTGACTATGTTCGTAAAGGTAGCTTGATCGGGGTAAAAGGCTCCTTGAAGTTTGATTATTGGCAAGATCGTAATACAGGAGCAAGTCGTTCTAAGCCAGTAATTAGAGTATACCAACTAGACTTACTCGGTTCTAAACGTGATAATGAGCAGGCTGCTGTAGCAAGCTATGATGAATTCTAATTTTAAAATTCAATAAAAATTAGAGTTCTTGCAGAAGTCGGAAATAGGGAGTAGGGAATTGGTAAGATATTTTCCAGAAAATAAAAATGTACGAAAATTTTTTTACTTTTGTAGTAGATCTAAAATTATTTACCCTATATATATAATTAACTTAAGCACCAAATACACAATTAATTTTGCTTAACTACTTAGGGTTTGCTGATTAAATGTGAAAGAACTAACAAATAGAGATTTTAGCGTTTTTGGAGTGAAAAAAAAAGTGCAAATTTTTTAGCTTGAGTGACCAAAAAGTTAGGCTCCTGGGTAGATAATCACAGAAAAATTACTATATCCAATTATTCCTCCTACTTTCTATCTCTCCAAACACGGCAATCTTTTCAGCCAACCCTACTTAATATTAATATTTTGGGTAATTCAACTTTAGAGCAAATTTTTAAACTTGCTAGTGAAAAAGCTGAAGCTGTATAAATTTACTATTTATCAACTGAGGATATCCCAATAAAATTGGAAAATAATTGTTTAAAATCTCTACAAACTAAAGCCAAAAAAGGAGTAGCTCTGAGATTAATTGATCGAGGTCAATTTGGTTCTGGTAGTTCTACAGATTTGACAATAATTGAGGATTTAGTTGATGCCGCTATTCAAACAGCAAAAATTAGCGATATTGTGCAATTTTAATTTGCTTCCTCTAATCATTTTAAGTTACCAAAATTAGACTATCACTTGCCTCAAATTAATGAATTAATCGGATCTGGTCTAGAAATTATTGAAAAAATTCAGAATAACAATCCACATATTCTGGTAAATATTGATTTTAATCTTCGGAAGACAAAAGTTAAAATTTTGACTAATACTGATGTCTATGCTCAAAAGTTTAATCAATTATTTAGTGCTAATATTTCTGGTAATTTAGTTCAAGGTGAAGACTTTCTCCAAATATAGAGTTCAGATGTGGTTAGCCTTCACCCCCTAGACATCAATAAACTAATTTCTCAGTTAATCCAAAAATATCGATGGGCGGAAAATTCAGCTAAGATTAACAGTGGAACTTTCCCTGTATTTTTTACTCCTAAAGCAGTAGGAAAAGCGATCGCTAAATTATGGAAAACTGTTTTGTCTGGACAAGCTATAGTCCAATGTTGTCCTAAATGTGGAACGGTTTTAGATAGGGACGAGAATGCAGCAATTAACATATTAAATAAGGCATTACACGAGGTGGGTATCATCTTGTCTGCTTGTGGAGGCGTAAGACGTTGGTCAGCCTGTAAGACAAGAAACTTCAGCAAACGAGGATTCAATTATCTCTGTTTTGTGAGCTTCCCGTTATAATCTCCGATTTAACGGGAGAGAACTTCACAAAGCCTCTTCTCTTAGTAATAAAATAGGACAAACTATTTTCGACCACCGTTTTACCCTCTTTGAATACCCGAATCTTGAGCCTTACGATTATCCCTTTGATGATGAAGGTATGCCAACTATGGTCAAAACCTTTATAGAAGCAGGTACAGTCAAAAGCTTCTATTGGGAAAAAAAATGGGCTGCTCTTGCAGAATGCAAGTCCACTGGCAATAGTTTTATAGATGGACTATCTCAGCCTACTCCTTGTTTAGTAAATTTGAGTATTAGTCCTGGGCAAACTTCTGACAATAAATTGATTAGTAATATCAAAGAAGGTTTAATAATAGCTTGGGTATTAGTAGCGGGTCAATCCAATCAACTAGCAGGATAATTTTCTGTTAATTTAGGTAATGGTTATAAGGTAGAAAATAGTCAAATAAAAGGCAGAGTTAAAGATACAATGGTGACTGGCAATATTTTTCTGCATTTCAAAATTTAGTAGATATTGGCAATTTTCCAGGTTTAGCTAGTGGTGGTTACTATTTACCATCTATCTTATTTCAAAAATTAGGTGTAGCAGCAAGGCAGGCTTAGATATGAAAGTTCTAAAAGTTATTTTTATTAGTTTTTTAGCAGTTTTACTACTGAGTGGATGTGTTCAATATGAAGTGGGAATAAATTTTCAGAGTCAAACCCACGGCGAGATTGTACAACATATTAAACTAGCAAAGAAGTTACGCAATTTTAGTCGTGAGATAGTTTCTGATTGGTTAAAAAGTGTAGAAAATAGAACTTATGAGTTAGAAGGAAAAACTAAAAGAATATCTAGGCAAGAAGTTGTAGTTACAATCCCTTTTAATAATGGTGCTGAGTTGGAAGAAAAATTTAATAGTTTTTTTCAACCTGTGGATTCAGTAGAATCTGAAAATTATTCTCCAGAAATGGCAGAAGATTTACCAAAATTAGCATCTCATATTGATGTAAACCAGAATAATTTTTTTGTGGCATTACGGAATAAATTGAGTATGAATTTAGATTTGCGATTATCTACATCTAATAGGAAAGTTTTAGTTAATCCAGGTGAGTTATTAGATGTGGAGTTTCAGTTAATTACACCTTGGGGTTTTAGTGACATTGAATCAAGTGAAAATAATACAATATACTATCCAAATGAAAAGGAAATTATCTGGAAACTCAAGCCAGGAGAATTAAATTCATTGGATGTAGTATTTTGGATTCCTAGTCCTATAGGAATAGGTGCAATTTTCATTAGTTTATTTGTTTATCTAGGTATAGCTTTAAAATATCAAATATTACCTACTTTAGGAATAAGTAAAAACTAAATTAACTGACATTAATGCGAATATTAAGCTGCTGTAAACTTAAACCGTACTAGAATTAGCAAATTAGCAGTGAGGAATTAGCTGATAGCTTAACATCTTTTTTCTGTTCTCAGAATATGTGTTTCCTGCTGCCGTTATCTGTTTGATTCGGAAAATCAATTATATTAGCTTATTCTTGTGTTTTTCAGTAAAATTTGAATGAGTATAGTCAGTCAGATAGTTACTCAATCAAGATACAACTTACAATCACAAAATATATTGCCAGTTGATACATGAAAGGTATAAACTTAAGATATTGACCATTCAAGCATAAGTTGAAACAAAAAAAATGAAACCGATAAACTTTTTGCTGATTTTCATAGTTTGTTTAGCGTTAGTTATATTCAGCTTACAAAATACCCAACTAACAACTATCAAACTTATTGAAGGTATTGAGTTAGAAGCTCCATTATCTGTAGAGCTTGTAATTGCCACAGGATTAGGAGCGATTCTAGCATGGCTATTCAACTTATGGTCAAGAGTGCAAAATACCATAGGAAGTTTAGGACAAATGCGAGAAATTCGTAGCAGAAATAAACGCATTCAAGAATTACAAGAAGATGTAGAACGCTATGAAGAGGAACTAAAACAAAGAGCTAGTTTGCCAGCATCAGAAACTTTGTCTGAGCTAGAAAAATCTACTGAAGTAGAAGCTTCTAAATAAAAGTAGAATTAGTTAAGTTAAGACTTTTTATTTAATTTGGTTCTTGTCTGTGAATCAGACTAACCTTTACTCTAAGCATTCAGGTATCAGGTATCAGGTATTAGCTATCAGCTATACTAATCCTAAATGATTTGTGAGAAGAAAAATTGTAGGGGTTTGGTCTCCAAATCCCTCTTTCCCTTGGGTTTGGAGACCAAACTACGGTAAAATATCACAACCTATTTAGGATTGCTATATGAGTTATTAACTAAATTATTTTGGCAGAATGAATGAGTCTTCAAGGAGAATTAAAAGTTTTGGTTTTGAAGAAAAAGGTTATCAGCTAATCTTAGTAAGCTATTACATTCAAAAGCTGTTGGCGTAGCATTCTCCAGGAAAAGCTCAATGCGAGCTAGCTGAAAGCTTACCCTTTAGTATCCTTAAATTTTTTACTCTAAATAACCCCACACTTGTCAATAAAGTGTGGGATTCCAAGTTAACAAATATCAAGGATAGTCTGATAATTATTGATATTTAAAAGTACATTAAAGTAGAGAAAAAAACTACGGCTATGACAATTGGAGTTCCTCAAGTTTCAGAAACCCTTTCAGAAGGAATAGTCCTATTAACAAACCTCGCAGAAAAAGGAGAAATTAATCCTTGGGATGTCCAAGTAATTGAAGTAATCGATCGCTACTTAAGTAAACTTACTCCTGAATCAAATATTTCTGCAAGTGACGATTTTGCCAATTTATCTCAGTCAGGTCAAGCATTTTTGTACGCATCTATATTAGTATGGCTAAAAGCAGATCATCTAGCTAATTCAGAATCATCTGAAAATAATTCAGAGATATGTGAAATAGTACAAATTCCAGAAGAAGAGAATTTTGAAACACCAAAGATACCACTAAAATTAGAGCAACAATTACGTCGTCGTGCTGTAGCTCCCTCCCCCCGTAAACGTCGAGTCACCCTGCAAGAATTAATTGAGCAACTGCAACTGATTGGATCTGCTATAGAAGATAGAAAAGCACGTCCTCGTATTCGCAAAACTAGCTCCAAAGCAAGAGCGCAAGCGGCGAAAGTTATTGCAGAATTAGCTCACCAGGAAAATTTAGTAGAAACAGCTACTGACCTAGAACAGTTTCTTCTAGAAAAATTACCAGATACCAGTGAAGGTTGGTTAGAATTTGAAAATCTTTTAGAATTGTGGTGTTCTTGATTAGATTTGAAATCTGAAGAACAACAAAATGAACATATCAATGTTCAAGTCAAGTCGGATCGAGTTGGTGCATTTTGGG
>JAAUYK010053342.1_pt1 | contig 10607 bp, 10 predicted proteins | sample 7278021 | NCBI WGS metagenome assembly JAAUYK01 (sample SAMN14350223, study PRJNA611818) | marine sediment metagenome | isolation source: surface marine sediment (1.8m) | place: French Polynesia: Moorea | collected 2018-08
CTGCACCAGCTCCTGCTCCTGCAGCTCCTGAAGCTAAATAATTAGCTTTTGGTTTCTCCGAAGAGCCTGGCTCTTCGGGGAACTAAGCCAGGTCGTTTCCTCTCTCCTCCTCGAAACGGCCTGGGTTAGTTCCTAGCTAACCAGTTTTATCCTCTTGGTGATTGTTTTGACGGGCCCCTGGCCCGTCTTTTTTTTGTAAATACACCTTTATGGTGTGGGCGTCATGCTTTACCTGGCAAACAATTAACCAGCAATTGTTATTCGCCTACAGCACTCTGGAATTTTATTTTTCTCTTGGTTTCTATTGGGAATCTCCTGGTGATTGATTTAGTATGGAAATTGTGAATTTTCTAGACTTCCCAGCGTCCATTAATAATAAACCGGGAGAAAGTATGAAAAAGATCCTTTTCTTTATGTTATTGGCTGTGATACCCCATACCAGTCTTGTTGCCGCAGAGCAGGGTGCATATCTGGGAGCAGAGTCTTCTGAGATGCCTGACTGGTTTAAAGAGAGCTTTCTTGAATTTGAAGAAGATGTCGCGGAGGCCGCTGCTGATAATAAGCGCATCATGATTTACTTTCACCAGGAAGGTTGTCCCTATTGCGCCAAGCTGGTGAATGAAAACTTTAAAGATCCTGCGTTGAAGGCCTATGTTCAGGAGCATTTCGATGGTATTCAAATCAATATGTGGGGTGATCGTGAAATTGTTTCTGTGGGCGGTAAATCGTTTACAGAAAAAACCTTTGCGGCAGCGCTGAAGGTACAATACACTCCAACAATGTTATTTTTGAATGAACAGGGTAAGGTTGCCCTGCGATTAAATGGTTATTATCCACCCCAACAATTTCGCCAGGCCCTTAAGTACGTTGCACAAAAAGAGGAGTTAAATCAATCCTTTAATGAATTCATGCTGGCCAAGCAAGACACACGGGAAGGCACCTTGATTCATGAAGATTTTTTTCTCAAGCAACACAATCTGCAACAAATCCTCAATTCATCATCGAAACCTTTGGCGATCTATTTTGAAACAGCAAATTGTTCGGAATGTGAGACTTTACATAACCGTGTTTTAAGTGATCCTCCGACACGTGCCCTTGTCAACAAAATGAATAACGTTCAATTGAATGCGCACTCGAATCAGTTGTTGATCACTCCCGAGGGAGATCAGCTCTCCCATAAAGACTACGCTAAAAAACTGAATATCGGCTACACGCCTTCTGTGGTTTTGCTGGATTCATCGGGTCAGGAAGTCCATCGTATGGACGGTTTTCTGAAGACCTTTCATTTTCAATCTTCATTGGATTATGTATTGGAACGCGCATATCTGGAACAGCCTAGTTTCCAAAGGTACATATCTGCGCGGGGCGAAAAATTAAGGGAAATGGGATTTGATACCGATATTTGGGGCTATCAGTCGTTCCATCCGGCTGAAACAAAAGAGTGAGAACTGAGTCCCAGAATGCTGTGCTGATCGGTCTATACTCTATTTAACCCTTCCGTAAAATGTTTGTGAATTTACCCCATCAACTTGTATGGGGTTTTTTGTGTAGCCTCGAAGATAGTCAAGCAAAAAACCATATACATTCTATACTTATCCAATAATAAAAAACCTTTCACGAAGCCTTTAAAATTGCAGTTATCACAGTGAATTTCCAGATAGGGATATTCCTCGGCTGCTCTTATGAGATTCAATTAACTGGACTATTGGAACAAACCGTTACAAGTCATGTTAGAACAGGCTATTAATTCAGATCAGACAGAGATTTATAAACAAATGACGGAGCTGGGTTTGCAGGAAGCTGCTGATATGGTCTCGTCATTGGGCCAAGTCAATTTGGTCATCAAAGCTGTTTCCGTGAATTATCAAGACCATCAAAAGGTCATCAACATTCTTGATGACTCGGTGACAGAACTGGTGGCCATTGGTCAAAGCCTCGAAGGTGATATCGAAGGTCAAGCTCTGTTCCTGATGCATGAAGAGGCTTGCAGAAGCATGATCCGAGAATTATTAAACGAAAGGGCCTTATTACGCGAATTGACAGAAATGGAAGAAGAGGCGCTGACTGAGATAGGAAATATCATTCTCAATAGTTGTCTCAGTAATTATCTGCAGTTATTCAAGGGTAAGGTAGTGAGCCAATTGCCCACGATTTCGAAGTGGCATATCAAACAACTGCTGTCCGTATTTTTCGAAAAAAATAAAAGGAACGTAGTGATGATGGTCGAGATCAGTTTGGAATCAAAATACCATCAATATTCTGGTTACTTACTGTTTAACGAGTTGCCATGGCATCACAATCACGGATGAATAATAAACGGGATAAAAACAAGCCTGATTAAATAAAATGATGGAAGAAACTCTGCGTCAACTGGATATCGTTTTAAAAGATGGGTCGGTATTCGATGCGATTAATTCTGGATTGATTGTGCTGAATCATAACGGTGAAATTGCTGTCTGGAATAAATGGATGGTTCAGCATAGTCATAAATCCAATGAAGAGGTTTTAGGTCATAAACTCCATCATGTTTTTTCTGGTATCAGCAAACGCCTGTTACAAGCTACTCAAGATGCGTTATCCAGAAACCTGAGTTCCATTATTTCAGCTAAGTTACACCGAACTGAATTGCCGCTTTTTCGCACGCAACAGGATGCGAATTTAAATAATCGTATTCATCAATCCATTACTGTGACCCCATTGAAATTTCAGCACAAACACTGGTGTATGTTACAGGTCAGAGATCTTACCCAGGGCAGTATGCATGAAATGTCGTTGAAACAAACCACGCTGGAGCTGGAGACCATGGCCAGCCGGGCTCGGGAGCAGGAGTCTCAGCTTCAGACTATCCTTAATAATACGCTTGATGCTATCGTGATTCTTAATCGTCTGGGCAGAATCAGTGGTTTTTATCAGTCTGCACAACACATGTTTGGTTACTCCGAATACGAAGTATTGGGTAAGCCGTTATCAATTCTGTTCCCGGCACCATTCAACCGCCGTTTTGACCTGTTAATTTCTCATAATTCGGATGCGCAATCATTAAATTTTATGGAGCAAGCCAAGTCGCTTAAATCCTGCGGGGATATCTTTTATTCCGATGTTGCGATTAATACCATCTTTGAAGGTGAGGATATTCAATACATTGTTACGATTAAGGATATTACAGAGCGTCAATTGGCCCAAGAAGCGCTCTATCATGAGAAGGAACAGGCGCAAGTAACCTTGAGTAGTATTGCGGATGGTGTGATCACGACCGATATTATCGGCCAAATAAACTTTTTAAATCCGGCGGCCTTGAAATTAACAGGCTATCAGCATAATGAACTCATAGATCAACGCCTGGACAGAGTCATCACGATTCAATCTGACCGATCACAATTACCAGTATTTGAATGTATTTCCAGTGGAAAGCAGGTGGATTCTATCTCTGGTGATATTCTCATTGATAAAAATGGCCAGCAAATAGTGATACACCAAGTGGCGAGTCCTATCCATAACCAGGTAGGGGATATTATCGGTGCCGTCATGATCTTTCGTGATGTGAGTAAATCGCATCGTCTTGCCAGTCGGTTATCCTGGCAAGCCAGTCACGATGAATTAACCCAGTTGGTCAACCGAAGAGAATTCGAGCGCCAGCTTGATCAGATTATCATTCAATCCAGAAGCGATGGATCTGAGCATTGCCTATGCTTCATGGACCTTGATAAATTTAAAGTGGTTAATGATACCTGTGGACATGTGGCCGGTGACGAGTTATTGCGCCAATTAGCAGATATCTTTCGTATGCAGATTCGAGGTGCTGATACTCTGGCCCGTTTAGGTGGGGATGAGTTTGCTATTATCCTTAATAAATGTGGTCTGGGTCCTGCCGTTAACGTCGCTGAAGAAATGCGTGCGGCTATAGAAGATTTTCGTTTTGGTTGGGGAGGACAGTCATTTCAAATAGGCGTGAGTATCGGTCTTGTACTGATAGATCCCAATAGCCCTGATCTGGAACAGGTATTTAAGGCTGCTGATTCAGCTTGTTATGCCGCTAAAGAAGCAGGTCGAAACCGGGTGCATATTTTTAGCCAGGATGATAAAGAGATATCTCAACGTCAAGGTGAGGCTCAATGGATGGTTCGTATCCAAAGTGCTTTGGACCAAGACCGTTTTGAATTGAATTATCAGCCGATTGTGCCGCTCGAGCAGAATAAGGGCGAACCGGTCCATTATGAAATTTTACTGCGAATGTTAAGCGAGGAAGGGGAGTCGATTCCGCCCGGAGCGTTTATTCCATCTGCAGAACGTTATCAATTAATGTCAAAGATCGATGCCTGGGTCATAGAGCACTTGTTTAAATGGATGGATGAATACTGGGATTTTAATTCTCAGGATATTTTTGCCATCAATCTTTCTGGTCAGTCCCTGGCTGATGACAACTTGTTATACCGGGTCAAGCAACTCCTCGATCATCATGCGGTGCCCGCAGACCGGATTTGTTTCGAGATCACCGAAACCTCGGCGATCAGTAATCTTTCACAAGCACAGATTTTTATCGATGAGCTGAAACAAATTGGTTGCAGGTTTGCACTGGATGATTTTGGTAGCGGCTTAAGTTCGTTTGCCTATCTCAAGTCCCTGGCTGTCGATTATCTAAAAATTGATGGAGCCTTTGTGAAGGATATGGCCGAAGATCCTATTGATCGTGCTATGGTTGAGTCGATACATAATATTGGTAATGTTTTGGAGCTAAAAACAATTGCCGAGTTTGTGGAAGATGACCTGATTCTTGAAGCACTCAAAGAAGTCGGTGTGGATTATGCACAAGGCTATGGAATTGCACGTCCACAAGCTTTACCCACCGATGGCTCGAACCTATTAAGCGTTTCTGATTAAGTAACTGTACTAGGCGCGTGCCAGTGAGCGTGGATTAGAATCAGTTTGATCCTGGTTGCCCTGGCGAGAGTAAGTTGAGGAATCAGTTGATGAGGTCCGACCCGACAGAATTTTAATAGACTGGCGAATTCTTTGCTGGTTTTTCTGGATTAACACATCGTTGATCAATAGCGATTTTTCCAAAGCTTTAAGTTGTGTATCGAGACGAGCCTTGGCCTCAGATAGTGTGGCATCATTGTATTCCTGTATGCCGTCCATCAGCCCTTCCTCAGTATCCTGAAATCCCTGTTGTTTGACAAGGTGGTAACATTTTTGCCGGCAGGCTTCAATCGTAGACAAGTTGATGGGATTGTTTTCCAATAAATGATTGAGTGCTTTAGCATCATTCTTGGTGATGACTTCCTTGATAGAGTCCAGGTAAGCAACATAACCGCTGACAGTATCAGTTTGTTGCTGAATCAATCCGGTCATGTTCCGGATACAATCAATGCGTGCTGGATTTTCCATTCAACTATTTAAGGTAGCAGTTTTTCGATCTCAGAAAATTTTTGTGCGATCACCTCGGGGTCAGGCTGATATTCACCATTCGCCAGGGCATTTTTTATCGATTCAATCCGACCGCTATTTACCTCTGGCAAACGCTCCATTTCTTTCATTACCTGGTCAGAGGTCAATTCGACCACGGTTGAAGAAGGTGCACCTTTAGTATTCTGGCTGTTCGTGTTGCTCGAAGTTTTTGCACGGCTATCCGTTGCCTGATTTGGCACTTTTATACGATTATTGGTATTTATTGCATCTGTCATTATCAGCTCCCAAAAATTCTTAAATATGTCTACCCGAACATAATATCGGCAGTATTGTTATAAAGTTTAATCTTTTTTTTGTTCACAGGCCCACCCTTATTTGGCCTTCGTCGAATACAATCCCTTCCACGACTTTATTGGAATGCGTGTTTCGAACTTTTACGAGTTGTCCGAGACTCGCAGAGTGTAAGGCACGTCCAGAGGATTTTATCTGCATACCTTTGAAATCCAGGGTAATGGTGACTTTTTGACCAGATTTTACGAGTAATCGTGGTTTCAGCATCGCGGGTGTGATTACCGTGTTGATGCTCAAGTTACGTTTGAGTTCAAGTTCACCCAGGGTGTCGGAGCTTCGGAAAAAGCCCTGGCTTAATCGAGTGATATTCTCTTTGCGTGCTTTCAGATGACGTGTGTCAATGGTTTGACCCTTGGATAGCGGAGCCTTAGTGACCAGTACATCGTCATAGACATTCACCGTTACCGGTAAATGTATCTGCCAGTTTACGGGTTGCGGGCAACGAATCGTCACTGAAGTATTGCCCATCACCTTGTCAGCTCGGGTAAAACGGATGTCTAGAGCGCTGTTGCAGGGCTTTAGGTTAAGCCTTGAATCGAGTTTGGATAGCTGAAACTCGACATCATAAGGCGATGTGTAAGGATAGTCAGACAGAAAAGCTTCTGCCTGTAGCTGAATGGACGCAAGACTATGACGCTCAGCCAGCGGCATCGTGGTATGCAACAGCAAACCTATGCTTGAAACCCATAATGTCATCGTCTTAATTAGATTCATTTCTATACTGCTGTTCTAAATATTGCTTTCTTGACGCATTCTCATGAAGGCTTAAGTGCTGGATGCGTCGAATTATTGACGATTATCCCAGAATGGAGCCTTGTTAAACGCTTAATTACCTATTTCAGGTATTTAAGCAATATTGGTGCCATTTAATTTTAAAATTTTGACTTAAGAAATCTTGAATGTGGCCGACAGAGTGGGAAGATCATAATGAGGGTATCTCAATGTCTGGTGTAATGGCGAGTGTTGATCAACGCACTCAATTAGCAGGTCGCAACCGTCTTGAATTGTTGATGTTCAGGTTGCATGGTCAACAACTCTATGGCATCAACGTTTTTAAAGTGAGGGAAGTATTACAATGCCCAAAACTTTCTAATGTGCCCCATTCTCATCCCGTGGTTCGAGGTATATCAAATATTCGTGGGCAGACCATTAGTGTCATGGATCTGAGTATGGCCATTGGCGGGCGTCCTATTGAGGATATGGAAAATGCTTTTGTGATTATCTCGGAATATAATCGCAGTGTTCAGGGTTTTCTGGTGAGGGAAGTCGACCGGATTATAAACCTCAACTGGAAAGATATGTTACCGCCTCCTTCAGGCACCGCAGGTGCAAGCTACCTGACCGCAGTGACTTACGTTAATGAAAAAATGGTCGAAGTCATTGACGTGGAGCGGGTATTGGCTGAGGTCGTGGGCGCCAAGGAACATGTATCAGAAGAAGTTTTGGAAACCGTGGATACTGATGAAACCAATGATAAGAATCTTATTCTTGTATCCGATGATTCCATGGTGGCACGCAAACAAGTATGTCGAACCCTGGAAGAAGATCTCAATATTAAAACGGTCACCACCAAAGATGGAAAAGAAGCCCTGGATTTATTGAAGACCTGGGCTGAGTCCAAGGATCCACAGCTAGATCGTTTGGCCATGATCATTTCTGATATTGAGATGCCAGAGATGGATGGATATACCTTTACCACGGAGGTGAGGGCGGATGAGCGTCTTAAAGATCTTTATATTATCTTGCATACGTCGATGAGTGGGGTTTTTAACCAATCCATGGTGGACCGTGTGGGCGCGGACAAGTTTATTGCCAAGTTTGAGCCTGATATTCTGGCTCAGGCAGTGATTGAAGCCCGCGGACAAACTCACGTATAGCATAAGAGTCCCTAACAGATTCACAGCCGGCTTCCGGGTGGCAAGGCCTGTCCTTTAGGGTTTGCCGCTTTGCCGCTATCCCTCCTTTTTAGGATGTTTTAAAATTGCTAAGTGACTGAATAATAATAAATTTATTTGGTTGGCATCGTCCCTGCAGATTGTCTGACAAGATCAAACAGGTGATGCCGATGTCCTTAATCGATAGAGCTTTTTCCATACACGATGATGCCATGATATTACGTTCGCGTCGTACCAGTATTCTCGCGGCTAATATCGCAAATGCTGATACGCCCAACTACAAGGCGCGCGACTTGGATTTCCAGTCCATGATGAAAAGCATACAAGTGGATCGTCATGATCATTTAACGATGGCCCGTACCAGCGACCGTCATATGGCTCCCTCTCAGTCGCTGCCGGAAAATGGCATTAAGTATCGTAATCCTTTACAGGCTTCACTGGATGGCAATACCGTCGATATGCATGCCGAACAGGCACGTTTTTCACAAAATGCGTTTGAATATCAAACCAGTCTCACCATGTTAAACAGTAAAATCCGCGGCATGTTATATGCCATCAAGGGGCAATAATCATGGGCTTACTCGCTAATTTTCAAATTTCTGGCAGTGCAATGAGTGCACAATCAATAAGACTGAACGCCATCGCCAGTAACATGGCTAATGCTGAAACCATGGCGGGTTCTGCAGAAGAGGCCTACCGTGCACGCCAGACGGTGTTTCAGAGTTATTTTCATAACCAGGCGCGTCCAGCGGAAGCCGGTGTCAGAATGCTGGGTATAGTTGAAAGTGCTGCTCCGGTACGTGAAGTTTACGATCCGGAAAATCCCATGGCCAATGAACAAGGATATGTGTTTACCAGTAATGTCGATACGGTCGAGGAGATGGTCAATATGCTATCCTCATCTCGTTCCTATCAAAATAATGTGGAAGTGTTAAATACATCCAAGGAGCTCATGCTCCGAACCTTGTCCCTGGGTAATTAGGGATAGGATTATTTAGAGGATTAACCATGTCTGATATCGATACTAAAAATCTCTACAACCAGCTGGGTATTAATAAGAGCCAGAATTCCGAGAGCAAGGCCAATGATGAATTGGGCCAGGCAGAATTCCTAGAGCTGATGACGGCTCAATTGAAGTTTCAAGATCCGTTGTCACCGATGGAAAATGGTGACTTTTTAGCTCAAATGGCCCAGTTCGGAACGGTCAGCGGTATCAATGATTTGAATTCGGCATTTGGCAATATGAGTGCTGCTTTTCAATCCAACCAGGCCTTGCAGGCCTCTACCATGGTTGGACGTGATGTTCTGATACCCGGTGATAAAGCGATGCTCAGTGAAGGCGGCAGTTTAAAAGCGGCGGTAGAACTGGAACAGCCGGCCAATCAGGTATTAATCAATATTACTGATGCCAATGGTCAGCTGGTACATCGAATGGACATGGGATTACAGCAGGCAGGGTTACTGGATTTCGAATGGAATGGGGTCAATGCCGATGGTAATGCGGTTAGTCCGGGACAATACACGGTCTCTGCAGAAATTCGACGAGGGCAGGATATCACCGCAGGTGAAATGTTTACCACCGTCCAAGTGGAAAGCGTAACCCTGGGCCAGGCAGGCCAGGATTTAACACTCACAGTTTCAGGTCTGGGTGATATCAGTATGAGCCAGATCCGGAAAATTATGTAACTCACACAAGGGGAACAATTATGTCTTTTAATTCAGCATTAAGTGGTTTACAGGCGGCATCAGTTGATCTGAGCGTCACCAGTAATAACATCGCTAACGTGGCGACCACGGGCTTTAAGTATTCCAGGAGTGAATTTGGTGATATCTATGCCGTTTCACCCTTTGGTAATACGGCGACCGCGGTTGGAAATGGCGTACAAATCGATAATGTCAGCCAGCAATTCACCCAGGGTAATTTTGAATTTACCGATGCGAGTCTTGATCTAGCCATCAGTGGCCAGGGATTTTTTGTGGTCAGTCAAAACCAGGCAGGGACCGACCGCTCCTATACCCGGGCAGGTGAGTTCCGTGTCAATGCAGATGGCTATATCGTTAATAACGAGGGTAAGTTCTTGCAGGCATTCCCCGTCGATCCAACCACCGGAGCTGTGACCTCCAGTAGTTTAAATACCACTTCATCGATTAATCTGCCACCTTCAACCGGTGCGCCTCAGGCAACCACTGAAATAGAAGTCGGTGTTAACCTGAATGCCAGTGCATCCGGCCTGGATCCAGCCAATTTTGATCCATCGGCCAGTAATACGTATACCAATTCTACCTCGACCACAATCTTTGATTCGTTGGGCGAGTCTCATGTACTCACTTACTATTACGTAAAGGATGTGCCAGGCTCTGCCACTAATGCGGCCAATGATCCCAATCAATGGCAGATGTTCACATACCTTGATGGCGCACCGATTAACGTGACGGGTGGTGCGGCTATTACTCATCCCGATCCAACCGGTTCACCCACGGTGGTACAAAATGCAGCCCAGTTTAATTTCTTTCCGGATGGTTCGTTGAATTCAACCACACCGGCTCCAATCCTGAATACAGCCGTGGCTTTATCCAATGGGGCGAATCCACTGACCTTAACGCATGATTATGCCAACAATACCACGACTCAGTTTGCGGCCAATTTTTCTGTGAATACCTTGAATCCCACCGGTTTTTCTACGGGTCGATTAACGGGACTAGATATCTCTGAAGAGGGTTTGGTACGTGCTACCTATACCAATGGAATTTCCACCCCGATGGGTAAAATTTCACTCGCGGATTTCCCCAATAGTCAGGGGCTGGTCAATATTGGTGGTTCTTCCTGGAAAGAAACGACCGATTCCGGTGCCGTGGTTTCCGGTGAAGCAGGTACAGGTCGATTAGGCCTGATTCAGTCAGGAGCGCTGGAGTCCTCTAACGTGGATCTCACGCAACAGTTGGTTAACCTGATTA
>JAAUYK010214848.1_pt1 | contig 10604 bp, 7 predicted proteins | sample 7278021 | NCBI WGS metagenome assembly JAAUYK01 (sample SAMN14350223, study PRJNA611818) | marine sediment metagenome | isolation source: surface marine sediment (1.8m) | place: French Polynesia: Moorea | collected 2018-08
ACATGTAAATCCAGACATTGCCTTGGATTTCTTGAACTGAGTAGGCGCGAACGCAGAAGCGCTGGAGGTCAATCTTTTGGTCTTCGACAAATGCCGGAATAGCGGTACAACTTCCTTGAGTGTTGAAGCGCCAGCCGTGATAGCAACATTCTACTTCCTGCCCAGTGAAACGTCCTTCACTGAGGGGAACAGCTCGATGGGGACAGACATCCCGGAGGGCAAAGACCTGCCCCGTGCGATCGCGCCCAAAGAGAATGGGCTCGTTAAGGAGTACCTTGGCCAGAAGCTTCCCCGGTTTTAACTGATGACCAGGGAGGGCATAGTACCAAAGGTTTCGCAGGAATGACTGATTTTGTTTGTCCATGTAATCAATGACCTTGAGAAAACAGCGACTTTAATTGCTTTCTTGGTGGGTGCTTATATTTCTCAGAGAACTAATTGACATACTCGACAATAATGGCTCTGATAGAAGCCCCTTCAGAAGCACGACTTAACGATTATACCCAAGGCTAGACTAATGCCTAGTCATGTTTGCATGAACTATATGATTTATGAAACTTTAGTATAGTAATACACCTAGTCAAGTTTTGAGAAGTGGAGTGATGATGGTTTGGTTAAAAATTGAAGCTGCTAGGATAACCTAAATTTTCCAACTGCTAGATTAATTAAACTACAAATTCCCATTTCTTTTCCTGCGGTGATAGTCATTATTGCCCTGACGGTAATTGTGCTTAATGATGCGATCGTGATGATTGAAACCATCTAAAATCCCGGCTGGGGACTCCCGCTAAACCCGATTAGGGTTAGCGGTGAGGGGAAAGCCGAGCCGACAATTATTTTACAAAAGCTTATTAGTTTTCCGCTAAGATAACAAATATCTAGTGGAATAATTCTATGTTGTTGACCCAAACAGTTCGATTGAAACTGAAAGACTCGGAAAAAGAGATCTTGACTAACTTGTGTCATCTGTCCAAAAATTTGTTTAATGTTGGACTCTACACAGTTAGGCAGTACTTTTTTCAAGAGCAAAAATATCTCAGTTATGAATCGAATTATCATCTCTGCAAAGAGAATGAAAACTATCAGCTCTTGGCTACAGATTGCGGTCAACAAACCTTGAAATATGTAGATAGATGCTTCAAAGTCTTTTTTAGACTGCTCTCGATGCGCAAAGAAGGAATATATCAAGAGAAAATTAGTCTTCCTCGGTACTTGCCCCAGGATGGCTATTTCCCTCTGATAATTCCCATCAGAAAGCGTCATGATTTTGCGAAAGATGATTGGAAGTTCAAGATTCCTACATCGCGCAAATACACTAGAGAGCATGGCTCTGTTTACATTACAGTGCCTCCTAACTTGAGAGAATATCGAATCAAGGAAATCCGAATATTGCCCCAGCAAAAAGGGAGATTTTTGGCTGCCGCATTTGTTTATGAGACTCCAGAAGAAAAGGTAAATTGCGATCAAAATAGCGCTATATCTATTGACTTGGGGCTTAATAACCTTGCGACAGTAGTTAGCTCTACTAATGAATCTTTTGTGATTGATGGACGGTGGATTAAATCTCAAAACCAATGGTTCAATAAACGTCGAGCCAAACTGGTTCATCATAAGAATAAGCAGAACATTAAGCATCTGACTAAACAAGAAGCATGGCTTTCTTATCGTCGTCAAAACCAAGTTAATGACTATTTGAATAAGGCTGCTAGGTACATAATTAATTTTTGCCTGATTAGAAAGATCGGAACGATTGTTGTGGGATACAACCCAACTCTTAAACAAGGAACTAATGTGGGTAAACGCAATAATCAGACGGCAGTCGCTACAACGGGGGCAACCCCCGCAACGCGCTGCCTTAACTTCGTTCAAATTCCCATCTTTACCCTTCGTACCAAGCTGAAAAGCCTCTGCCAACGATATGGGTTGAACTATGTTGAGCAAGAAGAATCTTATACTTCTAAAGCATCTAGCCTCGATCGAGATGAGATGCCAGTTTACAACGCTGATAATCCTGTCACAGTTAAATTCTCTGGCAGAAGGGTCAAGCGAGGATTGTACAAAACAAAAACTGGTCATTTAATTAATGCCGATTGCAATGGAAGTTTGAATATTGGTCTTAAAAGTAAGCACAAACTCTTTGAGCGAGTGTCTAGGGTCTGTTTGACGCAGCCTGTGAGGGTTAATGTCCTCCGAGAATCCCCCGATAAAGCGACTAAGGGAGCTTAACGGCGGGAGTACGTCAAGAACTCTCATAGAGATCAAGGAATGTTGATAAGGGATGCCGTAGCTAGAAGTTTAATTGACTAATTTAGTAGTTAATATAATCGTGCGAAGCGAGGTACTACGGGATCTTCACAAGCTAGATCTAGAACTTTCTTCATTAGATCTGTTGCATAATTATTTTTGTGAGATGATGGAAGTTTGACTAATTTCTGATGTTTTTCTTCGTAAAATAGACGTTATCGCTAGCTACTTAGAAAAAATAGATTTTTTTAAAATTAGTCATGATACCATGAAATCTAATTTGCAACAGGTCTATTATTAACCTTCTAAGTCTTATTTAATAAGATTGTATAATAGTTAAAGGCTCTGAGAATTTTCCCATGAAAGATCAGCCAATAAATCGACGGGCTTTGCTGCTGCTCAATCCTCATGCCAGATTGGGACAAAAAGTTCGGCTACAAACGATTCACTATCTACAAAAATTGGGATTTGAACTGATAGAGGAGTCGGTTAGTGACCCCAAAAACTTGTCCCAAATCATCCGACTGTATGAGGGGCAAACCGAACTTGTTATTATTGGGAGTGGTGATGGCACTATTAGTGCGGCGATTGAGGGGTTGCTATCTACCCAAATCCCTCTGGGGATTTTGCCATTAGGTACGGCAAATAATCTAGCCAGAACTCTAGAAATTCCCCGCTCTCTGTCTCAAGCCTGTAACATAATCGCTAAAGGGAAAACCCGACGTATTGACTTAGGCTGTCTCAATGGCAAATACTTTCTCAATGTTGCTGGGTTAGGACTCAGTACAGTTATCAATCAGCAAGTAACACAAGAGTTTAAGCGACGTTGGGGAGTTTTAGCTTATATTGCTACTGCTCTAAAGGTAGCTTCTCAAGTTTCTCCCTTTGAGGTAGAAATTTGCTGGGATAAACAGTCAATCAAAACTAAGACGAGACAAGTCACCATCTGCAATGGAAGATACTACGGAAGCGGATTGATTGTTGCTGAAGATGCAGCGATTGATGACCAAAGGCTAGATCTATGTAGTCTAGAAATTCAAAACTGGTGGGAAACCCTCACGCTATTACCCGCTCTGATGCGTGGCAATTATGGCAACTGTCCCGGGATTCGCACTCTTCAGGGGACAAAGTTTGAATTGTACACGCCTCAGCCTTGCCCAATAGACATCGATGGAGAGACGATCGCGCAAACTCCAGCTCATTTTCGTCTAATTCCCCAAGCCTTATCGGTTTTTGCCCCTTTTTAATCATCAAATAAAATTGGTTATGACCGCAATTAAAACGTTAACAATTGGTCGAATTTTCCTTGATTTCGAGCAAGATGTTTACAACAGATTGATATGTAAGTATGGAAAGCTAACGGAATTTACTGATAGGTTGCAATCTTTCATGACCAAGCTCGCAAGCCATAAAGATCAATACAATATTAATCCTTATCCTGACAAAATTAAGAAAGGAATTCATATTCTAGGCATAGATGACTCTGAGCTAGAAATATTTCCCGATTCCCACTTGGCACTAAAATGTTCACAAAATAAACCTTTGGCAGAAGACTTGAGAAAACAATTCTACCGAAGTATTCAACTTGCCCAGAATTTTGAAGAGCAACTTAATAGCGACCAAAAAGCTCTCCTCCAGATTTGTCCAGTATATCTGTATGTCAAAACCAGCTCCCCAAGTTCCTTTTTTAAGGACATTCTGTTTATGCAGAGGGTAGAGGGCGGCACGACTTTGGGAAATACCAAGTTGGGATTTAGTGCTGAATTTTGCCAAGTTTTTCAGATTCCCAGTCTTGAAGAAATCCGTGCTTTATCTCAATTTGCCTTACATCGATATCTGGATAGAGATAAGCAGCGTCAACTTTTAAAAATTCAAACTGTCTATTTATTCCAAAGGTTATGGCTGAAAGGTATTAGGATTTTTAGTTTAAATCAGAAAAATATTTTGGTTTCTCAAGACCTCAACAGGGGTCAGACTCGATACTTAATTATCGACCCGATTGCTGACTATTTTCCACCAATTTCTCCACTCTATAATAGCTTAACCCTTCCCCTCATTGGATTGGGAAAGTGAGCAGAATGCGATTATGATAAAGATTTTATTATGTCTAGTAATTTTTCTCTTTTCCTTGTTTAATTCTGGGATTCAACCAGCAGCAGCCAGACAAATTAAACCAGAAGTTACTCCTGCGATAATTGCCTGTTTTTCTGGGGGCAGAGAAATTCTCAGAAAAGAAATTGTTGCAGGTCCATTTGCCGATGAATATAAATTCGCCCACGAAGTCAGAGTCAAAGATGAAATGGGAGAGCATGGTTTAAATTTTGCTGGGGGACTGCGCATTATCGATCGCGGTGCGGCATCTGTGACCAAGAAGTTAGCCGTGACTGATAAATTAAGCTGCTATTCAGGAGCGGGTAAGATTGTTACCTTTGAAGTTTATGGCAGAGAGACCACAGTGGATGAATATGTTGAAGGTAGAACTTTCTTGGCAAAAGCTCAAGGCAATACTTTAAATTCAGACTTTTTACATGAATATTTAGTTTTTGGTGGTGGGGCTTGTATTGGGTCAGAAACTAGCTAAAGAACAAATATATTGAGCTGGAGATCTAATTTCAAGCCAAGTAGCCTGAAGTGCATATCTATATCTCATGGAACAAACTCTTCAATTCTCGATCAATTTACTAGTTAATGCGATCGCGCGAAGCGAGGCACTACGCGATCTTCACTCAGAGTTTACTCAGTAATAACTTCTAGATTTTCAAGAAACGCGATCGCTCTTAATATACATAGCTACTTAATGACTTGTACAGAAGATTGTACTAAAGGTAATAAAGGGCCCATTTGTTCTGTACCATTGACTCCCAAATCACTATGACAAAGAATTACTTTCTCGGTAACTCGATTTAATAAATCTCGCAGAATACGCTGTAAACGCTGTTTGTCCATTTCATATTCATCTTCAGGCATCCAGGTACTTCCTGACCAGCTTTTAAGAAATAGGGTTGCACCAAAAAGAGTTGCCGCACCTCCTTTATCCCAAAGATGAGAGCCAGCATCTAACCAGAATTGCCATCGATGAGAGGTTCGCAGAGATCGATATTGGAAAATGGTAGCTAGGGCAATGGAGTTTTCTTGGGGAATAAACTGATGAGTGGGGCGAGGATTGGCGGAAATCGTACCACGACGAAGTAATTTAATAAATTGGGCAACTGTTACAGCTTGAGTTTGTAAACTTGGTTCATTTTGGCGCATTCTGCGATCTACTTCCCAGAAATGTTGGGCGGTTTCGATTAGTTCCCGTAATGCAGAGAGGGTTTTATAATTAAGGCGATCGCTTTTTCCTAGAAAATGTTCGATCGCTTTACTAATGAGAATAGCTGGGGTTAGATAACATTGTTTTTGCTGTTGAATTCTAGTATCTGATATCCATTTAGCAATTTCTAGGTAAGCATTGGTAGCTTGATGTCCCAATCTATCCCAACGAGGGAAGGATTCGACTGGTAATAAGTCTGGTTGTTCTGGATCGACACGATAGCAGTAATCGGCTAGTAAACCCGCCCGCACTGGGTCAATTTGGGGAATGGGTTTTCCTGCTGATAATTTTTGCGAGAAAATAGTTAACATCTCGGCAATAGAATCTCGGTCTACTAATCTACCGATACCGGGATAAACTAACGCCATTAAAGTGAGTAAGGCTCTGACGATGGGAGAGCTGATTAAGGGTCGTTGTTCATTGACAGGAGCGATCGCAATTTCACTAGCCGATAAGATTTCTATTAGGGTATAACGGGCAATTTCATCTAAACCTGGGGCAATAATAGCAATTTCTTCTGGCTTAATCCCTTCTTCTTTGACTCCCTTAATAATAGTATCGGCCACAGCCCTTAATAATTCTGCACGGGAAATAGTTTGAATTGATTGAATAGAGCTCGGTATTGATATTCCATAGGCTGTCTCTGTTACCAAATTTACGATTGAGTCAATGGTGGTTGGGTAATGGGTAATGGGTAATGGGTAATGGGAGGTAACTCCCCCACTCTTGGTGCGCGTTCCCTTGCGGAGGGAACCTCCGCGGGGTCGCACCGTTGCTTCCCCTGCTTCCCCTGCTTCCCCTGCTTCCCCTGCTCCCTCTGCTCCCTTATCTCCCAGTCTCCAGGTCTCCCAGTCTCCCAGTCTCTCAGTCTCAATAACTACACATCTCGCCGCTAAACCCTGTAAATAATCGGGATCGGCGTTTAAACCTAAGCGTACTCTGCCATCTGTATTGTAAGTAAAGACACCATAGGTACCCCGATCTAACAATAACTCAAACAAGTCTCTTGCGATCGCGGGATAATCGTCGGTATCATCGGCAAAAATTGTCTGGTGACGGCTGGTTAAATGCTGTTGATATTTAGGACTAAGTAGTAAATAACGCCAGTAAAGTTCATAAATAATGCCATAGGTTAAAAATCCTCTTTCTAAGCACCATTGACGCCAGTTAATAATTAATTCGCCCCTGCGATAATAGAGATAACTTTCTCCTGCAAGATCGCTCATACCTTGCTCTAAAATAATCGGGATATCCTCAGCTGCAACCCCACTTGCTCCTGCCAACTGCAATAAATCGAGAGTCTGACGAACAAAACGATATTCTCCACTAGCGGCAATCAAACTATCCCAATCTGGTTCATCGCGCCATAATTGAGTTGCTAATTCTTGTTCTGTTTCAGGACGTAATCTTAGAGGAAATTGCGCTTTAATCTTCAGGCGATCGAAAAGAAGAGGCAAAAACAAAACAACTTCATCGGTAATAAAACCCACAGGAGTTTTACATATTACAGGATAAGTCCCTTCTACTGCCGATGCTAGAGTATCTGCTAACTTTCTCCGATTATTGTTATTAGCTGCTAAAACTAAAACGGCAGAAGTCAAATTATCTTGAGGATGATTTCTCGAATGTTTTTGTATAAGTTGATGTCTGACCCATTTACTAAATTCTTTGACTAAACGAGAAGTTTTTCCTGTGCGGGTTGTACCTTGTATCCAGAGAGATGAGAAGCCATTATTTTGCATAGGTTGTTAGGTGTTTAAGAATGAGAGCAGATTCAGAAGGATTTTTTGATCTTCAAGTCTATAAGTACTAGTAAAAACTGCTTCAAATTAAATTATAAAAATCTCTATCTAAATAGTAGCAATGTCGGTAGATCGAAAAGATATAACTATAGCGCAAGATATTTTTGTACTAATTAATGACGAGATAGTATCGCTTCGTACTCTACTGAGTTTTTCCAACCTAGAATTACCCATCAAACTCATAAAATTTAAAATTATTTAAATAGGTTTTCCCAATAAAGGTTTTGTCCAACGACATGACCAAAAACAAGGTTGGGTTAAACGATGGTGCAACCCAACCTACAAAGTATTTAATTACTTGTGATGAACGGTATTACCTCTTTTGGAGCAAACGAGATCTAATATTGAGGGACATTAGGATCAATTTCTTGACTCCAGGCATTAATTCCACCTTTGACATTAGTACCTTCAACACCCGCTTCTTTGAGAATAGCTAAAGCTTTCGCCGATCGCCCGCCTAGTTTACAATGAGCAATTACGCGATGACCATTGGCTAATTCTTTAACCTTATCTACTCCCGCACCGCTTTCAAGATCTCCTAAAGGAATTAACACCGATCCGTCAATCTTGGCAATTTCGAATTCATTGGGGTTACGAACATCCAACAAGATAAAATCATCTGTCCCACTATCCATGAGTTGTTTTAACTCTTGAACAGTCATTTCAGGAATCGTAGTTTCTGTTTCTTGTGCTTGGGGAATACCACAGAATTGTTCGTAATCAATTAACTTCTCAATTACGGGACGTTCTGGGTTAGGACGCAATTTCAATTCCCTAAATTTCATATCCCAGGCATTGTAGAGCAACAATCTACCACTGAGGGTATTTTCTGCTCCCAGGATAATCTTAATCGTTTCTGTGGCTTGAATTGTCCCGATAATACCAGGAAGTACTCCTAAAACACCTCCTTCAGCACAGGAAGGAACCATTCCTGGCGGTGGGGGTTCAGGATAAAGATCGCGGTAGTTAGGGCCATCTTGATAGTTAAAAACGGTAGCTTGTCCTTCAAAACGGAAAATCGAACCATACACATTAGGTTTACCTAACAATACACAAGCATCATTAGTTAGATAGCGAGTAGGAAAATTATCTGTCCCATCAACTACCACATCATAGGGTTCGAGAATTTCTAAAGCGTTAGTAGAAGTTAAAGCTGTTTCGTATAAATCTATCTGACAGTTGGGATTGATTTGTAAAATACGATCTTTAGCCGATTCAATTTTGGGTTTGCCAACCCAAGATGTACCGTGAATAATTTGGCGTTGTAGATTGGAATGATCGACGACATCGAAGTCAACAATGCCGATTCTGCCAATTCCTGCTGCTGCAAGATATAGCAGTAACGGTGAACCCAATCCACCAGTACCAATACAGAGTACACTAGCTGCTTTGAGGCGTTTCTGTCCGTCGAGTCCCACCTCTGGCAATATTATGTGACGAGAATAGGTTTGATAATCCTCTTTCGTCAGTTGGATTTCATCCAAATTGGGATTTAGCATGGTTATGTTAGAACCTAAAAGAATGCTACCAGGAATTCCTGAAGCTAATTTTTTATTCTGGGATCTGTAAATTATAGTAAAAATCTCATCCCACTACAAAGAATAAGTACCTACGCAAAATTAATTTAAGTCTAAATATCTCAAATTGGATTAACTACAAACTCACTGACAATGGTCGGACTCAGATTAATAATAGCTTCAGGATTTGCCAGTAACTCTTCTTCAGAGTAAGGTTCAACACCATAGGTAGTTACCCGCAGTTGTTGGGTATGAGCATCAATATCAAATTCTGTCCAACCATAGGTATGTCCGACATAATAGTCACCCTGTAGCAGTTCCGCATCGATTAAGCCATCTGCTTGGGGTAAGTTGTTGTCTAAACCTAAAGGATCGAAACCCAGGGGCCTCAGCAGAGTGTCGTCGAGCGCTTGTTTGACAAAATCATCCTTGTCATTAGGAATATTATCGGTGTCAGGGGCGATGGGCAGAGAGTCGTAAACTGCTGCTAGTTCTGGATTGTCAGCGGTAGATAAGTTGCCTAACAATTCTCCTGTCGGAGTGTCAAAAGCAACTGCACCAGTGGTAACTTCAAATACTCCAGTGGCAATTTGTTCGCCAAAAGGTTCTGTTTGATAGGTGAGGTTGTTTACCGCCGTCATATGAACATCAGCAGCAATGAAGACAACATTATCGATCTTATTTTCCTCGATAAAGCTGAGAATTTCTGCCCTTTCGTGGAGATATCCCTCGTAACTATCAACGTTGATGCCAGGAAAGAGGTTTTGGGCAGGTTCGGGTAACATCACAAACTTCCAAGTAATACCCGCTGATTCGGCGGCGAGTAAGTCTTCTTTGAAGTCTGCTAGTTGGGTTTCTCCGAGGAGAGTTCGATCTAGGGTAATGGATTCGGTTAAGACACGCCCAATTTCTTCGGGGTTGGTCAAGTCGTCAGGGGGTATTAAACCAGGATCGCGGAAAGAACGACTATCTAAGATAAAACTAGCTGCGTCGCTACCATAGGTGTTGTAACGATAAAGTTTTCGTTCTCCTGAACTTACTGTGTCGTCGCTGTCGCCGTAAAATTCATCCCGCAAAGGATTATATTCTTGAAAGGCTTGTAAACCGTTATCAAATACTACAGTATCGTTAATTAAACCTTCTGTTTCAGGGAATCTCTGATCCTCAAATGCATTGCCACCGCCAGAGAAGTCGTTAATGACTTCATGGTCATCAATTGTTGCCAAAATTGAAGTAGAAGCCCTTAAATCAGACCAAGTATTAGATCCGAAACGATTGCTATAAACTTCAGCGTGTTTTAATCTGTATTCCTCTAAGGTTTCTACCTGTTCTTTGGGCGTACCATCGGGATTGAGTACCGCATCGGAGCCAAAATCAGCATAGATGGTGTCGCCATGTTCGACAAAAAACGCTAAATCTCTATCATTGGCATTACTAATCGCGGGGTAGGGTGCCAGTTCTCCACGCCAGTCACCAGCTACCCCAAACCGCAATCCTGCATTGGTACCAATGGCAGCAGAAGTGCTAAACTCACCTATTTCAGTATCTTCCGCAGCATCAGTTACGCGATAGTAATAATCTGTTCCAGAAGTTAAATCGCTAATCTCAACTTTGACAGGAATGTTAGTATCAGTGACTTCAGCATTTACTGTACCGATAATATGATTAAACTCAGCATCGGTAGCATATTCAAAAGTGACATCTCCCAATACAAGACTGTGTGTCCAC
>JAAUYK010064549.1_pt1 | contig 10603 bp, 9 predicted proteins | sample 7278021 | NCBI WGS metagenome assembly JAAUYK01 (sample SAMN14350223, study PRJNA611818) | marine sediment metagenome | isolation source: surface marine sediment (1.8m) | place: French Polynesia: Moorea | collected 2018-08
CCCGCCGACGGTGGGCGACTATTACGACCTGGACTACGATCTTGGCTATGACTTTGCTTCGTTCGAGAACTACACGGGTGAGCACGGCGGGTGGCCGGGTGGAGGCAATAACACGGAGGTCGTTTACCCCGGCCTCAGTACGTGGGAGTACATCAGGTAAGCACAAGCGGTAAGCACACGTAACTGATCTTGACATCGGATGTGCAAATAATTACATAAGAATCGCCTGGACAACAATCTTCTCCGGCATCTACTTTTCGCTGCTGGTCTTCGCCATTCGGCACATCGTGCGGAACCAAAAGTTGCAGGTCAGTGGAAATAGAAGAATTAATTTGACAGCGCTTTCATTCAATCTATCTCAGGGTCCCTTCTTTCCCAAGCTGACAGTCGTCTTCACCCTGAAGCTGCTCTGCGACGCCGTCGAATACTTTGTCTACTATGACTTTTACTTCTTCAAGAACATCGACTACGTGCGCGACGGCCAGATCGTCTCCTACTACCTCGAGTTCGCCAGGATCGCCAAACGGACGATGGTGTTTGCATTGGGTAAGCGAGTGATCGGCCGACATGCAGCTAGACTCGGATTTAGAATCTAGGTCCCGGCTACAGTAATACTGGAAATTGTTTTTCTCGCTCTACGGGATACTGGCCACGGCCAGAGCACGTAACAAGCCGTCTAGGAAGTTGGTGGTAGGGCCGAGAACGGAGAAGAGATGGATCACGGGGACTAAAGCGCCGAACGAACGATAGCTATCTTGGTTGACTAGGCGGAAGGGAATAGCATTAATGGAAAACAGCTCTCTGCTTCCCTTGGCCTTGCTTATATTACCTATCTACTTTCTAACCCCCGGCGCGTAGTGAATGTAATCATGTACCTGACGCGGAGCGCACACTCGTATAATTCCGATTTATTTATTTCCTTCCAGGCGTGGACCAGTGTATTCGACTGACCACCATGGAGTGCATTCTAATTCCCACTTCCAATATAGGAGAAAGCCTACTACTTACCTAAAATAAGTATAGATTCAAGTCGAGGACTTAGTACCATTGAAACGCTTAGCTACTAGCTAATAGACAAGCAATAGAACGCACACTTATTCCAACTAATCAGGCTTCTTCGAGCAGTCCCTCCGGATCGTTCCATACGTTACTCCGTGGAGGAGGTGACGGCGGCCGCTCTGACGCGGCGCTCTCGTGGATCATCTTCGTCCTCGTCTCTCTCGGTCTGCCCGCGGCCTCGCTCGGAGTCAGGGCCACACAGAGACATCCTCTGCTGATGAACTTCCTGGAGATCGTCATCATCCCATTGGCGGCTAGGAAAGTAAACGAATTAGCGAAACACTTAACGCATCATGAGAAAATTAAACTTAGCAGAGACGTACAAATCAACAAAGTATTTCAACTCGAAGCAAGCTAGCCGCAAATAAACTTTTTAATTATCTTCTATCAGCATCGCGCTCTTCACCTTCATGTACGTGAAGGCGAAGAAGTGCTGCACGAGCCTCAGGCTGGAGGAGACGACGGCCGTCAAGCTGGTGCTATCCTACCATTTCGTCGTCGCCGTGGAATCCATCGAGTTCTTTGTCATCACAGAATTCGTGCACATGCAGTAAGCTATGTAGAATGCCTTCACTACGCATGTCTATACTGGGAGTCCATATCAGTGACTTCAGCGCCGTGTTCGTCCTCCGCGACTGCGTCCACGACGTGAACCGGCTTCTGTACCCGGGCCTCTACCTGGCCTACTTCAGCAAGGAGCACCTCGCCGAGAGGGTGCTCACATCCCTCAACAATCAGTCGCTGGTGAGATTGATGCCGAGGTACATCAGGTCAGTGTGAGAGGTAGATCGTAACAACGCGCTAGGATATTTTCCTTTTCAACTAGATCCGAGAACGGCAGCATCGACAACGGCACGGTGGATATGTTTGACGCCGAGATGAATTCTTTAGTAGTTGACCGACGCTGACAAGACGAATTATACTCTATAATATAATTAATTGCACAAACTAACCTGTACCCATTGATATGACGAGCTCCCATTTGACTTTACTCTGTGTTTAGCGAAAAAAAAATCCTGGCGCAAACTGCAAAACGCATCAAAGCAGTCGGAACGATGGAAATGCATCTCTGCTTGGAACCTCGCGTCTCACAGGCTACCTGATTCAAGCAGCATCAAAACAAACGATTTACCATATAAATCGAGTGTCCGAGTCAGCTAGCTGAGTGCTGAGCTAGGCAGGAAGACAAAGTTTGACGGGTTTGACGCATGTGATAACGTCCTCGACCCACAAAAAGGTCATGAACATCATGGCGAATCGATACATCACGGTACCTCGGATTCCTGACTGCAGCGACTGAATTAGCTAGCGATCATGCCTCTGGGTCTTGCCCCCTCCCGCCATCAGGGCCCCTTCCAGCTGGGTATCCTGCTCCTCATCTACCAGTTGGTCAGCCAGGTCGGCGTCTACACGCTCCCGCCGGCCACCCTCGGCCTCATCCTGCTCCAGGTGGAACTCTTCCTCGGATACGTCGACCTCTCGGCCGTCTGGGGAGGAGGCGGCGACCGGATGGCGCTCTGCCTCCAGGCGAAGGCCGTCTACGAGCGGGCGGAGCTGCAGCGCGTCTTCCTCGCGCCTCTACTCCACTCGTCGGACCTCCACCTCTATTACAACATGGTCTCGTTCGCCTACAAGGGGCGAATGATAGAGGCGAGGGTCGGCACAGTGAGGTTCGTCTTTATCCTCGTGGTGCTGACAGCGCTCTGCGGAGGCTACTATGTCGCCCTCGCATTCGCTGCTTCAGGTATGTACTACTACAATCGTGATTAGAATAAATGGTTGCTAAAAAGCATTACCCGTACGCTTCAGACTACTTCCATGATCCAACGTACCTTCATCAGTGCGCCGTGGGCTTCTCCTCCGTGATATTCGCCCTTAAAGTTGTCGTCAACAGCTACGAGTCCGGCGTCTTAGGCTTTTTCGACCCCACCGTCTGGTTCGAGGTCGTCCTCATCCAGATCCTGGTGCCCAATGCTTCGCTCATCGGGCACGTGGCCGGAGTCGTCGCCGGGTTCACCTACATCTGGAACGCCTGGGCGGTGAGGATGGCGTTCAAGCCAGTGTCGCTGGCCTTCTCCTTCCCGGCAACCTCGACCCTTGTGGCCGCCCTAACCACGTCCTACTTCGACTACCTCCGCAAGCCATGGAAGACGAGGCATTTCTGGTCGAGCAGCTCCGTCCTTGTGTGTCTGAGTCCGGTCGGCTTCTTGGACGGCGGCGGAGCTGGCTTCGATCCGAAGCGCTTCCTCTCCTCGCCCGTGGAACATGCCAGCGGCGTCCACCTCGCCATCTGTCTCGTCTCCCTCGTGATAAAAGGCTTCCAGCTGGAACGGCGAAGAAACTTTAAGCGTGCCGGACCGTTCATCGGCTTTCTGTCTCTCGTTGTCTTCTCAGCCCTCGGTACCGGTTTCATCTACGTCGTGGCTGCCAGGGTCGTCCAGGAGTTCGACGCGGAAGAGTTTCTTCCGTCGTCCGAGTGCGCGCTCGGTTTCTCCGGAGCACTATTTGCATTAAAGGTTCGTATAATCAATGTTCGTTAAACATGTGCGTTAATTAGAGGATTCCGCTGTTCCTTGGCAGGTGTTCTGCCTCTACCACACTGACTCGATCTGGCATCCAGCATCGCTCTACGAGATGTTTGAACTCCTGATATTGCTGGAAGAGAAGACAAGGCTGTTTCACCTGTCCGGCCTGGTGTGCGGGGTGCTCCTGACCATATTCTGCGCTCCGCCGGCCTTCCCCGGCACCGGCTTGGTGCTCGACGAAAGCCTGAGCGACTTCCAGCAGCGATCGGGATGGACCAGGAGCTGGGGATACGGCGAGGGAGCGAGTGCCGCAGTCGCCGTCCGACCAAGGAGAGACAGCGAGATGGTCGGATCATCGTCGAGTCGAGGTTATTGAGCCTGATATTTTAGCGCATACCCAGATGATACTAACGATAATTTCGGTTCTGTTCCAGGTTCCGTAATCGATACAGACGAAGAGAGCGACGAGACCGTAGAGGAGAATTGCGAGATAGAAGCAGTCGATGAAGAAGAAAGGGCAGACAACGAGGACGAGGACGACGACAGCAGTTCCTACTACGTGCTCGGCGGCACCGGAGATCGCAATAGCGCAACTATGACCGTGGAGGAAGTCAGGAGGCGGAGACTCGAGAGGTTCAGCCCCTGCTGATCACGGTGAGAATCTCAGTTGTAGTGCGGCAATTCCACGGGCCGCACTTAATTACGCTTTAATGTTCATGGCTCAGGTGTACGTACCCCTTAAACACACATACGTATATATGTATGCTACCAATTACGATGAGAATATGTCAGATCTAAACTAATTGTTTCCTGGATCAAGGCAACTTTATTTTGTACCGTCGGACATTGCTAAGACTTTGCTATTCCTGGATGGGCATTGCTTCGTTTCGCTTCAGCTCAGATGTGTAGATAGTATGTACAAGTTTTCTATCCTCATCTTATTTGGCCCACAGAGTCTCAGAAGGTATTATAAGTGTGCGAATTGTGGTCCTTTCATGGCCGAGTCAGAGCCTTACTGAGTCTCCTCCTTCTTCTCCTCCTCCGTCTTCTCTTCCTCCTTCTTGGCCTCCTTCTCCTCAGGCTCGTATTCCACGGGCTTCTCCTTCTCCTCCTCCTCGTTCTTAAGCTTCTCAGACTCCGCCGTAGGCTCCTGGGTCGCGTCCTCCTTCTCGCCGTCCTCTTTCTTGGCAGGTGCGCTCCTCCTCTTGAAGAAAGTCCAGATCCTAGCGGTCAGAGTTGTGGCCGGCGACTGTTCAGTCTTGTCTTCCTCCTCTTCCTTCTTGTCCTCTTCAGTCTCCTTCTCCTTCTCCTCTCCGGCCTCTTTCTCTTCCTTTCCGTCGGTCTCAGTGCTGGTCTCTTCTTCAGTGCCCTTGGTGCCCTCTTCCACACTGGACTCGTCCTTCTCGGTCGGGGCTGCGGCGGCCTTCTTGCAGGATCGGAAGTAGTCGATGATTCGGTAGAAGAAGCCCTGGTTGCTCGTCTGCGTCGCCTCCTCTCCCTCGTTCTTCTCCTCGTCAGTCTTCTCAGATTCGTCCTGGCTGTTTTCGCCATCCTTCTCCTTCTGCTCTCCGTCCACGACGGCCTCGACGTCCTCCTCCTGTGCTTTTCCGCCCTGTCTCTTCCTCCTCAATACGACGCAAGCGATGATGGAGACGAACACCAAAAGGACGAGCACCATGCCCACAATCGGAAGGATCGTTTCCATGGCACCGGTGGCCTCCTCGTTCTCCTCCGCAACCTTCGCCGCGTTGACGTCGTCCTGCGTGAAGCTGAGGCTGAAGGCCGCCTCCTTCCTGTCCGCCTCGTCCAGCCCGACGTGCTCGATGACGCACCTGAGCGTCTGGTTGACGTGCGTCGACCTCGGCGTGTACATAAGCGTCTGCGTCCAGGTGGGCGTCTCGCCCTCCGCGTCCGTCTGCGCGTCCTCAGTCTCGTAGCCGACCAGCTCCTCGTCGCCGACGTACCACGTGAACACGGGCCTGGGGTCGGCGTTCGCGACGACGCACTGCACCGGCTGCTTGTTCTTGCTCTCCATGGCGGCGTCTCCGAAGGGCGTCAGGGTGACCGTCTGCGGGGCGATGGCGATGTTGAGGCTGGCCTTTCCAGTGGCGGAGACCACCTCGGTGTCCTTGAGCAGGACGCCCACGTTGCAGGTCCACTGTCCCACGTCCTTCTCCTCGACGATCTCGATCTGGATGCCGCAATCGCGCTCAGCGTCGCTTGACACATGGTGCTTCAGCCTGCCGGCCTCGGCCTGCTGGCCACTGCCGAGCGTGTACGTGCTGCCGGAGGGCGTCACCCAGGTGCAGGACTGCAGCGGCTCAGACGACTGGCAGAGCAGGGTGGCCGTGCTGCCCATGCGCGCCCACTGGTTCTCCGGGGGCTGCAGGGTGATGGCCGAGGCGGACGCCACGAGGGCGGCCAGGATTGCGATCGTAACCTTCATGTTCCGTACGTACGGTGATGTTCTTCCAAGATCTCCCCTTGCTACGTGTACGTATACCGATCCAATTTAAATGTTCCCCACGCCAGGTGACGGTTAGAACTGACAACTGGCTGACCAGAGAGGTGATCTCTGGGTCTGATCCTAGCTCGGTAGCTCGGTGCTGGCAGGCTGACCGTCATAATCCCGGGGCTAGCTGGCAGCCGCCGGGTGCGGCCCGGTGGCTGGCTGGCTGGCTGCCAGTCGGGATATTCCAGCCCGCCATAACCCTCTCCCTAGCTCGCTCGATCCCCAAAGGAGACGAACGGTTGACCGACAGGGGCACCGCCCAGGTAAAAGGTCGAGCTAGCGAGCTCGCCGACAACGGTAACGTTCGCGGTTGGTGGGCGGGGGTAGCTGCCAGTCCATCATGCTGGTTCTTTTGGGGCAATTAATTTCGTATCCGTGGATGAACCACTGCGGTGGAGCATTCAGCTCATTGCGAACAGTTCCTTCCTGAAAAAAATTTGAGCTCGCCGGTTCTTTACGTATGTTAGGGACTAACCGTCCTTTTTATTGAAGTTCCATCAACTAACTGGACCTACCTATCCCTCCCTAATGGGCATTCCAATTATTGGGGTTGTCGGCGCCTTTGATAGTACTGATATCTGACTATATACTACTCGAACGAACACCTAGCTCATCATAGTTCAAAGATGGTGAAATCAGAATCGTTATTACAGACACAAATTCGACCCTGCCCAGGCCGCGCGTTTCTCTTTATTGTCCAGGTGTGATAGTTGATGTGAGACACTGAATATACTGTACTCGTACTACATATATGCTAAACGTTGTGTTGTAGTATACAGAGACGTGTATCGCACGGATACACGAACGGTAGCAATATTACAATTGGAAATTAACGTACAAGCAATGGGGATGCTATAATTGGTTGGCATGGCTAGCTAGACCGTCATGATGTCCTTGTCCTCCCCTGTGGCGTCCGGCATCCTCTGGTACCGGACCCTCACCTTGGAGAAGTAGAGCCCGCACATCTCGGCGCACGGCCCGAAGGTCGCGGCCAGGCCGATGGTCATGCAGGCGCGCACGAACGCGCAGTTGATCTTCCAGGTGCGCAGGCAAGGGCTCAGGCACCAAATGTGCTGAAATGGAAGTAATGCAAGTCATCTTGTGTAAGCCGTTGCATATGCGTAAGTAGTCGACCCCAACTCCATTCCTTCCGCCCCTTTCCGCGCCTCTCCTCCGTTTCAAGTCATAAACTTTTTTGGTGCTGCTGCTGCTTTCTGCACGCGAGAACGACATTCCTCTCTTCCTGCATTGCCGGCGCAGCTGGCTGCGGCAGCGAAGAGAGTTCGCGAAAAAAAGCACGCCGGATTTGGCTATCGCTCACTTCCTCCATTGTCATGGCTTTTTTGCTCTCTAAAGCAATATTTGGGACTCTCAAAGGCCTATAAAAAGTTTGCAAAGCTACTAGGTAAATCGCTTTTGAGCGCAGCTTTCAAAAACTATTTCAATAAGAAAGTCATTATTCATGTAAGTTCTGTGCAGAGGCAATATGGTCAATTCGTGTCGCAAAAGGCAGTCGTCGTCGTCGCAACAGTCCCGCAATTTGTTGGCTGGGGAATAAGGAGGGATTTTCATGTCTCTGTCTGCTCTGTGTTTCGCATCGATCAAACAGCTCTTTCCTTAACGGTCGGTCGGTCGGTCGGACGCGGACGTCGTCCCCGCAACCGGGAAGGAGGGAAGGAAGGAAGGAAGGAGGGAGGGAGGGACAGAGGGGAGGGAAACTGCGGGAGAGTTGCCAACTATGCAAAATTATTTTACATCGAATTCTAGCTAATTTTCGTGTCTTTGACGCTACATATAACATATAAGCCTCTTCGTCCAACCCCATTCTTAAGCTCTACAGTACAGAGCTTCCATCGTAACAACGCTAACAGCTAAGGGAGAGAGGAAGACGGAAAACAGTTGTAGGGGACAGCGATTATTAGAGTGTTTAGTAATGCTGGCACCCATATTGTTTCTTCTGACCTACGTAAACTACGTATATTGAGATTACCCCCTTTAAATTTGCTCTACAAATGCCTTAGTGTGCTGACAGCCACTCTAAATTAGTCGGTAAATCTGCTTGTATAGCACAGAGTACACGTACTATGTCCCACCGCTCTGGCGGTTTCTTAATACTCGCGCGTAAGCCAAAGTGCGTTGTAAATCAGCGTGTAAAAGCCCCATCGGAGTTTGCGTCTGGCAATGCCTGCCTGATTGTTATTGCTGGGTACGTGCCTCGAACGCTGAGTGAGTACATACGTACACTATACAGGTTATGGAGACCCGTAATTCTGGCAGTTTCTTTCCTAGGGCGCCCGACCATTCATTCGACCATTACTCATGTCGGTTATGAGTAAGCTATGGTATAGCATTCGAAGGCTGTCGATGTTTCTATCCATCGAGAATCCATTGACTGTCGATTAGCCGACGTTGTTCGTTCGTAAGGAAGCGGTGGTTGGTCCGGAGGCCGATGGTTCCAGAACACGCTAGTTTGCGGGATAGCTCCAAAGAGGAGCTCAACATAGCGGATCTGATTGCCCGCGAAATTTCAGCTAGCACTATGTCCAGAAAGTAGAGTGCGGAATCGATCATTTGGTCGTTGGAGAAACTCTTTGCCTTCGTGCATAAGCAGGTAAATTCGTACACGTACCTGGAATGCCAGACAGGCAAAGTTGATGGCCGAGCAGAATGCGAGGCAGGGCGCGAAGATCGTGGTGAGGAGCAGGTAGCAGCAGTTCTTGGTGCCGCGGAAACACTTGTACGAGCAGTTCCAGGCGCACGCCGGACTGCGGATTCCCTCGGGCTCCCCGATCACGTCATCCCACATCACCTGCAACAAAGACGAAAATTAGTGTAATTACCCGCTCGCGAAGCATTCTATTCTTTTTATTCGGTCGCAGGTATTGAATGGTATCAGTCTAGTATAGTGTTATGAAACCGATCATAAATTATTAACTGAAAGCTACTGCGGTCCGAAACGAGTTCACGAGGCGGCTAGACTTCCAACAGCCATGCATCATTATGTATTACAGTCAGCGTCTTTCTTTCCGCCTGCCGAGGAAAATAAAGTTGGGCCGCTTTTATTTCTGGGAACGTCGGCCGTTGGAACGAAATAGATATTGGCAGGCGGACGCGGCGAAGACTGACAGGAGGAGACGCGGTAAGACAGACAGCAAGCAGTTTTGGTCAGTGCCCTGATTTTGTCCTCGATCTTTCAGCGGCGGCTACTCGTCGCCTTGGTTGCTTCCTGGTCGGCGGAAAGTTGATGGCGGTGAGAGACAAGGAAGGAAGGAGAAATGACTGAAGGAAGGGTGGAAGAAAACGAGGTCGATGGCGCTAAAACTTTCATGGCCCCGACTGATAGCCACTGATAGACCCGCCGCCGACCTGCTGGCACTTTAAAAGTCTAATGAGCTCCCGCCTGAGTTTGTCTGCTTTATCGGACTGGAATATCCACTTTAATAGAGTGCTTGCGACATGTTCGTTCTAATTCCATTGCAATATTTAATGTCCCGCCCATGAAACCTAATTGGACATTTGCGTCGCTCATTCCATTTGCCGCAGCACGTCTCACCTACCTGCAGGTGCTCGTTCAGATTGTTTGGATCCCTGTTGTCCATGTCGAATCCCGCCATCGGTTTCACAGACATGAACGAATGCGCGCGCCGCCGATGCCGATGCTGCCGGTCGCAATCGAGGTGACAGACTTCGGATAACTATTCGAATGGCGACTGCAATGCGTCGGACAACAGTCCGCCGCCGCTTTCGCCGCTGTTGCAGCAGACCACGTCGAAGGCGATCTAAGGATGGGATGATACACTCACTCGGTCGCCACTCCCTCCTTGACTCAGGCGAACACCATCGCAGCGTAAGAAGACCTTCCCTGTTCCAGCGAAAGCAGGCCGGCCGAGGTACAGATCTCTCCCTCGGAGCAGATGGTGTGAATTATTCAGTGCGCGCTTAAAGGTCACTTTTGCCAGCAGCGGGACAGGCGGAGGGATTTTTAGAAAGGCCGGCGGCGCTTAATTTCTCTTTTTAGAAGGGAATGAACCAACAATCTAGGGCGATTATCTCTATGTGTGCACTGCGCCCGGCTTTTTTAGTCTCTTAAAGTCGTAAAAATCCCACCTTCTCCCCCTGCTATTTCCCTCTTCGTTCCGATTCCGAGGGTCCGTAATACTGAGTCAGCGGTTATTCGATAACAGGGGAGTGAGCGAGTGGGTGGTTGGAAAGGAAGGAAGCCAAGAGGCCGGATCGAGCAAGCGAGAGCGGCGGCGGTGGGACGGCGAACGGCGAGGTAACGGAGGGATCGAGGCGGGTATAACACGGCCGGCCGGAGAGTGAGAACGGCGCATGGTAGCGGCGAGGCGGAGGAGGGGATGGATGACCTGGAAAAGGCGGACAGGTGAGAGAGAGAGAGAGAGAGAGAGAGAGAGAGAGAGAGAGAGAGAGAGAGAGAGAGAGAGAGAGAGACTCTTAGAGTGTCAGAAAAAATGTAATTATATGTGGGGGAAAGATGAAGAACCGG
>JAAUYK010024854.1_pt1 | contig 10600 bp, 8 predicted proteins | sample 7278021 | NCBI WGS metagenome assembly JAAUYK01 (sample SAMN14350223, study PRJNA611818) | marine sediment metagenome | isolation source: surface marine sediment (1.8m) | place: French Polynesia: Moorea | collected 2018-08
GCATTGTCTGCTGTCTGCGTTTATTGTAGCATACCTCTTTAGTCTTTAGCCCTGATCAAGACTTTGAACTCGTAGAAGTCTAACCTCGAAAAGTGTAGTACACGTCTTCAGTCAAGATGGCCTTTCCAAGCTCCGTCGGAGTATTGGACATCGAGAGCTGGGACCGCTTCGTCAAGTCGGTCGGGTTCAGGTTGAACATGATCTACCCGACGGACAAGTTCTACCCCGGCAAGTTCGACATGTACACGGCGCACCTGGACGACAAAGAGTCGACCGTGGTGACCGAGAAAGCCGTGCAGACGGGCACGCCGCTCAGGCCAATGTGGAACGACAAGCTCTACCCGAACAAGGACATCAGCACCATGTTCGTCCGGGACTACATGGTCCCCTACATCTCCCTGCCCACCACCGATCTGTTCGCAAACTTCAACACCTATGCGAACACGGACTGCGGCGGCTTCGAGAAGAACGCCCTCGAGTGCATGGAGTACTACGGCCTGAAGCAGGGAAAGACCATCTGCGCAGACTACTACCTTGACCTGGTCGAGTGCCGCTCGAGGGACATACAGGTGCGTCGAGTGCACGTAGCTTCCATAATCCATTCTTCGACTGAATTCATTCTCTCCCCGCAGAAAGCACGCATTATGGCGCTGAGGTACGCCCGTGAAAAGAAAAAGCACGCCGGCGCGGAGAGGCCGTACGAGCCGCCGCCAAAGGCCGGATACTACTTCGAGCCGTGCTTCACCTACGGCAAGACGACCCAGTGGACCGACGGCGGCGTGATCTAGACTCGTAGGACTGGAGTAGCGAACTTTTCGATGGACCATACATTCTGAATACATATGTACGCTGTTTATGGAGAGGAGTAAATACTGAGGATATCGAGAGACCGTCGTTTCAAGTGCCTCAGTTCAGCATGTGGACGTATGAAACAGTCTTCGACGTCGCCCGCGGCCTCCTGGCTTCATTCGCACTCTTGACGAGATTGGGCAGGTCCAGAGTCAAGATGGAGTTGACCATAGACGCGGCGTCTTCGCAGTGCTTCAGATCCTCCAGGGAAACACATTTCAGTAGCCGATCTGGATTGCCGGGCAAGTGAATCGCCATTTTGGGCGGAGATGAAGAATGCTGGTCTGGGAACAGCAGGAGGGTGACGAGGTACTCCTGGGTCTTGAATTGGGTCACCTACAAACACCAATTACTTTAGACCTAGAATTCAATACGGGGTTCTAACCGATTTCCTCTTTACCTCTTTGTACGCCTTGACTTTTATCTCTGCATATTGAAAAGTCTCAGGCTGAACGTACGTGACGCTCTGCCCGAGCACCTTAACGAGCTCCGCCATGATTATCTCTGCCAGGATGATCATCTTATTCTTCGGCACAAAGGGACTTCCGCCGCCGTTGGTGTTCAGAAGAGGCGGGTTCTCGGCCGCCGCCTTGGTCTCCTCCTTCTGCTCCTCTATGATGCCGGCGGCACACAGTTCCTTCTTCATCTCGAGGATGATGGCGATGAGGGAGATCTCGTCATCCTTGTTCCAGATGTTGACCGCCTCCTGGCTGAGAAAGAATTTCGGCTCGGTCGGGAAGGTGAAGTCAATCAGGTCGGGGTTCTCGTCATCGGCGTGGACGACGACGTCGAGGCGCTTCCTCCTGCCGTTGCTACTTCCTCCGCGGGGCAGGAGCAGTTTGAATCCGAACTCCTCGGCGTCGGGGATCTTCTCGATTACGGTAGTGGGGTCGGCCTCCAGGAGGGCCTGCACCTGGGTCTGGATGAAGGTCTTGGGCAGCCAGCGATTCCTCGTCATGATGATGCGGTGCTTGGTCGACGACGAGGAGGACAACGAAACTAAAGCGAAGTTAACGAACCAAGGCGACCTTGATCCTAGGAAACATCGCAATTTCTATCACTAACTGTCTGTTAACCTCAACTCCTCACGACTTTCCAATGATTCGACGAATATCGGAATAGGTGTGGAGTGAGATCCTAGCTAGCTTGTGCCCTTGTGGAAATGTGGCGACAGTCACAGTCTGCGACTGTACGAGTACGACTGCGAAGCGAAACGCGAATCAGCGATCCGAAAATTGTTCACTGGTTGAACGTGGTACGAACCAAAACGTGCTATCGGTAGAAGGAAGCGTACTTAACGGGTCTTAAGTTCCAAGATTGCTTTCTTCTGCTTTATCAGACTCGATCATTCGACTTATGACGTCGCAGCAGAAATATGGTACAGAGGCCGAAAGTGCTCGTAAACCAATCGCGTTAAAATCAATCAAAGCTACCAAGACCAGACGGTAGCGGAAGTGCACGAAGCTGAACGACGCGAGAATAACCTTATGATAAGTGATACGAATTAGGTGTGTTTCGTTAATATTTGTATAATCCTCCGCCCCACGTAATACTACGAAGTCCGCTTTGTAGGCATTTATCTTATAACAAGTGCGAATACTTTTCCTCTTCTATGCTTGTCTTTACTCTCTTCTAATATGCGCAAGAACCAAATTATTCGAGGAGTTTCTAGAGCTGTCGTGGTGTTCATATATATATATGTAGATAGTACAGTACAGTGTATGGTAGGGTAGGTAGGTACGCAGGAGTACATTGTAGTACGTAGTAGGATTCGATCGATCGTTTCTGCCTGGGATTTCGTTTGCGTTTCTGTGAGATACACGGCGCCGACATTGCCGCTCAGGTCGGTTCAGTATACATAGTACTTGAGAGTGTCTTTTCTTTTCATCTAGTGTAGTATCGTAGCACACCTGACGCGCGGGTCACGCACGTCCTCCTCCTCATGCCGCCGCGCTATTGCGATCGAGACACAATAAACGTAGTTGATCGGAGCAGAACTAACTATCGGGTCGGGCGGCGCACAGTTCAGTTGTTCATTGTAGGCAATTGGGACCGGATCTGGATGTCCGTCCCTTTTAAGGCTTGAACTTGATGAGCGGTACGTCCTTTTCTCGGAAACACATGTCGCACACCCACTCGGCGTAGATCTCCTGCGTGAGGAAGTGGAAGGCGGCTTCGGTGAGGCCGGTGCACACGCGGTGGAACCAGAAGTTGCAGCCCGACTCGCACAGGATCGCCTGGTCGTTGTCGTGCACCTCCTTGCGGCAGACGCCGCACGGGTAGATCGGAGGCGCGTTCGGGTTCTGGGGGTTGAACACCTTCGGCTGGCCCACGGGGTAGATCTTCTCGTTGGACATGGACAGCGGGCTGGGCATGGGTGGCGGGCCGCCGGGGCCGCCCATGGTCGGGTAAGACCCGGGACCCATAGAGACCGGCGGCATGGGTCCGCTGCCGGGAGGAGGCCCGCCTCCAGGGGGACAACTGCCCGGCGGCGGACCGCTGCCAGGAGGCACGTTGGGATGAGAGGATGGGCCCATGGGCACGCCGCCGGGAGTGGATGCGCCACCGGGAGACGCCGTGGAGGCCGTTGAGGGGGCGCTCTGGCCGCTGACCGGAGGGGGAGGGAGAGGTTGATTGCCGCCTCCACTGCTGCAGTTACTCGCAGGACCGCCGGGCCCCACGCTGTTAGGTCCGTTGCCTCCACTGGCCGGCCCGACGGGAGTTCCCGGACCGCTTCCGTGTGCGGATCCGTGTGGACTGCCCGAACCGGGGCCCGTGCTTATGGGAGGCATTCCTCCACCTGGTGTACTGCAAGGTGGCATAGGGCTGTTCATTGAAGTCATTGGGCCACCTCCAGGAGGGCCCATAGGTCCATTAGGACCCATGGGACTATTCATGTTGCCGTTTGGTCCTCCCATTGGTCCACCAGGGCCATTGGGCCCCATTCCTGGACCGCCCATGTTTCCTCCTGGACCTGGCCCATATGGACCCATGGGACCTCCTGGCCCCATGCCCATTGGACCTCCAGGACCATTCATTCCCATTGGTCCGTTTGGTCCCATTCCATCAGGACCCATCATTCCAGGTCCCATCATGCCGGGTCCTCCAGGACCCATCATGCCAGGTCCTCCAGGGCCCATCATTCCTGGACCTCCTGGACCCATCATGCCTGGTCCTCCCATTGGTCCAGGTCCTCCTGGTCCCATCATTGGTCCTCGTGGTCCTGGTCCCATTGGGCCTCCAGGACCCATGTTTCCACCAGGTCCCATCGGTCCTCCAGGTCCCATGTTTCCACCTGGCCCCATAGGCCCTCCGGGACCCATGGGTCCACCCATCTGTCCGCCAGGTCCTCCCATTGGTTGTCCTTGAGAACTCATTGGTCCACCTGGCCCTGGTCCGTTGCCAGAGCCACTCGAAGCACCAACTGGCGTACCAGGTCCACTGCCATGCGTCGATCCATGAGGACTTCCAGATCCAGGTCCCGTGCTGATAGGAGGCATCCCACCAGGAGTGCTGCAGGGAGGCATTGGGCTGCTCATTGGGCCACTTGACGGAGGTCCCATTGGCCCATTAGGACCCATAGGACTGTTCATATTTCCATTTGGACCTCCCATAGGACCGTTGGGTCCATTTGGTACATTGGGACCGCCCATGGGGCCACCAGGGCCCATCATTGGGCCACTCATATTGCCACCGGGCCCTGGTCCATAGGGGCCCATTGGTCCACCTGGTCCCATGCCCATCGATCCACCTGGTCCATTCATACCCATCGGTCCGTTTGGTCCAATACCATCACCGCCCATCATTCCTGGGCCACCTGGACCCATCATGCCCTGACCACCAGAGCCCATCATTGCAGGGCCACCAGGACCCATCATGCCTCCAGGACCACCCATGGGGCCAGGTCCTCCTGGTCCCATCATAGGCCGAGGTCCAGGACCCATAGGGCCGCCAGGTCCCATTCCTCCGCCGGGCCCCAAGTGTCCAACGGGTCCCATTGGCCCTTGGGGTCCCATAGGCGCACCAGGCCCCATAGGACCCATCTGGCCCCCAGGTCCACCCATAGGGCCACCCATTCCTTGTCCTTGAGGTGGCATGGCACCGGGCGGAACATCGTCGAAGGGATTGCTGGCAAAGACCGTGTCGCCTCCTCCTCCTGGGCCGCCCCCTCCGCCGGCCGGCCCGCCTCCAGGTCCTCCTCCTCCACCTGGACCTCCCCCAGGTCCCGGCCCTCCTCCCATCATGGGCGGCCCCATGTCTGATGGCGGCATCTGGTTGTTTGCTGCCGCCGCTGCGGCCGCGGCTGTCGTCGACGTCCTCCTCTTCTTGGTCTTGGGCTGCCCGCCGCCCTGGCCACCGGACGGAATGCGGAAGTTGCCGCCGCCGCCGCCCACCATCTTGCTGCCGGCCGTCAAAGTCCAAGTCAAAGGAGAACGAGTGTGACACCGTCGCCCTCCCTCGTCTACACCTGATGTCTGTCCGGCTGCTACGTTGACCTTACTATGACATTATTCCTCTGGCGCCCTCCGATTCAACCGAGAACCGAGGCTGGCTAGCTGGTATCGAAACAGAATCAGAGATTCAGATTTCAGAATGGGTTTCGATCCGAGGATTGTATTTTCTTTCTTCCTTTAGCTCTCTCCGAGGGCTGCTGTGCTGTGGTGTGGTTGCTGCTGCTGCCACTGGAGAGAGAGAGTTGGCTGCCGGCCGCGGCCGAGCGATCGAAGCCGGCTGGACGTCGACCTGGACGGCAGCAACAAGAGCGAGAGAGATGGACGCAGTCGCGTTGCCGCCAGTTTCAGTCCAGCCCCGCTGCCGCCGCCGCTGCCGCCGCCGGCCGACGAGCTGCTGTCGCCGGTCGCACACTGCAAGCCTCACCGGCCGGTTGAGGCAGGGCCAGGTCTCCCATTTGTCTGTCTGAGTGTCTGTGCTGTGCGTCTCAGCGGCTTTGTCGGAGGTTTGTCTGTCCGTCATTCTGTTCTTCCATTGGCTGTTGCTGTTTTTGCCCCAGTTGGACTCGCACACGCGCACTCTCTCTCTCTCTCTCTCACTCCCAGTCTCTTCCCTCCCTTCCTCTTTCTCTCTCCTCTCTCCCTCGTCCCTCCGCTTTCCCTAGTCTCTCTCTCTCCATCTCGTTCTCATTTAACCTGCCACTTTCTGTGCAGCCTTGCCTGCCGGCTGCCATCTCTCGCCCGAACCCTCTCTCCTCGTACAGATTCTCTTTCTCCCTCTCTCCTCCGCCTCCGCTCTTTCTTTCCTGTCCATCCATACAATCGGTCGTCGATCGCAAAGGCTGTCTGTCTGCTGTCTGAGTGAAAAAAATGTTGGACACTTTTCTAGTTGCTCGTATTTTGGTTACCCTAGAATTAAGTCAATCTACCGGCGCCGACGCGGTGTCGGTCGGTTTACCCGAACGGCGGATGACGGCGCAATTGGCCGATGACGACTCACACCTATCGAGTCATTCACCTTCGACGGGACGAAATATTTTGTTCCCGCAAAAAATCATGCGTTGATGCAAAGCAATCGAATGAATGCCTTTCCTTAAAGTATGTTAAATATAGTAGCCATGCGATTTTCTATCAGGTTTTATTACCGGTTCACAACAGAGACGATTGATGTACGTATGTATACATGTGTTAATGTAACAATAAATTATTCCCAATAAAACAATGTTTTCGTCCTCATATTATAGCAATATTACTCGATAAATATGCATCAATCATTTGTGGGTATCGCCTCTCTAGTACGTGTAATGACGGACATTCTCTACATTCACGTGCGCACACGATGTGCTCCAAGTCCGCCATGTTAACTCATTCACTCTCCACATGTATACGTAGTGTTATATCATTCATCCACTTATAATACGCGTCGCATTCCGCTGAAGGATCTGCGCCCAGTTCGACAATTGTGTCTTCGAGATGACGGCGCGGCGGGTACGGAGACCGGGGTCCGTACACCGGCCGGCCATCTCTCGCCTTCCGATCGAGTTTTGTGAAAGCCTTGGAAGAAACATCCATGAAGGACACGCGCGCCTGGTTCCGGACGCGCCCACTTGGAGCGGGGCGTCCCCGGCCGGTGTCGATCATGCCTTAAACTCTACACCTTAAAGAAGCACATCCATAGATATGGGCTACGTGATCTACTACCAGTACAGCACGGTTTAGTTCGATGTGAACTAGTACAGCTACTATATAATATGTATATATAGCACGAGGGAGAAAATAACGTCATGTTGTCCTTCTATATGTACGGTAGTCTAGATGAGGAGAAATAGCTTGCTTGAGTGAATGTATAACGGGTAATTTGTGAGCCATATGTACTACTACGGAGTACGTCATCTTCCTTCCGCTCTTATAGCACATTAACAGCGTGACCTCGTTTGATCAGGCCTCAACATTCGCAAAAGTTTCCATTAGTTCCGATTAAAAGTACGTAGATACTTTTCAGATCACAACCTGGTGCTACATATCTAGAGTTCTAACAATGTCGTACAGTACGTACTTTCTACACGCATCTAGCTAAGACTCCGCGGTAAGTAACGGTTGAAGAGTGGGAAGCTAGTCGAGCTGGAATTAATTGAGATCACTTGAAGCCTTTAGCACGTCCGCGCGCCCCTCTAACCTAAACTAAGATATGCAGGCCGGGCCGGGAAGGGGAGGGGAGGGTGATCGAGGGCATGGACTGGATAATGGAGAACAGAGGTGTGATGCATGGGTAACATTGGATCCTTCAAGAAATGCGAGTGCAATATCTGCTTGAATCTGATGACGTTGAAAGTGCAATTATTCTTTATGGCCTTTATATAATATGTACGTAGTATGTCTGTTTGAGATTACTACGTATAATCTCTGTGCTGAAAAATTCTGCTTGAATGGCCGTCCAATGCCATAATGCGTTCCATTGATCGGTTGCATGTATCCTAGATAGGGTAAGGACCGTAAGGTTTGATTCCAGTAACATTCTCTCTTGTGTTTTCCACTGTCTCTTTTCCATTGATAATTCTGTGGGATGTGTGGATGATCCATTGCTTTGAGTTTCGACTTCGTATCTGCATAGTTTCCATTTCTTCTGTTTCAATGTTGGGTGCGACGTATGTATGTCTACCGCCTGAACGGGTTCGACGACGACTGGTTGTACTGCTGCTGCGTGAAGGGGTTGGCGGGACCGGCGGGCGCCGCCGCCGCGGCCGGAGTCGCCGAGCTCCCATTGGTGAACTGGCTTTCGTCGTAGGGCGGCGGCGGCTCCTTGGGCTGTGAGTAATCCTCCGAGTAGCCGGCCTCCTTCGTGTAGGCCTTGCTCGTGTCCACCTCACCTGTCGCTGTCATCTCCATCTTGCCGTCGATCTGAAAGGGCACAAACATTTCACCTACGTGTTCAATGCGTGAAATTCCTAAAAATTAACGCACCGATTCGTCTTTGGCCCAGTCCTGCAGCTCTCCCGAGGCGAAGATGGCGTAGAAGATAACGCCGACAAAGTGGATGCAGCTGGCGATGAGGAAGACGTGGTGCCACTCGACGGCGAGGACGGCGTCCGACGAGTGGTCCTTGGTCATGTCCTGCACGGTGATCGGACAGATCATTCCGCTGAGCGTACCCACGCCGTTGCTGATGCCCATCAGGATGGAGGCGTAGCGGGGAGCGATGTCCAGGTGGTTCACGTTGAACCCGGAGATGGCGAAGCCGGAGCAGCCGACGGCGAGGATGAGCGCCAGGATGGCCATCGTCTTGCTGTCCGTGTAACCGACGACGAGCAAGAAGAGCGCCTCGCCGCCGAAGCCGCCGCAGTTGAACACCTTGCGCACGTTGGTCGTCGACAGGATCTCCTTCCGCCGCAGGTAGTCCGCCAACTGGCCGCCGAACGGCACAATCAGGGTCATGACCAGGTGGGGCAGGGCCGCGAGGGTGGAGCCCTCGGCCAGGTCCATCTTGAAGATGTCCTTGAAGTACTTCGGCTGCGTGATCAGCAACAGGTAGAAGGTCCACGAGCGCGCAAAGTTGGCCACGATGATGGCCCACACGGGCATGCAGGTGAAGACCTTGAGCCATGGCGTGGTGAACAACGTGGGTTGCTTCTTGTTCGAGGCGGCGCCGATGCTCTGCTCGATGTAGTACTGCTCCCGCGGCGAGATGCTCGGATGCTTGGCCGGACTCTCGAAGGCCAGCCACAGCCAAAGCAAGTACCACAGGATGCCCATGCAGCCGTAGAAGTAGTAGGGCGCGTACCACCCGATGCCCTCGGCGAGAAACCCTGACACGGGCATTCCGAGCACCGCGCCGCCGTACGAGCCGCAGAAGGCGAGCGTGGCGAGTCGGGAGCGCTCCAGCGGCGGCGCCCACCACCGCCAGATGCCGTGGCAGGCCGGGTAGGTGACGCCCTCCACCAGGCCCTGGATCACGCGCACCACGATCACGTACTCGGGTCCGAGGATGGACGCGGCGGGCAGCAGGAGGTTCAGGCAAGATGAGCAGAAGATGGCCGTGCCGAAGAGGAACGTCGGCGAGAACTTGGCGGCCAGGAAGCCGCCCGGAATCTGCGTCACGATGTAGCCCCAGAAGAAGGAGGCGTCGACGAAGCCGACGGTCTCCGGCGTCCACTGAAACTCCGGCATGCCCGTCTCGTTGGACATCATCTTGACGGTGGCGACGCCCACGTTGCACCTGATCCCGAAGGAGATGATGAATCCGAGGCAGACGAGGACGGCCTGCGTGTAGCGCTTCGAAAGGCTGATGCAGGGTACCTCCGGCATGCAGTACTTGTCGATCTTCCTCAGGGGCGGTCGCTCCAGCTCCGGATACTCGTCCGGCTCCTGCAGCTTCGTCTCGTCGTAGGACTGCGCCGCCTCCACCGTCTTGTCGATTCCCTCGTGCGCGTCCTTGAAGTCGTACCTGTCGTAGGCGCCCGACTGCCTGAAGACGCGGCCGGCGTTGCCCTTCATGCCCGCCAGACCGGACTTCATGCTGTGCAGGAAGGCGCCCTTCACGTCCTCCGGCCTCTCCGAGTGCTGCTCCGCCTCGCTGATCTCCACGTTCTGCATGGCCGAAGCCACGCCCTCCTGAACTTGACGCTGCATTTTGTAGGGGTGTCTGAAAAGATTACATTCCTACGTTATATATAAGCTGTTGAAATACTTGGCGAGAGGTAATTAATCGGTTTAGCTAATGTACTAGTACATACGCTTCGTGCGCGGTTTTCATCGATCTCGACATGACTGCGTCCATTTTTGCAAAGGGCGATTGATTGATCGCTCGATCGTTCGATCTCCAAATGCTGCACATACGTAATGCTAGATGGAAAATCTCCATTAGCGAGTCCCACCTCCACCATTTGTACTCTTTCTCCTCCTCCTCTTCCGACCCCTTCCTCTCCCTCGAAATGGACCCGTAGCAGTAGCCGCTGAAACAGTGGCCCGGCCTCGACGTCACGTTTCCTCCGACCATGACAAATGATCGTGCATGAGCCGTTGAAAGCAATGACTGTAGGTAGCTCAATCCGACCGACCGACTCGACGAATGTTTTTCGATGTTTTTTTCTTGTCGCATGTGTAATAATACGTACGCTCGCAATTTGACATACGCATGCATCTGTGCTTCCGGCGTGACACGACCTTAGCCTACAACTAGCTGTAACGGCGAATGAGTTCACAGCGAGCCGATCGGAACTGCGCTTGTATTCTCCGTCCGCCTTCTCCCGAGCGAAAGTCGGGCCGAAGTACGTACGCGTACGTAGGGTAGGTACTACCCGGCC
>JAAUYK010024057.1_pt1 | contig 10598 bp, 14 predicted proteins | sample 7278021 | NCBI WGS metagenome assembly JAAUYK01 (sample SAMN14350223, study PRJNA611818) | marine sediment metagenome | isolation source: surface marine sediment (1.8m) | place: French Polynesia: Moorea | collected 2018-08
CCTGCCAAGGTCGAAGACAAGGGCGATGCGACCGCGCCCGTGCCCGGTGAGGATACCAGCACCGAAGCCGGCGAAGAGACGGAAGCTAAAGGCGAGGATCTCGAGGCCTCAGAAGACGACGACAGCCAAGACGGCGCGTCCGAATCCGAGGATGAAGGGGAGAAGCCTAAGGCCAAGCCTCAGAGCCGAGCGCAAAAGCGTATCCGACAGCTAACGCGCGAACGCGATAAGGCAAACCAGGCCCTAGCCCAGCGAGAAGCCGAGCTAGCAGCCTTTGCACGCATGGCAGAGCAGCAGAATCAGGCCAAGCCCGAGCCTGCGGCCCAGCCAAGCGAAGACGCACCGCCCAAGCAGGAAGATTTCGGCGACGATTTCGTTGCATATCTTGCCGCTGTGGCTGCCCATGCCTCTCGGACAGAAAACAAGAAATTTCTGGAAGAGCAAAGGGTTGCGACAGCTAGGGCCCAAGAGCAAACCAAGGCAAAGCAGGCCGAAAGCCAGAAGGTCGAGGCCGCTTACGCCATGTTTGACAGGGGCCGAGAGGCTTACGACGATTTCGACGAAGTCGCTGCGGACGACAATCTAGCCATCTCAAGGCCGATGGCAGATGCGATCTCCGAGGGTGAGAACGGCCATGCCGTGCTCTATCACCTGGGCAAGAATCCTGAAGAGGCACAGCGTATCTACAAGTTATCGCCAATCGCGCAGATCCGAGAGGTTGCCATGCTGGAGGCACGGCTAAGCCCTGAAGGCAAAGCCAAGCCCAAGCCGGCAGCCAAGAAAACGACAAGCGCGGACCCGCCCCTGAAACCTGTGAAGCCGGGCGGCTCGCCGAACAACTTCGACCCGGATTCGTGCGATATCAAAGACTACATGGCAGATTATCAGCGCAAGATTCGGGGAGGAGCTGCCTAGGCAAGCGCTTGGCCATAGGAAAGGGTTAACCAGTGGCCAACACTCTCCTGACTCCGACCGCGGTCACGCGGCGGGCGCTGGCGATCTTGCATCAGAAGCTCAACTTCGTGGGCAAGGTGAATCGCCAGTACGATGACAGCTTCGCTGTCTCGGGCGCCAAGATCGGCGATTCCTTGCGGATTCGACTGCCTAACAAGTACACCGTTACCGATGGCGCAACGCTGGTAACGCAGGACACGACCGAGACTTCCGTGACCCTGCAGATCAGCAACCAGAAGCATGTCGGCATGAGCTTCACTTCCGAAGAGCTCACGCTCGACATTGATGACTTTGCCTCGCGCATCATCGAGCCGGCTATGTCGGTTCTCGCCGCGCAGGTCGAGTCCGACGCGCTGACTATGTCCAAGGACGTGTACAACACGGTCATCGACCAGTCTGCGGTCATCAGCAACCGTCGCGCCTTGCAGATGAACCAGAAGATCACTGACGATCTGTCTCCCATGTCGAACCGTTGCCTAAACCTCAACACGGGCGACACGGTTGAGCTGGTGGACGATCTGAAGTCGCTCTTCAACCCGGCTCCGCAGATTTCCCGGCAGTATCGGGAAGGCATGATTGCGGATGCGTACATGGGTTTTGCCGAGGTCTACGAGAACACCTTGCATCCGCGGCAGACTGCCGGCTCCGGTTCCGGCTATCTGGTCAACGGCGCCGGGCAGACGGGCAACACGCTCACCGTGGACACTGGCACCGGAAACCTCGTCAAAGGCCAGGTCTTTACCATTGCCGGCGTCAACCGTGTCCATCCCGAGACCAAGGAAGACACGGGCAAGCTGCAGCAGTTCGTGGTCACGGCGGACTATGCTGGCGGTGGCGGCACGATCAACATCGCCCCGTCGATCACGACCAGCACGGGCTATCAGACGGTGACTTCCTCGCCGGCCGATAACGCGGCGCTGACCTTCGTGCAGACGGCCAGCACTGACGTTGCCACTTCGCTGGGCTTCCATCGGGACGCCTTCACCTTCGCAACCGCGGATCTGGTGCTGCCTGATGGCGTGGATTTCGCGGCTCGCGAGGTCTACGACGGCATCTCGCTTCGTGTCATCCGTCAGTACGACATCAACGAGGACAAGTTCCCGGCTCGCGTCGATGTGCTCTACGGGTACAAGTCCATGCGGCCCGAGCAGGCTTGCAAGGGTCACTTCCAGGATTCGACGTGATCCTGAACGGGCGGGACCGGGGTTAGCCTCGGTCCCCTCCACTTTTAAGAGGTTGAAATGGCAGAAAAAGAAGAAGATTGGCAGCCGACCTGGCTGTATCAGATGGGGCCTGACAAGGAAGTCATCGCGGAATGTTTCGTCGATGGCCCACCGGAGGATCCGAGCAAATGGTTCGAATCGCCCGAGGCTTGCAAGCCAAGGCGTGGCAGGCGGCCTAAGGACAACGGCAGCGAATGACAGCCACTTTTAAATACGACAACCCATACTCTGCTGTCGTCGCCTTTGCGGTCACGCCCGACGACGATGCCGAGATCACCACCCTGCATAAGGGCTTGTGGATCGGCGACGCCGGGACCTTGCGGGTGCGTATGTGGGAGGATGGGATCGTCGAATTTAAGGGCTTGGTGGCTGGCTACCTGCTGCCGATCCGCGTGCGCAAGGTCTTTGCCACGGGCACCACGGCCTCGGACATCGTTGCGGTTCAATGAGGAAACATCATGGATACGGGAAAGACCCTGAAGGCCCTGAAGAGCTCCGGTGACATCGGGGAAACGATCGCCGCGGCGATCAGCGTCCTCGAGGACTACGAGGGCATCAAGGCCAAGCGTGACGCTGCCGAGAAAGCGCATCAGAGCCTAGCGGGGCGCTATATGGGCCTGAAGGCCACTGTGGAACGGCAGGAAGCCCACTTGGAAGAAGTTCGGGCCGAGATCGCCTCGCTCAGGGCCGAGCACGAAGAGCTTAGCCGTGATATGCCCAAGCTCCGCGCCAAGGCAGCTGATACCCGCGCCGCAGCGCTGGAGGAAATGGACAAGGCCAAGGCGGATGCGGCCAAAGCCCGCGGCGAAGCGCTTGAGGCCCGGCGGGACCTGGAGGCTGTCAAGCAGCGGATCGAAGAAGAGAAGGTTCGGCTACAGCGATTGATCGGAGCGGCCAATGGGTAACGGTCCTTTCAACATTTCCAAAGGGCGCGCAGTCGAATTCTGGAACCGTGTGGACAACAACGATCCGGCGACCGGGACCTTCGTCATCGTGCTAGCCTCTGGATCGGCAACGGATGCCACCTTGCAGGACTACGACACCCTGTCGGCGGTTCTGGCGGATGCCGGCGTCACCGAGGCCACCTTCACCAACTACACACGCAAGACGCTCACGGATGCCGATGTCACGTTTCCAGGGCCGGACGATACGAATAACCGCTACGACGTGACTTTGCCGGATCAGACTTGGGCGCAGGCTGGGGGGACAGTCGATAACACGCTGACTAGGCTTTTCGTCTGCTATGACGCCAGCGGCTCCGGGCCTGATTCAGCGATCATTCCAATCGGCTTCAATGACTTCTCGGTGACGACGAACGGGGGAGATCTCACCGCAGACTTTGGGGCTGTTTACTACAGGGCTTCATAGAGCCATCTGGCATGGCCGCAAGTTGGGAGAGAGGTTGTGGCTTACTGTCTTGTCTGCCAGCGCAGCAGGGAGAACCAAGGGCCTAGGCTAAACCGGACATACGTCAACGTCGCAACGCAGCAGAGGCAATTCGGCAAAACGACGGAGACGCTAGCGCAGTATCTCGCGCGTGAGCCGGACTCGGTTTATGCCGACCCTGAGAATAATGAATTCCTGATTGAAATTGCAGAGTCATTCTACTTTGATATCCAGGACGGAACCTTTCCCTTGTTCTATGACGGTTTCAACAATCTGCCCTACTGGCAGCAGCAGAACGACAGCACGGGCGCGCCGTTGTCGCTTGGCAGCTATGAAGATCCGGAGAACTCCAGCACGACTTTCACCGAAGGCACCGCGCTAGAGGATGATCGCTTCGTGTTGCGGATCTACGACAAGGACCCGGTTGCCAACGGGGACGCGGTGAACATCGGTGAAGAGGAATTTTTTGAGGACAAGGTTGATACCTCTGTGGAGCGGTTCTTCAGGCTCTTCGACAAAGACGAAAACCCGATCAACCGCAATGCGGCCAACGATCGGCTATTCATCAGCGGATACTGGCTTGATATCGACTGGGGTTCGTCTGACGGCTTGAGCGCTGGCGTGGCTCGGTTCTTCGTGGATCGCGAGGTCACCGCAGACACCGAATTTGCCTCAGATTCCGGCTACAGGGTCCTGGGGCCTGACGGCGCCACCAGCTACAAATGGACAGTCTATACGAAGACGATCCGGGCCGTCCAAGTGTGAGCCTAAATGGCAGCGGTCGTTAAATCTCGCGAGAATGTCTCAGTCTCATTGACCGGCACCGCTGGGATCGAAACCCAGACAGTCAATCTAACCAAGGGCCAGGATCACACGAAGTGCACCCCGCTCGGGGTGACCATGCGCTTTACGTCCAATGCGACGGACGCGCGGGCCAACAATGCCGCCGCAGTCGAGCTCATAGACAATTCCGGCACTGCAGCGGTCAAGGTGAGCCGTCAAGGCAGCAGCACCAGGGGCGCTGTCGTCGTTGAGGTCGAGGTTATCGAATGGGGCTCCAACGTCACTGTTCAGTCGGGCTCGTCTAGCCTGACGGGTTCAAGCGTCACAGCCACGATTAGCAGCGTTAACACAGACCGCTCTTTCATCATCCCGACGTGTCTATCTAACGGCGCATCAGGTGATCGGTTTACAAGTTTTTTTGTCTCTTCGAAGTTCAACTCAAGCACGCAAATAGTATTTCACAAAGGAGGCTCTCAAAATCCAGATTGGACAGTCTACTGGTATGTCGTCACCAGCGACAATGGTGATTTTGAAGTTGAACATTGCGAATACAGTTTGCCAGGTGGCACAGGCAATAGCGTAACTTATGATCTTTCAAATACTGTAAACCTAGATCATGCTTTCATCGTTGCCACGATTGAGAGCCGCACATCTACGGATGACATGCTCAACGCGATCTGGGGAACGTATTTCTCAAGCACAAGCCAGCTGACAAGTATACGTAATGGCAGTACTTACGGAGCTAACTTTAGAGTTGCAGTTGTCCGAGGATCATCCTCGGAATTCACCGTTCAGCGCTATTCCCCATATTGTGGCCTGACGACCACGACGAATCAGACGATAACGACGGTTGATCTGGACAAGGCCACACTGATCAGCCAAACGCCGCACATTAGCCAGGGAAGCTGGTTTCTAAACAATTCAACGGCCGGAAACGACGTTGACGATTATCAGACAGCCCTAACGCTGACCAGCACGACAAACGCGAGGGCGCAAAGACGAACGGGAATTAGAAACGACGCTAACAACAACCTCTATTTCGAGGTCGTTGAATTTGAGCTTGAGGGCGGTGGCCCAACGCCTCAGGTCATTCCGGTCGGGCTAGTCTCGGAAACTGACACGGTTGACGAGGTCAAGCCAGTTGCCGGCGCGGTTTCCGTGGCTGTGGGGCTGGTATCCGAGGCAGATAGCGTCTTAGAGGTCACGCCGAGCATAGTCGCCCCGCCGCAGATCATACCTGTGGGGCTGATTAGCGAGACGGACTTCGTTGACGAGGTCAAAGCCGTCCCCGGTGCCGTTTCCGTCGCTGTCGGCCTTGTAAGCGAGACGGACGCAGTCTTTGAAGTCACGCCCACGATAGTCGCGCCACCACAAACCGTTGTGGTCGAGGCGATAGGCGAAACTGACACTGTCCTTGAGGTTAACCCAGTCGCCGGGGCTGTCTCGGTCCCTGTGGGCCTGATTAGCGAGACTGATAGTGTCCTTGAGGTCAAAGCGGTTCCTGGCCCCTTCGTGGTGGCTGTCGAAACGATCACGGAAACGGACGTCGTCGCGCCAGTCTTCCCAGTGATCGAGGGCGGCCCGCAGACCGTCTTGGTGGTCAATGTGGCCGAGGTTGACACGGTCTTCCCTGTAACCCCGATTGTGCCTACAATAGAGGGCCGCAACCAAGAGGAAGATTTCTTTATCGGTATTAGGATTGGGATCTAAAGCCTATGCGTCGCGATATCCGCATTGTCAGGGGGGAAAGCGAAGGTTGGACAGGGGTCCTGAGAGACGGCAACGGGGACCGCGTTGATCTGACGAACCTGACCTTGACCTGGAAGGCCGGTGACAAGGACTTTCGGCGCACCGTGATTGAGCTCAGCGAGGGCAACGGGATCACGATCACCAATGCGACCCGCGGCGAGTGGCGGATAGATCTGGTCAAAAGCAATACCGAAGAGCTTTCCGAGGGCCTGTACCGTCACCAAGGCTTTGCCGCTGGCAGCGGAGGAACCAACCTTCTGTTTACCAACGGTAGGCTAGACTTGGCAGGGGATATCCGATGACCACGGCTAGAACGATCATTAAGGGCGCTCTGCGGTTGATTCGGGCCATCGACGTGACGGAAGAGCCCGAGGCCGACGATCTGACAACCGGCCTGGAGAACATGAACCAAATGATCCACAGCTGGGCTAACAGCGGGATTCATCTGAACTACGAGAATATCGAGCTTACGGACGATCTGCCATTCCCCGACCGGGACCACGAGAATATCAAATATCTGCTGGCCTTCCGCTTGGCGCCTGAATACGGCACCGAGCTAACTCCGGAAGTCGCCACCATGGCTCGAGAGGCCAAGGCCACGTTACAGGCCGTTTACGGGGTCCAGCTGGAAGCCCGCCCGGATCTCTCGATCACCGATCGCCAATCCCGCTACGGGAATGTCTACAACATCAAGACGGACAGTGTCTGATGGCGCAAAACATGCTTTCGAACCTCGCCAAGCGCAATATCGCGCTATCCGGCAGCGCCACCATGGGTGATGTCCCTCTTCTCTATGCCCTGAGAGCGGCACAGAGAGGCACAGGGCAGGCGGATCTGGGCGGGACCCCTGGGTTGGCCTCAGGCACTGGCGGCGCTGTACCGCTGGATTCTGGCGGTGGTGGGGGCGGCGGTGCTGTGGGCGGCCAAGCGGATATCGGACTACCCGGGCAATCGCTGTTTTCCCCGGACCTTGAGCGCCAGTATATGCGGCTCTTGCGTGAGTACGAGGGTAAGGGTGCTCCAGACCGCGGCGAGATTGCCTCGCGCGCTGAATACGCCTTCGATCCTGCGGACCCGTTCGGCGTGGAGTTCGGGCAGACGCTATCGACCGCAACGGAAGTAGCCCAGCTGCTTGGCGTACCCTATTCCGGCATGGCGAATGCCTTCGTTAACCTCATGCTGAAGGACGCGCAATTCAGGAGTGATGCCTTCTTTGATAGCTTGATCGAAGGTACGGCGCCGATTGATCCGACGAGCGGGATATCAATTGCCCGCAGTGGTGATGTTGGCGGCGTGGAGCCGGCCCTAGGCGGCGACTTCTCGCCTGAAGGTGGGTATGGGGTTGAGGCAACGGAAAGCGGCTATCTGCGCGATTCCGACCCGATCGGCTTGAACGATAGCGCCGGCATGGGCGGCGACGCTGGATCCGGCAGCGGCGGGGGCGGTGGCGGAAGCGGGCCAGGCTCGGCAGGTGGCGCACCGGGCGGCGCACAGGGGCAGGGCCAGTGACGGCCGGCGGCTATTTCGTGGCGGGGGTCAAGGTGCTGATGTCAGACGGCACAGGCCGCAACATCGAGACGCTTCAGCTTGGCGACAAGGTCATGGCCTATGACATCGACAGCGGCGAGCAGGAGCCTTGCGAGGTCATCAGCCGCTTTGCGCACAGGAATCAGCCGGTCTGGATCGTCAATGACACGACCGCTTGCACGCCAAATGCCTCATTTTTCTCCAAGTTCGGCCAGAACGGCTGGGGCTTCTACTCGCTATCCGAGATCCCCATTGGCGGCACGCTGGCAGCGGGAGACGGCAGCGAGATCGCCGCGGAGAGCATTGCTGACGTAGGCCGGCGGGCTGACGTGTTCAGCATCGGGGTAGATCGTTTGCATACCTACATTGCCAACGGGTATCGCGTGCGATGACACAGCCCATCCCCTTCGCGACGCAGGCCTATCAACTGGACAATCAGATCCAATTCGCCGCACAGCGTTGCGTTAACCTCTTCCCGGAAGTCGGGCCGCCTGGGGCCAAGGTGCCGCTTGCCCTGTTGGGTACACCAGGACTCACGACCTACGACGTAGTCGGCAGCGGACCTATCCGCGGGATGATCCTGTCGCAGGACTTCCTGTTCGTGGTTTCCGGTAACGATTTGATCCGTCTGGCCGTCAACGGCGATCAGGTGAATCTGGGCTTCATTCCGGGCCGCGGCCTCGTCAAGCTTGCCGAGAATGGCGAGCAAGTGATGATCGTATCCGGCCCCGGCACCAGCGATTCCTACATCGCCACGACAAGCACGCTCACGCAGATCTCCGACATAGACTTCCCTGGCGCGTCGGACGTAGACTTCATCGACGGATATTTCGTCATCAGCGTGCCGAATACCAACGAATTCGCGATTTCAGCACTTTATGACGGGCTGACATGGGATCCGCTGGATTTCGCCCGCGCGGAAGGGCAGCCGGACGATATCGTTGGCATCGTGGTTGATCACCGCGAGATCTGGCTCATGGGCCAGGAAACGACAGAAGTCTGGTTCAACTCCGGCAACGTGGATTTCCCATTCGAGCGCGCTAGCGGGACTTTCCTGCAGCGCGGCCTGGCCTCGAGGGATTCCATCGCTCAGATCGATAATACGCTGTTCTGGGTGGGGGATGACGGCATCGTTTACCGTGCGAACGGATACAACCCCACGAGGGTGTCAACGCACGCGATTGAGGACCAGATCAACAAATCCATCGGCACCACGGATTTGATTGCCTTCGGTTACTCTCAGAAGGGCCATGCTCAGTATGTCCTGAAGAAACCCAACCAGTGGACCTTCGTCTACGACGTGGCCACGGGGCTCTGGCATGAGCGCTGCAGCTGCGAGCGCGAGGACTACAAGGTTTCCACCTTCGCGCAGGCCTTCGACCGTTTGCTGGCCGGGGACGACACCACGGGAAATATCTATTTCTTCGATCTGGAGAACCCAGGCACTGAGGACGACGGGATCGTGGTTTCGCGCATGGCCGCGCCGCCGCTCTTCGCCAATGAGGAAAGCGCCTTCCTGAATGCCTTGGTTGTGGACTTCCAGCGGGGCGTGGGGAATACCATTGGCCAAGGCTCCGATCCCGTTGTTATGCTGCGATATTCTGACGATGCTGGCTTGACCTGGAGCAGCGAGAAGTGGCGCAGCCTCGGCAAGATCGGGGAATACAGGCGCCGGGCGCGCTGGAGCCGACTGGGGACCTTCCGGCAGCGGGTGCTGGAGCTCAGCATCTCGGATCCGGTTAACCGCGTCGTGATGGGTGCCTATGTGGAAGTCGAGCGAGGCAATCTCTGATGGCCGTCAGTAAGACTACGATCAACATCCCGACGCAGCTCAGTAAGGACCGAGTGCTGCTGGGTATGTTACAATCGATGAAGGATTGGACGGAAAAGCCCAGGATTGAGGCCGTGGACAATCTCAACCTGACGGTGAGCAACCCGCCGACGCAGGCCCAGGTCCAAGCCATCGCCAACAAGGTCGATGAGCTTCTGGAAGCGCTGCGCTCCGATAACTCAAATATTCTGGATAGTTAGCCATGGGACTTTTCGGTGATATCTTTGGTGGCGGGCAGGAGTCCAAGAGCGCCGATCGCGCCTCAAGGCTTGCCAAACGACAGTATCGCGATCTTCGGTCTTCCCGAGACCTTGGGCGTGAGGCTTCGCAGGATCTTCTGGACATCTACATCAGAGGCACGAAGCCCTTCACGGAGTCCCCTGGCTACGACTTCCGCCGCGGCGAGGCAGAGCGAGGGCTGGAGCGGTTCCTTGCGGCAAGGGGGCTTAGCGGATCTGGCCGGGCTATCCGCGGCGCGGCACGATTGGCCGACGATCTGGCGACACAGGAATACGATCAGGGCTTCAACCGGCTTGCCAGGATGGCCGGTATCGGCACGACAGGGCAACAGTTGAGCGGGCAAGCCCTTGGGCAGCAGGGCGCCTATACGCTTGCCGGCGGCCAGGCCCGGCAAAGTGGCTATGACCGCACGTCCGGCGCCGTGATCAATACGCTGGCAGGTTTGGCCGGAAGGTATCTGTAATGGCAGAGCTCAATCCATTCGCGGCCTTCTCCAGGGGGCAAGAGCTTGGCATGGCGCGGCGAGCGGAAGAGCGCCTAGAGGCTGATCGGGCTCGAGCCGCAACCACGCGCAACCGGCTTGCCGATCTGCTATCAGGCGGGATGCCGTCCACACCGGAAGCCAAGCGCGCCGTGGTGAGCGACATCGCGCGCAGCGATCCCGAAATGGCGCTGGATTGGGCCAAGCATTTTGAGAAGTCGGCGCCTGATATGCTGGCGCGCCGCAAGACGGAAGCGCCGTTCTACGTCTCCGAATTGCAGGGCGTGACGGATCAGGGCGGATACGATCGGGCAAGGGCGCGTCTGGGAGCTTTGGGCGTAGATGTCTCGGATATGCCGGATGTCTACGACCCAAAGCAAGTCAACATGGCGTTGCAAGCCTCGCGCTATCTGGCCGAGGGGCC
>JAAUYK010015450.1_pt1 | contig 10593 bp, 6 predicted proteins | sample 7278021 | NCBI WGS metagenome assembly JAAUYK01 (sample SAMN14350223, study PRJNA611818) | marine sediment metagenome | isolation source: surface marine sediment (1.8m) | place: French Polynesia: Moorea | collected 2018-08
GCTATATATTTTGTCTCTGCGTAAATTCTAAATTCTAAATTCTAAATTCTAAATTCTAAATTCTAAATTCTAAATTCTAAATTCTAAATTCTAAAAATTCCTCTGTCAAATCATACCCCAACATTTGAGACATGGACATTAATCTAGACTGACTAGAAATACCCTGTTGATATAACCACTGTCTCAAAACAAAAATTTTGTGCATCAGAAATATTTCTAAAGCTTCTGGATTATATTGGATACCTTCAGTCCGATGAAATTGGTGGGGTACAAGCATTGCAGTATAACGAGCCAACTCTCCATCTTTCCAGTTGAGCAAAAATGGCAGCCAAGGATAACGACTGTCTAGACGGATAAACCATAAACGCACTTCTGGAATTTCTGAAAGTTCCCTTGGATCTTGGGGGTCTTGCTGATAGTTAATGGCAAAATTGAGCTGCTGTTCAGAAGAGGCGATCGCTCCTTCTTGCAGCAGTTGAGAGATTATATTTTCAACTGGAGATAAATCCAAGTTATGGATATGTTCAGTATTCAGGGCGATCGTAATTTTCATCCTAGCTATAGATAATTTTAACGAAGTCAGAAGTTAGAAGTTAGAAGTTGTTTTTGTCATGGGTATTTTGAGCAACCCTCCAAAAACATTTCACCTTAAAAGACGGGGTTTTAAACCCAATTATTTTGATAAATTTCTTTCTATTCTAAGAATATTGGATTAGCAAGTAACTTATATCATGTCCGGTTGAATAGTTATAATTAAAGCTAAGTAGTATTGCTCTAGCCCTAAGTATAGATATTTCTTATGCTCTTGCCTTACTACAAACAAAATTTTTTTTATCACTTATTATCCGGACATCATATTAGTGCCTTTTCACAGAAGTCAAAATTTCAAATTTTCAAATTTTCAAACTAAAAGTTGATAAGATTTGATGAATGGAAAACTTTGACGCTACAGTAATTTTAGACTATAGCAATCCGCGCATAGGTTGCGGGTAATCAAAAAATAAATAAAAAAACTGAAACTCCCGCCTGTTGCCTGTTGCCTGTTGCCTGTTGCCTGTTGCCTAAAAAGCAGTAAGATTTTTGACACGAATAAAATAGGATTGCTATATTATTTCACATCATCAATTTTAAACTATTTGTGACAACTGATAACTAATAACTGAAATGACATTTTTAGGGTAAATTGGTATTAAGTTAGAGAATATTATCCCTAGAACCTTTCATAAGAATTATGGAATTTATTGAACCTGCTGATGGTAACTTATATGGAAATATAAGTGAAGCACACTCTCATATAAAATGCTTAGATACAGGACAAATTATGGATGTTTATGTAGAATTACCTTCAGATTTGCTGGAGAAAATTGAAACACAAACACCGAATCAAAATTACTGACTATCATATAGAATTTTATGGTCAGTTCTGCCAAGATTAGGCACTGCGAACGGTAAAAAATTATAGATTAATAGTTTTTTTACCAAAAAGTATAACAAGACGATCTATAGTGACACAATTAAGCATAATTTATAATAAACATCTACCATAGTAGAGCCAAAACAATCCAAAGCACTACGCATTTAGGTGTTTGAGATTGGTAAATTCCGTTTGCGGAGTATTTGGGCATCGAAAACTCAGTCACTCGATTACTTTTAACTTTTGACTTGCGCGTAGCGCTATAGTTTTGGCTGAAAAACATTTAACTGAATTCTTTTAAGATTATCCAATACTCAAAAAAATTACTTTCTAAAATATAAGTAAATTTGCTAGGATAAATAGTTTTGACTTGAACTAGGAAACCCTTAACCTGTAAACCTCCCTGGTCATGCTTGAGCAAAAACCCAAGTTTAAATTTTCCTTCGGAGGTATTAAAAGCATTCTAGGTGATGGAAAAGGCAAAAAAAATTAGTTCAGCAAATTATCCTCTCCTACTGAAAAATTATTACCATTAGCGGAGTAAATTTCGTTATGTCATTAGAAAATTCACAACCAAAAAACTTGGAGGCAAGTTCCCATACAACCTCTAGAAATGGAGCAAACGGGTACAGTAGTAGTTCCCTAGTAAAAACAGAAGCAGTAAATACTATCTCACAACCTTTAGAGCAAGAGGAAAAAAATAGCTCAGAAGTTGAACCAGAAAAAAATTCCCAAAAATCAATAGAAACTCAAGCCAAAAAAGGCACAAAAAATTATTGGGGATGGCAACTAATGTGGTGGAGTATTGCAGCTAGCTTTGGAATTACAGGTGGTGCAGCACTCATGTGGTTATTGGTTAACCCACCCCAACCTAACTGTAAACAAATTTCTCCATTATCAGCAGATGGAAAACGGCTTTACTGTGCTCACCAAGCTGCTGAGTCACGAGACCTAGAACAGTTGGAAAAAGCCTTAGCTTTAGTAGAAAATTGGCCAGAAGAACATCCCCTCTATCAACTAGGTCAACAAATGACAGGAGAATGGACAAAGTTAATTATCTCCGTTGCTTATCAAAAGATTAGAGAGGGGAATTTACAGGCAGCTCTAGAGACAGTAGCAAAAATTCCTAAAAACAGTCCAGCTTACCCCAGGGTAGAAGAGGCAGTAGCAGGTTGGAAAAAACAATGGGCAGAAGGTCAATCTCTTTACGATAAGGCTCAAGCAGCTCTCAAAGCTATGGATTGGAATAAAACCTCTGCTTACTCCCTGGCCATGTCAAAATTAGATAATGTTCATTGGCACACTACTAAATATAGAGAACTATTAGAGCGCATCATCTTGGAAAAAAAGGGTTGGCAAATCTTGAAAGATGCTCGTTATTTGATATATAGAAAAACAGTAGACGAATATGGAGAAGCGATCGCTTTAGCCAACAAAATAGACCCTAGTCTCTACATTCGAGAAAAAGCCGAACAAGATATTCAAAAGTGGGGTCGTACTTTAATCGAAATTGCCACTAAACGTATAGAAGCAAAAGACTTAAAAGGAGCAATAAAAGCTATTGAATATATTCCTTCAGGGCATAAACTGAAAAAAGAAGCTGAAGACTTAATATTACTAGGTCATGCTCAGGCGGCAACTTGGAACAAGTCTATGGGAGGGTCTCAAATTGCCAATATGGTAGCCTTGATGGAAGGAAAAGCAGCAGCAGCTAAGATTACTTCAGCTAGCCCATATTATCAACAAGCTCAAACTCAAATTAAGCAACTTCAACAACAGTTAGACAACTTAACTCATATTCAGCTAGCCAACGCAATGGCTGGTTTGGGTCAACCAGCAGCATTACAATTGGCCATAGACCAAGCTCAAATGGTTGGCCTTAAACAACCAAGGCGAATCCAAGCTCAAACCTTGATTGCTAAGTGGCGCAAAGATATTCTTAAGATAGAAGACCGACCTTATGTGGCTTTAGCTAAACAATTAGCAAAGCAAGAGACTGTTGATAGCTATAATTTAGCGATTAAACAAGCTAGTTATGTTGCCTTGGAGCGTCCACTGAGAATAGAGGCTCAAACACTAATAGCTGAGTGGAATAAACGAGTACAAATTATTGAAGATTCACCATTCTTAGCAGAAGCTAGAGCTTTAGCAAAAGAAGGAAAACTTGGCCAAGCTATTGATGTTGCATATGAGATTGAAAAGGGTCGCGCTTTGTATGGCGAAGCTCAGGATGAAATTTATAAATGGAATACAGAGTTACAAATTGCCCAAGATAGGCCAATTCTTAATCAAGCTTATAGCCTGGCCAAGCAAGGTAGTCTGACTGCTGCTATTAACACAGCTTCTCAAATTGGTTATGGACGTGCTCTGTATTATCAAGCTCAAGATGCTATCTCTCGTTGGGCGTCTGAACGAGATGCGATATGGGCAGCACAACAAGCTGAGGAAGCTCGGAGGCAGCGAGCACGAGAGCGACAATATTATTCACCAGCTCCACGGAGGTCTTATTCTCCTGCCCCGAGTCGCCAATATTATTCGCCAGCTCCACAGAGGTCTTATTCTCCTGCCCCCAGTCCTCAATATTATTCACCAGCTCCACAGAGGTCTTATTCTCCTGCCCCTAGTCGCCAATATTATTCGCCAGCCCCACAGAGGTCTTATTCTCCAGCTCCAGCTCCAGCTCCAGCTCCAGCTCCCAGTTCAGATGCCTATTTACTTCAAGAATGATCAATCAGTTAATATTGAAGATTTAATTGAGACATTGAGGAAATTTTGAATTTAACTTTCATTGGTTATTATATTGTAAGCATTTCCTGCAGAATGCTGCGCAAACAGCTATTAGCAGTCAGCTCATCCTGCGGAATGCTACGCAAACAGCTTTTTAATAAATGAAGCAAGTATTCCTTTAACTTCTACTACATTTTTAACCACAGAGTTGAAGCACAAGAACGACGAACTTGAGTTGTCAATTTATACAATTTTGTTGCGGGAAATGTAGATGTTTCTTGGAAGCTAATAGCTGTTAGTTCTTCCGAAGGAGGGTAGCTGACGGCTGAATGCTTAAATTATATTCTTAAAATATCTCAACTAAAAACCAATTTATGAATAGTGAATCAGCATTAAAATTGCTGCTCATTGATAATGACCCTATCTTTCGGATGGGGTTAAAATTTTCCTGTGAGCAGTTTTCAGATATAGAAATAGTATTTGAAACAGAAGTAGGGGCAGAAGCATTAACAAATATTCAAAATTTTATCGCAGAAGATAATAATTTTTTGGTGATTTTAGACATAGAAACTAATAATTTGATTCCTCAAACTACAGAGGAAATTACAGTCTCTGGAATCGACTTTTGCCAACAGCTTAAAACTTCTTACCCTCAGTTACCAATCTTATTATTGACATCCTTACAAGATACCTTATTATTGACATTATTACGAGACTTAGGTGTCAATGGTTATTGCCCAAAAGGAATCAGTATTTCTGAGTTAGTAATTATTATTAGACAAATAGCAAATGGTGAGTCTTATTGGGTAAATATTCCTGGGGTTGAAACTATACAAGAAAAATCAGATCGACCAACAAATTTAGGTTTAAGAGTTCAAACAAAAAATTTTTTCAATACTTTTCTTGATAACGTCTGTAAGTCTGGGCTAAAACAAATAGATTCTTCTCTCTCGGAAGTAACATCTCAACTCAATGAAAGAGTAAAAAATTTAGATAGAAATAATTTAAACTCTCTACTTAATGTGGCAATAACTTCTGGGCAACGCCGAGAATTACTAACAGCTAGATGGATACTTAGTCACTTGTCACCTAAGTCTGTTAATGCCCAGAAGCAGCAGCAATCAACAGATGTAAATGGAGAGAATTTTGAATCAAAAAAATTGAAAAATCTGACAGAATTACAAACAAAAAAAATTATTAATTCTGTCAACAATGATGAGCAAGTTGTACTGAGGATAAATTCAGAATTTGTTTCTCCCACCACCACTGAAGCAATGAATTTACAAACAGCATTATTTGAGTCAACAATAGCAAAATTAAATTCTAATTTAATTAATATCAGTGGATTACCAATGGAAATTGATATATTGCGAGGTTCTAAGAAGCAAGAACTAATTTATATAGCTTTATGTAAATTTGAAGATATTCTCGATGAACTGCGTACTGCTTCTATTCTGATGGAAGAAATTCCCCAACAAAGAGATGAGATTGTGCATAATTTATGGGAATTTACGAGCAAATTTTTTGTTGGCGAATACTATCAACTAGAAATTAGTAATGGTATGGGAATTGTCAATGCTTTTGTGGAACAAATTAAAGTAGAAGTAATGCCAGTATTGTTAAATGATGCTGATAATGTGCATAAGTTTATTCTTGATAAAATTCCTTTAGTTGAAGAGTTAATATCCTACTTATTATTTCAAGTTCCTTTGGTAGTTGATAATGTATCTTTTGCGGTAGGTACTCCTGAAGCTATGGAACGCTCTGAAGCTTTACTCCAAAATTTATTAATTTCAATTGCTAATGCTGTGATTCAGCCTTTATTAAATAATTTTGCCGATGTAGAAGAAATTAAAGAAGATTTTTATAGTCGGCAGTTATTATCAACGCGAGATATTGAAAAGTTTCGTAATCGCTTATCCTGGAAATATCGCATAGAAGAATATATTGAAGAACCAAAAGAAATTTTTGAGAGTAACTTTTCCTTATTTGTATTGAATGAACGTGGCATCAAAAAAGTATCTATTTATTCACCCCGTAGACATGAATTAACAAAACTTTCAGGAATTCCATTGACAGTAACATTACTATTAGAAACTCGTGATGCAATAGCTCCTGGTATTCGGGCAACTGTTTCTTTTATTGGTAGTGGAGTTGTGTATTTACTAACTCAAGTAATTGGGCGTGGTATAGGTTTAATTGGCAGAGGTATTATTCAGGGTGTGGGTAGTTCTTTTCAAGATGCTAAATTTGGTAGAAATAATAATATGGGAGAAACAAGAAAAAGTCAGCAAGAAAGTAGAAGGCAAAAAGGAAGTATTTAGGGTTTGCTGAAAAAGTCTTATGAGTCAGGGTAGAATTCAGAATTTAGAATTCTGAATTCAGGATTTAGACGAGTTAGGAGGCAGAAATATCCCTTTATATTAAATCCGGTAGTGTCGGTATAAATAAATATAAATAAAGCAGAGAAACCGGGTTTATATCAAATCCCCCACTATACTGACATCTGTCTCCCATAAACCCGGTTTCTTATAACACTCTGAAGCAAGTGGATTTGATATTATTTTTCTATCCTTATCTACTCAAAAGCCTAACTTTTTTACCTTTTTAGACCGAAAACCTTATTCTGAATTCTCAATTCTAATAACTCTTCTCAATTCTAAATTCTCAATTCGCGCATTCTGAATTCTAAACTCCCTAATATGTACTTCATCAAGTAATAAAAATTACCAATGACAAAATATAGACTCTCTCAACAACACCTAAATTTACTGACAACTTGTCCGCGCAAATTCCAACATCTCTACCTAGATAATCTGAGTGTACCGACAACATCAGTAGAACAAGAAAGACTAAATTGGGGTAGTCAGTTTCACTTATTAATGCAACAAAGAGAACTAGGATTACCAATAGAATCTTTGATGTTAGAAAATCAAGAAATGCAGCATTGTTTTGATAATTTTTCCCAAGCTGCACCAGAAATATTAAACTCTGAAAATCAAGATAATTTAATTTTACGTCAAGCTGAACATAGTCGCAGCATTAATTTTAATCGCTGTATTCTGACAGTTATTTATGATTTATTAATTGCTGAAAATCAACAAGCACAAATTTTTGACTGGAAAACCTATAGTCATCCTCAAAACAAAAAAAAATTAGCTCAAAATTGGCAAACACGTTTATATCTTTATACCCTAGTTGAAACTAGCAACTATTTGCCAGAAGCAGTTTCAATGACCTATTGGTTTATCCAACCAAAAAGTCAAAGCTTACCCTACAAAATAAAATTTTCTTATAATCAACAAGCACACAAAAAAACTGAACAGGATTTACAGAAGATATTAGATAATTTAACTTATTGGTTAAAACATTACCAAGAAGAGGGGGCAGAATTTCCCCAAGTGCAGATTCTTGATAGTTGTCATACTTGTCAATTTGCTACTCGCTGTCAACGTTTTTCAGAAGTTTATGACAAAGAAGCATATATTGAGTCTACAGATATTTCTGCTGATTTAATATTCAGTCTAGATAGTATTCCAGAAATATCGATTTAGCTAACAGCTTATTTAATTAAAAATATAAATAAGACTTCTTGCAGAAGTCAGGGAATAGGGAATAGGGAATAGGGAATAGGGGGGATGAAATTGTTGATTTTAGATCTTTAATTGATTTAATTAAAACTTTTGCAAGAGATCTATAGAAAAAAAATCTATGCTTATCTTCCCAGTTACTTAATTCTACCTCCGTATATATTAGGGACTTCCAAATAAAAAATTATCCCATTAGCTATGAAAATAAGGGAGTAGGGAGTGGGGAGTAGGGAGTAGGGAAGAAATTGAAAAAGTCAGGGATTAGGGAGTAACCAGTTAACGCGATTAGTACAAAAATTGGGATAATTTATTTTCTGCTATTCCCTTACAGAAACCATACTTTCTTCTTAATAATCCTAATTAAAAAATCCTCAATCTTATTCTATACCTCACTTGTAATTTCAAAATTAATGAGTTTTTATTGCCTTTGACTTGTAATTTTAGACTGTTGTCTAGAGACAAGTAAAACATTCTATGACAAATTATGCCAAAATTAGAAATAGCATATATTAATTCTCATTGGTTACAAGTAACTTAGAAATTGAAAGCAATTGGCTTATTAATCAGAATATCATGTCATCAAAAATACTTGTTGTAGATGATGAGCCAGATTTTGAATCACTTATCATCCGTAACTTTAGAAAAAAAATTAAAACAAAAGAACTAGATTTTATTTTTGCCAGAGACGGTGTAGAAGCACTAGAAATCTTGTCAGAGGAACCCAGTATAGACATTGTACTAACTGATATTAATATGCCGTTAATGGATGGGTTAACTTTACTAGATAATCTTCAAGTTCAGTATCCTGATATCAAGGCAGTAATTATTTCCGCTTATGATGATATGGAAAAAATTAGGTCTGCGATGAATAGAGGTGCTTTTGATTTTTTGACTAAACCTATAGATTTTCACGATTTAGACATCACGATAAAGAAAACATTAGCTCATGTTCAACAACTCAAAGAAAATAAGCGTTTAAAGCAAGAAAAAAATGAGGCAGAAGCAGCAAATAAAGCCAAAAGTATATTTCTAGCAAATATGAGTCATGAATTACGAACACCATTAAACGCTATTATTGGCTACAGTGAAATTTTACTGGAAGATGCCCAAGATTTAGGCTATGAAGACTTTGTTCACGACCTTGATAATATTCATACTTCCGGGAAACACTTATTAACAATAATTAATGATATTCTCGATCTTTCAAAAATTGAAGCAGGTAAGATGGATGTTAATTGGGAAAGCTTTAATATTATGGCATTAATTGAAAATGTTTTAGCAACTATTCAACCATTGATAGATCAAAATGGCAATACATTAGAAATAATCTGTGAAGATAACCAGGAAGCAATCATAGCTGACCCCAATAAAATGCGGCAAGTAATTCTAAATCTTCTGAGCAATGCAGCTAAGTTTACAGAAAATGGCAAAATTAGTTTAAAAGTTAAAATAGTTAATAATAATGAGAGTTTTGTCGATGAAAATTTAGGCTTGAACTCGAAAGATAAGATGTTAGTTTTAAGTGTTGCTGATACTGGTATAGGTATATCAGAAGAGAAAATAGATAGTTTATTTCAACCATTTACTCAAGCTGACAATTCAACAACACGAAAATATGGAGGTACTGGTTTAGGTTTAGCTATTAGTCGTCACTTTTGTAAAATGATGGGTGGGGATATTGCTGTAATTAGTGAAGTGAATAAAGGTTCAATATTTACTGTAAAATTTCCTGTTCCTGAAACAGAATTTATTAATTAATAACAGGGAATAGGGAATAGGGAATAGGGAATAGGGAATAGGGAATAGGGAATAGGAAAGAAAAAATTAAAGGTGTACCTCATTACCATGAGAAATGCTATATAAATTTTACCTTTGATCGTACATTAATACTTTAAGGTGAAAACTACTTTATACTCTAGTATTTTTCCCAAATGCCTCAAACCTATTACCTATAGCGCTACGCGCAAGTCAAAAGTCAAAAGCGGTGCGACCCCGCGGGGTGCGTAAGACCCAAGGGAATGCTGACCAAGAGAGTCAAAATTTAAAAGTAATCCCTGAATGAATTTTTCCTACGGAAATGCTCCGCAAACAGGATTTACCAATTTCCGCGCCCTAAATGTGTAGTGCCATAACATATTCTTTCCATAAATTCAGGAAGAGTTTATTGGTTTATAGGAGATTTCATCTGAACTTGATGTTGTTAAGGAAAAATCACTACTTGTACAAAAATAATAAATAATAAAGATAGCAGTTATAATTACTTTTACAATTGGCTCAAATTCTCTTATGGCAGTTCCTATTATTTTAAATACTTATCAAATCTCTGAAGCAACGGAATATAATAATTAATCTTCTTCCTTCTGTTATACCTTATTCACAGCAATAATTAAACTTTCAACTTTTGCTAAGTAGATGGGTGTAAAAACATATAAAACCAATAAGCAGGTGTCAGGTGAGGTTATTTCAGTTATCAGTTATCAGTTATCAGTTATCAGTTTTTAGCTATCAGTTTTCAGTACCTCTAGCTGTTTGCGCAGCATTCCGTAGGAAAGCCTCCGGATTGAAAATACGGAATATTCTTTTTTTTATCCTCTTAAAAGAAGAGGCGTAACTACCCAATTTTTCGGTGAGAAAAATTGTTTAATCCCTATTCCCTATTCCCTATTACCAGCTCCAGTGTTCCCTCTCAAGAATGATTTTCTATTTAATTTGACCTACCTACTTCTATTCTATATTTGTATGGTTGGATGGTTAGCGCTAATTTTTTTATTCTATTCGTTACTACCAGGAATTGCTAAATAAAGATGTCTCAAGAAAAAAATTATTGGCAAAATTACCAGATTCAGTGTACTCTCTCAAGAA
>JAAUYK010078698.1_pt1 | contig 10592 bp, 6 predicted proteins | sample 7278021 | NCBI WGS metagenome assembly JAAUYK01 (sample SAMN14350223, study PRJNA611818) | marine sediment metagenome | isolation source: surface marine sediment (1.8m) | place: French Polynesia: Moorea | collected 2018-08
CGCTGCCGCTGCCGCTACAATCAGACTCCTCGCAGTCTTCGAGCGACATCGCACTGCCAGCCTCCAACAATAGAACTGCCTCACCTCTGCCTCTCGACCCATTGGCTGCCATTATGGTCGCCACCATCGGCGACGGCGGCCTCGCAGACGCCGAGGTCTTCTTTGACCAGGCGACCAACCCCGCCGTCTCCCAGCACGTCACGGTGGTCACAACCCCAGCTGACGACGGACAGACCAAGATGCCTGGGGCGTCGGCGTCGGCGTCGGCGGCGGCATCGGAGGAAACATCGGAAGTGGTACCGGAGGTCGCCGGCTACGAAGTTTTTCCTCACGAGGACCAGGCCGAGGCTACGAAGAAGACGACCACACTCGAAGACCTCTCCGACTCGGATGTGGAGGCCTGCGGCGTCGCACAAGGTGGTTCGGGCGACGGCGAGAAAGTGCTCGTCACCGGGGAGACCGACTTCTGCCCCGGCTGCGGCCACCTGCTGTGCGCCATCGAAGGCAAGTACAGCCTCAACTTGGTCACCTTCGACGTGACGCTGACCTGCTCTGGGTGCTCCAGCGTCGTCGTTGTGCAGGAGTCCTTTGCCGAAAGAGAGCGTCGCACACTGGAAGAGAGATAATTGACTGTTGGACACAGAGAGATCGAGTGCACAAGTTGTGTCCAGAATTCTAGTGAAAAGAAGGAACTTCGCTGTGTCGTTAGCATTCTTCTTATGCCAAGTACATACCTATAGCTAGTTAAGCGGCCTACGTGTACTTAAAACCCAGTGTTCGATCGACCGTTTGTTCGGTGTTCGCTTATTATACCTGCTGTTTTATCGCTTTCGCTACTAGCTGCGTATTCATAAATACGTATACATTAAGCTCCCGGTTGCTCAAAAACAAGTGAGTCAGAAGATAGAAGAAATTGAAACGATAATTTATACCTACCTACCTACCTTGTTCACTACTCGTCCGTCTATAGGCCCCTTCCGGCCTGCCCTCGCTAGCTCCCCTCCCCTCCCTCCAATCGATGGCGGCTTCCTCGCCTTCGTAAAATATACTTTACATATATAAATACTAGCTAGTACATGGCGAATATGGTAAATAATGAGACAAGTGATTTTACTCGGAAATGGAACGTCCTAGCAAAATTCTTATGAAGTGCAAAAAAAGGATTTTTGAACAATTTAAGACTGAATTATACCTGTTGAACATTCTCTAGCTTGATACCTTGTAAGAATTGATACAAATTTTCCACTGTAGTACCTCGTTGGGATAATGCAATTGGCTTCTTAAGTCAAAAGTTAGAGAACTAAAGATAATTTCAAGCACGTAAACTAGAAGTTCACCTACCATGCATTTTGTGTAAATTACAACTCAGGTCGTAGTTGAGATATTGATCTAAAAATTTGCACCATATTGGGTAAAGATTTCAACTATAATGTTTTCCAATTTGGTGAAAATTGAGTTATGATTGACGATTTTAGACTACTTGTCTCATTATTTACCATATGACCCATGTACTACCGTATACCCATCGCGTGTATAATGTGTACGTACCTGTGGAGAGGGCAGGCTTTTTTTGCTACGTGAAGAATTTGCTGTGCTGTTTTATAAACGTTATTATATCGCCGGTGTTTTAGCCGACCGCGTTAGTATGCCGCCAACGGTTTCTACACGTCGGCACTCCACTACTATGTTAAATCAGAATCCTATGTGATCGAATAATGAACCTTGGATATTTGTCGTGTGACCATCATCGTATAAACCGCGGCGGTGTCGACACTGCTCCTCTTCTACTTGTGATCATCGTCGGCCAGATAATTGGCGGGGCGTGCGTTCGTCGGGTGATCTGTAGCGGTGCCCAAGGAAAAATCCGCAATAACAAACTAATATGGGAAAAAGTCCAAGGCCCGCCCGCCGATAGCTCGCATCACCTGACCGAATCTTGGCAGCGCTCGAGATGCGACGAGCACAGTGGTTTGATATACTTGATATTTTTGTACCTTACAAGGCTTGGCTAAAGTCTAATTTACATGTCAATTGAACACTTATGGGTTTAGTCATGTCCGACGTTTTGAGGTCACCCCATTAACGTGTAAATTAAACCACTTGTGCCGGTGGCTTCTTTCTATAAAAGACGCGTCGCGATATTTGCTCGCTCAGTCGAGGCTCGATCGATTTCCCGGCCTCAGCACACACAGACGATCTCGAGCGCGACGTGCGTGGTTTAATTTGGTCGCTCAGCTTCGATCCTTGCAAATGTAACGCAGGAGTGACGCCGTGCAACGCGCTGCAATTTTCATCTATATTATAATTGGTCCGGCTGCAAACATGGAGGTAAGTGTAATCTATCCCCTAGCCTTGCAGATGGACAGAGCTATATCCCAGTGCTTGTCCAGTCCAAGTTAATTGAGCGTTGCCCAGGAGCGGGATCGAAGGTTCTGTCGCTCGATCGCTTTTGACCGACCAACCGACCGACTCACTCACGCAAGAGGAATGTCGTGTGCTCGGCGACGGAGGACAAACTCGATCGAAAGTATATAAAAAAGGACCTACCGTCAATTAGACTAGGCCGCGAATCTAATGCGACAGGAATCCTTGGACTGCATTATTGATCGCTTGCTGGCCTAGTCCTACCTACATATACCGTATTTAGAGTGCATACATACTATAATAGCCCACGTGCGTCTATTATAGTATTATGTGAGTAGACAGGAATGCGAATGTCCTCGCGTGCCTCGTAAACTCTGTTGACCATAGTTTCCCGAGGTACTAACTTAATTACGATATATTTGTTCGTCTATTCTAATTTCTGCCAGCAAAATTAATTTCAGCGCACGCTTTCCCAATACTCCTCAGCACTGAAAGAGAATAATTATGCGGTTTGCTCTAGTTTTGCTTCGCCCCGTCTTTGATGGTCGCAGTCCTGCTCCTATTTGCCGTGGCCTCGACCATCGCCGATCCCCAGGAGGGCGCCACCGCCGATGTGACCCCTGCGGCCAGCGACTCGGACGTCCTTCTGGTCGCCGAGCCGCGTGGATCGACGGCCGATGCGGTGTCGTCGGTCCGGTACGTGTTGCCCGGCGAGCACAGCACGGCGCGGATGGACGTCGCGTCAGACACGGGATCCTTCCGCTACATGTACAAAGTGAGCGACCCGACACGGGGAAACCTGCAGGGCAAGGTGGAGCTCTCGGACGGGCCGACCGGGAACGTAGACGGAGAGTACAGGGTTCTCCTGTCCGATGGACGCACTCAAGTCGTTAGGTACTCCGAAGTAAAACGCACTCTTAGGGATTCTTTAATAAACGTTATGTTTGTTCTTGTAGGTACTTTGCCAGCGACAGGACTGGCTTCCTGGCCGACGTGAAGTACGTGGAGGGGGCGCAGGTGGGGACCCCGCACGGCATCAAGCCCTCCTACTCGCCGCACCTCAGACACGTGCCCAGCGCCACGGCGACCGCCCACCTACTCAGAAAATTGAGGAATGACTTCAATCAGAGTAGTATTATCGAATTCATTTTAGCATCAAAAAGGCTACTATTTCATTAGCTGCATCGATTTCGATATTTGGAGTGTCCAATTGTCGACTTCGATAATTAACCGTTTTTGCCTCGATCTGCCTGCAGAAATATCCCGAGCCACGAGGCAAGTCCGACAATTCCTCCGCCTCCGCCCGCTCCTTTCGTCGGGCGGCCGCACAATTTCCTCAACAACCTCAACGGCTTCAACGACATCTTCAGAAGGGAAGACCACACGGCCGACGATGGGAATAAGGCCAGAGACGAGGACGAGCGTCCGCGCTGGAAAAAGGCAAGAGAGGAGAATGAGGGTCCCCGCTACCTCCGTCCGGAGCAGCAGCACGATCCGTACATGCCTCAAAAGCTCCAGCATCATTACCACCACCCGGTCCCAGAAGGACGCCACCTGACACAGGAGGATGGAGCCCCGGTCGATGTGCAAGAAGAAGAACAGCAACAGAGTCCTGAACCCCAGATTCCCGAACCTGCTGCCCAGTACGGATTTCCGAAGGAGATCGAAATAGAAGAAGAGCCCACTGGATTTGATGAGGACGCCTTCCAACTGCTGAAGTCGTTTTCCGACGACGGCGAGCTTGGAGAGGACTTTGAGCTACAATTCTTCGGGGCCGGCGGCGGCGACGACAACGGGTTTGGACACGGATTCGGACTGGGCGGCGAGGGCGATCCCGCTACCTTCGGATTCCAGAAGCTCGTTGCGGACGACGGATCTACGTTCGGTTTCCTGCCCCCTGAAGAAGCAAGGGCCGGAGCCCAGTCCGTGCCTGAGAAGGGTTTTCACTTCGGCGGCGAAGGCAACGGGAACTCCGGCGAGTACAGCTTCCAGACCTTTGATATTCCGCCGGCCTCTATTGAACAACCGGAGACCGGCGTCGTCGACTTTATTCCCTCGCCGCCCGCCTTCTCCTCGAATGATATCCTAGACATTAAGAAAGGCTCCAACTTCGTCGAGTCTCCCACCTTCACCTCGTTCGAGCCCACACACGTTTACCTCTCGCCGGAAGCCGAGAACCGCGTGTTTAGCAGCACTCCGTCGACCACGCTGCCGACAACGACCACGACCGATCCGCCGCCCTCGCCCACTACCACGAAGGCTGAAATACTAAAGATTAGTGACAAATTCACCTCTCCTGTGTTCCAACCAAGCCCCGTATTGTCAGAGGTGATCTTCGACACTCAACAGGCGGACTACAATCTGAGGAGGCAGAACACGGTGCCCCCTCCTCCTCCACCTCCGCCGCCACCGCCCCCTCCTCCTCCCCACGTGTCGGCGGCAGCATCGCACGTTCCCTCCAAGGTGCTCATGATGAAGCCAAACCGGGCGAAGAGGCGCCGAATGCCGTACGCGACGAGGACGAGGCCAAAGATCCGGCAGCTCCTCAACCAGTACTTGCCCCAGGCGCCGGCCTTGCCAAAGCCTCAGAGGCTGCAGTCCTCTTCGGTCGGAGCAACCGACTGGCAGCAGAAGAAGAACATGGCCACCTTGGGAAATGTCCTGGCTCAGCTAACTCAACAAATGCTATACGTATAGAGGAGAAATCTGACTAATTAAAAAAAATGATATTTTGGTAGGCATATGTTACAATGGTGAAAGAATTGCTGCTAGTCCTCATTATATTTATATTTATGTAGTCGATCACATGGTGAAAAAGTAGAAAAATATATAGGCCTCTACCTGTGCTGTAATCAATCGAACGTGATGTGACAATACGTCATTCCTCTCCCTGCGCCTCCTCTTTCAGTTTCTCCAAGCAGAGACATCCACAGCCGGTTGGACACATGTCGTGCGTCTGAAACCACTCCCTGAGATGCTGGACGTGGCCTCCGTGGCCGCAGTGGAAACAGACTGTGACGAGGCCGCGGGCGGGCAGCCGGCAAAACGAGCAGCATTGGACGGCGGGGCGAATCCGTCGGTCCTGCGGGCAGCGAGAGGCGTGGTCGGAGTCCGGTGCGGTCGAATCGCCGTCGCCGCACTCGTCGCACGCGGCGGTGAACACGTCCACGCGGTGCGAAGCTTCGTCCGGATTCGACTTGAGAAACTTGGCCACCTCGACGCTTTTAAGATCCATGCCGAGGTGGCGAAGGAACTCCGAGTACCATTTCTTGACCAGCTCGTTCCGCTCGTAGTTGGCCGGATCGAGGAGGGTCAGATCGTCGTCGTCGCCGTTCTCAGGTTTGGATTCTTTCGTAGGCTCTCCCTTGGCCTCGTCCGCGACGTCGCCGCTGTCTCTCTCGTCCTCGTCCTCCTCGTTGGGCGCGAGGAGGCCGGTGTCGGTGCTGCCCTGGGTGCTGTAGCTCTGAGCCATGGCGCTCGCGAAGGCGCCAGTGTCTGACAGGAGTCGCTGGAAGCCACTCTTTTGGCCACCGCTGCCGCCTCCACCACTGCCACCGCTCTCGCCGAAGCTGGGGATATTGAGGGAAAAATTCCTCCTCTTGGCGAAGAGAGAGGCACCCCTGCCAACGGACTGCTGCTGCTGCTGCTGGCTGAGGTTTATTGCCGACGAAGAGGCCGACTCGATGGCCTCGATGGCCGCGTCCCTTCCAGTGTCCAGGCTCGGGTCCGACTCAGAGTTGCTGCTGCGGGTGCGAGAGGCAGTGGAGGGGGCGCCAGATGGCAGCGATATAAGAGGCGTCGATGACGTCCTGGTTGCTGGGGTAAAGGACTTTGATATCTCGGCCTGTTTGGGAAGGACGGGCCGGCGTTTGGGAGGGTCCAAGATGCACAGCATGGTCGCCGCCGTCTGGATGTCGCTCCGCCCAAGGTGGTACGCGATGCGACTCTCCACCAGCTGTCTGCCGAACGACGCCTTCACCCACGGGTGGAGCTCCTCCTGCGATCCCGATCCCGATCCCCGGTCTGAGGCATCCTTGAGCAAGTGCTCTTTTATCGTTTCAGTCCAGGGGCACTTGCAAACCCTGAACAACTTGCCGCAGTCGCGACACGCCGACGTCCGGTTGGCCAACCTGTACTCGTAGGGCCGCACGGTGAACGCCAAGATCTCCCACGTCTTCAGGATTTCCTCCCGCTCGACGAAGTATGCGTCCGCGCCGCCGGACGCCGACACCACCCTGCTTCCCTGCTGGATCCGGACCGTCTTCCGCTTGGCCTCGTTGAACGCGACGCCCAGGTTGGAGTAGCAGTTGGCGGGCATGGTCTTCAAGTTGAGGAAGTACTTCTTGGCCAGGTTGATGTTGAACGGCTGCGTGCCGAGGCTGTTGTAGACCTGCACCCTCGAGTTGTAGTCCTCTATGAGCGGCTTCACGTCCTCCGAGATGGAGGAGCCGGCCGAACTGCGGTTCCTGCTCGCGCGGCGTGAAGGCGTCTTAATGGACTTGGACGAGGCGCCGGACTGGCTCAGACCGCCGAGGACGTGGTTCGCGATCGAGGAGAACGAGCGCGGCGTTTTCGGTTGTTTGGACTGTAAGACAATTTTGACTTGATGTTTTAAGCCGCGCCTGCATTACGCTAAGGATTCCGTACCAAGATCTTTCTCTGCCCGAACACCACCAGCTTTGCGGGGCCGCAGAATCGAGCGCCGCACGTCCTGGGAAACGGGATGCTGATGTTCTTCATGCCTCCCATAACGTTCAGCGGTGACACGTAGTCCTTCTCAGTCTGAAAACATTATGCGAAATTAGCACAGTGTCTAGCTCTTCATGAATAAGTTCTTACATCTCCCTGCTCCGACTGAATCAGCCCGTCGATGGCTATTTCGAACTGCCTGAGGCAGATCTCGATACTCCTCTTGTTCTTGCTGAAGTGATAGTCGGCGGCCTTGCTCAACCGACGCCGGATATCCTCCAGCCGGTCCTGAGCCAGCGTGGACTGGTCGTCCTCGACCGAGATGCGCGGCGCCTTCAGCTGAGGATACGACTCGGGAAACTCTATCCTCAGTCTAATCCTATGTCGTGTCGTCTTTCCCAGCACGATCAACACGCGCTCGTTTACGTCGCTACGCTCGAGGACGCAGTTGTCGCTGAGCTGGATCAGGGAGAACTCCTGCATCAGTGGCGTCGGGTCGTAGTACCTGGTGGGGGCGGAGGAGGCCAGCTCAACCGGAGTCGCGGCGGCTGCGCCCTCCGCAGCTACGCCGCTGCCCCCTGCTCCGGACCCCGGCACTGTCAACTTGTCAGTCGTGGTTTTAACAGCGCCAGCGGCAGAAGCCCCTTGGGCGGCGTCGCCTTCCGTCGCTGACATCTCGCTGGGCAAGGTCATGGCAATGTTAGAGTCGGATCCGTGTCCGCTGTCGAGCCTCTCGCAGGCCATGGCCTCGGTCAGGCGCGACGCCGACGTCTGCGGGCGAGAGGCGGGCTTACTGCTCCCGACGCCTCCGCTCGATTCGCTCACCTCGAACTCCTCCTCCACGGAGAGCGAGATCGGCTCCGTGGTATCGATGGAAGGAGGCTGCTCGCTGTAGCTGGCCTCCTCCGACGACAGACTTCCCGTCGACGCGGCCGCAGCGAGCTGAGACATGGCTGGCATGGAAGGACTACGCGTCACAGCTGATGATCCGGACTTTGGGTCGGCCGTGGCCTGGGAAGCGGCCCCCGAATTATCGTCGGGCTCCATGTTGAATATTGGTTCTTCGACCTTCGGACCCGCCGACGGCGCATTCTGGGACTCATCCGTGGCGCCCGTCGCAACAATCTCTAGCTCGCCGCCGTCTTCGCAGACGGGTGCTTCGGTCGCCACTCGGCGGCTCTGGTCGTCCGACGTAGCGACGACGTCCTCGTCGTCTTCGTCGTCCGACACCTCGCAGAGATCCTTGAGCCGGGCGTCGATGTCCCATATGCGCAGCGTGAGATCGTTCGAGTATGAAACGAGCTGGTAGTGGTCCTGACCGACGCTCTTCCAGCAGAACTCGATGATGGACTCGGCGTGGCCGAAGAACTGGTACGCCGGCGACGTGAGGTTCTTAGAATTCCAAAGCATCACGACGTTCTCCTCCTTCATCTTGGTCGGGCTGGACAGCGTGACGAGTCCGTCGCCGAAGGGCGTGTACCGGATCTTGCGCACTGGCGACATGGTGGCGAGGCGGCGCTCGCAGCGGTACTCGTTCAGCTTCTTCACGTCCCAGAATTTGACGAGGTTGTCGATGCCTGCGCTGACGAGACGGGAGGCGCGGTTCGTGCTGAAGTCCAGCGACGTGATGCGGTCGTCGTGCGCCTCGATGTACTCCACCGGCCGGTCCGACTTCCTCGTGTCCCAGAGCTTGATCATGGTGTTGTTCGAGGTGGCCAGGACGTGGCCGTGGAGGCGCTCCCAGCACACCTGGCTCACGATGTCGTTCGTGGTGAGCGTCATCTTGGGACGGCGGAGGTGGCGCCAGTCGTATATTAGCACACGCTCGTCTTGACCGCTATAGAGAAAATGGACGTTAGCCCGTATTGACTCCATACAACTACGATATGTACCTCGTTGCGATGAGATCCTTTTGCTGCTCGTGCCAGCTCAAGTCGGTCAGGCGTCTGTGGTGCCCATTCACGTAGCTTATCCGCGTCATACCCCCGCCCTCGCGGAAGTCGTAGAATTCACACTATTATCAAGTGTATAATTAAGTGTAAATACGCACGGTTTAAGAACAACTACATGATCTAGTAGTACAATCCGTACCCTGTTTGCGAGTCCGATTGCACAAAGCGACTCTTTCTCACAGTGGAACTGCATTTCCGCGATGAAGGCGTGCACGTTGAAGAACCTGTGGTTGATGCGCTCCACGGAGGCTGCGGCGGCCGCCTCCACCTCCTCCTTGGATTGTGTAAAGTCGACCTCTCCGAGCCTGGCGGCCGCGATGCCATCCTGCCGGGCGAGGACGGCGAGCGAACCGCTCCGGTTGAGGCCCATCGCCTGGAAGGTGCCCAGGTCGCGGAGTTCAACCACAAACGTCTGCATGGTGAATGCGAAGGAGAATGCGAAGGAGAGCAGTCTATGGTGCGAGTACGGATCTAAAAACGAGCAGTGCTGTGGATGGGTAGCTCAATCGTTCAACGGAGTCCTGGTCACTGACTCACTGCAGATTGTGCCGAATGGATGAATAATGTATAAGTGCAAGGCTTCTTATTCTTAATTCGACAATATTGTTTCTAAATTTAGTTCTTGCATTTGATGCAATACACTCGCTTCATCTCAAGTTGAATGTCTCTACGTACTCACCTTTACGTTATGCGTCATCCATATTCCATATGTCCTAACACGGGGTAGCTTCCGAGTTCCGACCCGACTCCTCCATGGTTTCCTGCTATTCACTATGGGTTTAAGGAGTGGAAGTGGATGTATGCAAGGCACTCACCTCGCTGTGACGCTCAAAGATGTCTACCGGGTTATCCCCATGCATTTCATCTTGAGTGTTATCTCAGTGCTCACTCAGCTGGTCTGCTGAGACTTTGCTCCGCTGCGCTAGCTGTTCCAATCCGCGATACCATGAACTTATGTATTGTGCAGCTGTAGCGGCGGGCGGGCGGGCGCGTAGTGCGTCCGTCCGGCGTCGCCCAGTTCACTTCATTCACTCGTCTCGTCGGTCGTCGCCGTCGTCGGTCGGTGTCGGCGTCAGTCAGTCAGGAGAGACGAGAGAAGGGAAGGAAGGAAGCCTGTATCTCTGACTCGAGCTGGCTCTGAGTCCTAACATCAACAATCCCCTCCCCCTTCAGTCTTCACCGCTCGCTCACGCGGTCCTCGATCGTAGTGCAAAAGGAATTAAGAAGCAATAGGATTGCTTTTGTATTCGAGTGAATACTTACACTTGAGCGTATATACGCGTACATAAATCTTGTTGAGGAGAAACTATCATTGTACGTAAACATATGTACGTACCCGTGGGTGCGCGTACGCGTAAATTACGTATGAAGAATATACCTATTCATTTTATTTTACCCATGGGCCCGGTAGGACCGGTGGGCAGAGGATATTGAAGGGGGGTCTGGGGGGGAACACAGGGCAACTCAAAAAAGTCGGCGTCGTTAACGATCGGTAAACGGCCAAACTGCTGAACGGATTGGACGAAACTTTCAGGGGTGACTACCAACGGGGTTCGTTGCGTCCTCCACCAAAAAAATCTGAAAAAA
>JAAUYK010182255.1_pt1 | contig 10592 bp, 9 predicted proteins | sample 7278021 | NCBI WGS metagenome assembly JAAUYK01 (sample SAMN14350223, study PRJNA611818) | marine sediment metagenome | isolation source: surface marine sediment (1.8m) | place: French Polynesia: Moorea | collected 2018-08
CACTATTAATTTTCCTCCATTCTTAAAAACTAATAAACTTCTCATAGGTTTATTAGGGATGATTTTTTAAAAAAGTCTTTTCATTTTCTTTTTACAAACAGTCTCTAATATCTTGGATTTCGTCTAACGAAAAATCTTGTTTATTCTTCAGAACGATTAAATCTTGACGATCAAAAAAATTCAGTATGGACGACGCAAATTTTAATTGATCAAATTTATTCCTTCCGTAATTTGAACGGTCATTGTTATAAATATCTACCTCATTTTTTAGCTTATTTTTTAATTTAATTTTCACTTCGTGATTTCTGATAAAATCTATCTGGTTAAAATAGTTTCGTCTATACTCTTCTCTCTTTAACGGATCTATCTCACTTTTAGATAACTCATATATTTGACTTAAATCAAGGTTTTCTTGTCGTAAAGTTGCTCCTAAAAAATCATCAATACTATAACAAAGTTGTTCATCATCTTTCCATTTGATGATTGCCTTTTCTTCTCCTTCTACAATACTTTGTACCTTAACAATACAAGCACTGGTCTTAACTCCGCCCCCACCTAATCCTCTTGGAGAAACTTCTCTTCCATCAGCCAATGCATTAACCGTTGTTGACTTTCCAGATTGGAATGGAGCAACAAGGAGAATATCAAACATATTTTCGTTGCATCTCTTTCTGACTATTTCAACAGTCTTCTTCAGATTTTCCGCCTCTTCAAGCAGTACCTGAGAACTTTGAAGTTTCTCAGTTAAGATGCCCGCTTTATCAAGTAGCCTTACAAGTTGGTCTTTTTGTTGAGAGAAGATAATATCTGGATTAATCATAATTAACTTATGAACTTTTTTACAGTGTAATATGATATCCCTCTTCTGTCAGACTCCGAAAAATGGGTATCAAAACCTGATTCTTTCGTTGAGTGTCGTTGTCTGTAATGACGGAAATTCGTCAGATTTGCGGAAAGTGACAGAAGAGGGATATTACCATCAATAGTTGAAGATATATATTACTTATTTATTAGTATATAAAACTAAGCAGTATGATTAGGAAAGTAATGGGATTTAGAATAGTTTTTAATAATAATCACAGGAAAAATAAATATCAAAATATAAAAAATCCCCATACTATATATAATAACGGGGATTTTGCAAGAGGAAACCAAACAAACTTGATTAACGTCCTAAAGTTCGGGAGTAGGAAACCAGTCCAGCACTGACCACTTGTCCGTAGTTGTTGAGACGATCTTGTTGTCCCGCTCGTGTGGGGGCTAAAAATGTATCGGTTAAACCCATAGCAGCAAACATAACAGTAGCAGTAAGAATAATGTAGTTACGGATAATAACGGTGTTGTTGGTGGTGTTGTTTAACATTTGTTTGACCCCTTGTCCTCTTGTTACCCTTATCTTATGAGGTGCTTAAGGGTGATGTCAGTCCCAAAAACCAAGTATATTCAGGGTTTTAGCGATTATCATAAGTGGTATAAAGTGGAAATAAGTGGAACTCTTTTCGTATTTTTCAAGTGGGATAAATCTCTGAAGAAGAATAACGGTTAAAGCTAGACTTAACAAGAGTTAAACACCAATAAATATTCAATAAATCAACCATATATTATCTAAAAGACTATATATCTCTATTTTTGTTCCCTCCTTTTGTACTTAATCTTTCCACTTCTCTGAAAATTTCTGGTTGTATAAAGTTTTGTGAATGATAAGTATACAAAAGTTTACCCCAAGACAACTAAAGGGAAAACCCCACTTTTCCCATGAAATAGTGATTTGAAACAAATTATGCACAGCAAATCTAAAGAAAATATAAAAAAATGCTAAGACTGCGCAACATAAATTTACAATGAAGTCATTGAATAAAAGCCATCAGCTACCTATATATAAGGCTGGTATATAATAAGTCGCCCCAAGAATGTACATTCTTGGGGCATAATTTTTGTTGGGGTCTTCAATATAAGAAATACAATGACTAATCCTTCTAACATTAAGATATTAATCAGTAATGATGATGGCATTTTTGCCTTAGGTGTTCGCACCTTAGCCAATACCTTAGCCCAAGCAGGCCATGATGTGACTGTAGTTTGTCCCGATCGCGAACGTTCGGCCACTGGTCACGGTTTAACCCTTCATCAACCCATTCGGGCCGAAATAGTAGAAGACTTTTTTGACCCCAAGATCACCGCTTGGTCTTGTTCTGGGACTCCTTCAGACTGTGTGAAATTAGCCCTAAGTACCCTAATAGACTCCCCACCGGATTTTATCGTTGCAGGGATAAATCATGGTTCTAACTTAGGGACAGATGTGTTGTATTCAGGGACAGTTTCGGCGGCAATGGAAGGTATTATCGAAGGAATTCCTAGTATTGCCATGAGTTTAGCCAGTTTTTCCTCCCGTCAATTCCAACCTGGGGCTGATTTTGCTGTACGTTTGATCCAAGAATTACAGGATCATCCCCTTGCTGACAGTACCCTACTTAATATTAATATTCCTCCAGTGGCCGCCGATGCGATCGCAGGAGTCATCTTGACCCGTCAAGGGTTACGTCGCTATATCGAGAACTTTGAGAAACGTCTTGATCCTAGAGGAAAAAGCTATTATTGGTTAGCAGGAGAATTAGTCACAGAAATAGAACAACCGGATCATATTCATCTACCAGCTAATATTCCCACGGATGTACAAGCAATTCAACAAAATTATATAACTCTGACCCCTTTGCAGTATAATTTGACGGATGTGGCTAGTTTTGAGTATTTACAAAAAAATAAATGGTTAGACTGGCAACTTTAATCATCGGAGTCAATTTTTGATGACAATGTGTGATATTCTAATGCAATCGCAGTCCTATTTAAAACCATGTCATCTTTTGAATACAATCAAGAAAGGGATTACGAAGATATCGATCGTGTTACTCTAGCTGATGAAAAGGGTTTGACCCTCCATTGTTACATAGAAAACGCTATTGAAGGAAATGATGGAACTTATCTCTTATTAATGCCTGTCGATGTTCCTGTGGTCATTCTATCTTGGGATGGTGAGGAGGAAGACGGTAATGACAGTGATGAAATTAGTAATGCTGTTTTATTAGAAGATACTAAAGAAATTGAGGAAATTTTTGCCGACGCTAAAGCAGTTTTAGCTGAATTAGATTTAACCTTAAAATTAACAGCTTTTACCCTCACTTTAACTGGAGAATTACCTCCCATAGAAGATGATGGTGTTCTTACGTTAGAATTAGACAAAGATGAGCCATCCATAGACTCAGAAGAGTTGCAATTTTTAACAGATTTTTATCATAACAAACATAAATATTCTATTTATACTCCTTTATCTCCTTTACTTTTTTTAGCGAAATACAATTTACTGGGAAAAGTAGAGTTAGTATCTCCTGAAGATGAACAAATGCAAATCATCTTAGAAGAATTATTATTTGATGATACGGAGGAATGATTAATTATTAATCATGAATAGTTAATTTTAACTTACTATATTGGCTTAATCTTAATCATTTTAATTTTTATCTCAAGGAGATCACAAAAATTGAATCAACAAAACTACTCAACACAATTATGTCTACCATTAAATTATAAAGATACACTACAACAAATTCGTAATTATTTAGCTGGTCAGTTTATTGGTGCAACAAGAGATGAAGTTTTACTTGAAGAAGTAATTAAATGTATGTTATGTAAGCTTTATATTAAAGAGCATAACAAAAAATTACATACATTAGACATACCAAAAGAGTACAAAAAAACTTTTCACTATCTCCGTTCTATTTTACCTAATATTTTTGATTCAGAAGATGAATTCAAACTTGATTCATCTAATCTTATTTATCTTGATCAGACCTTGGAGAATCTTGATATTAATAATCTTAGTAGAGATCCTTTTGGTGATGCTTATGAAATTTTCTGTGGTTCACTGTCCAAAGGTCAACACGGACAATTTTTTACCCCTCAAAATGCTGTAGAATTATTAGTTTCAATTGTTAATCCACAACCAGGAGAAACTATTATTGATCCAGCCTGTGGTGCTGGAAGTTTTCTCAATGCTGCTGCTCGTCATCTGATTGGTTATGGAATCAAGCAGGAACAAGTTAAAAATTATTTATTTGGGATAGACAAAGATGAATATTTAGTTCGTTTAGCTTCAGCAAGATTATCACTAATATCCCTTGATTTATCTAATGTATTTTGTACAGATTCTTTAGCTTGGAATTTTAATAATCCGTTAGAAAAAAAACTAGGTACTTTCGATGTTGTTTTAGCAAATCCCCCTTTTGGAAGTAAAATAATTGCAGCTAACGAGGAAACAAAAGCAGGATTTATTTTAGGATATAAATGGCATTTTGATAAAAGTAAAAATAGGTTTACTAAATTTAATACTTTACAATCTTCTGTTCCTCCGCAAGTTCTTTTTATAGAAAGATGTATTTCTCTTGTAAAACCTGGAGGAAGAATAGGGATAGTTATTCCTGAAAGTTTAATTTCTAGCAAAAGTTATCGATATGTTATGAACTATATCCAGGAAAAAGCAGAGATAAAAGCAGTGATTGGAATGCCAGAATCTTTATTTAAGGTATCTGGAAAAGGGGGAACTCATACAAAAACTTGTTTATTATTGATGTATAAAAAATTTAAAAATCAACTAAATAAAAATAAACATAAAATTTTTATGGCAGAAGCGAAATGGTGTGGAAATGATAGTCGTGGAAGACAAATTAACCAAGATGATCTTCCTAAAATTTCAACTAAATATCAAAAATATATTGATAATCAACTGAATGAAGACACCCTTTTAGGATATATAATTGATTCAGATGAAGTTAAAAATTATGTTTTTTCACCTCGATATTATAATCCAGAAGTTAAAAATGAACTATTCAAACTACAAGAAACCCATGATTTAATCAAATTAGGAGACATGATTGATTCAGGTTTAATACAAGTTAAAACTGGCGATGAAGTTGGAAAACTTGCTTATGGAACGGGTATAATACCGTTTGTTAGAACAACAGATATTTCTAATTGGGAAATTAAAAGAGATCCTAAACATTGTATCAGTGAAGATATTTATAATTCTCTTTCGTATAAACAAGATGTTAAAGAAAATGATATTCTAATGGTTAAAGATGGTTCCTATTTAATAGGAACCTGCGGATTTATTACTAAATATGATACCAAAATTATATATCAAAGCCATATTTATAAATTAAGAGTTATGGATACTTCTAAACTGTCTCCTTATTTTTTGTTAGTCGCTTTAACATCTGAACCCGTTCGTAAACAGATCAAAGCAAAATGTTTCACCCAAGATATCATAGATTCTTTAGGAGATAGAATCAGAGAATTAGTATTACCAGTTCCAAAAAATAAAAACGTTTTAGGACGAGTTATAGAAATGGTTAAAAAGTCGATTGAAGAGCGAATCGAAGCTAGAGAATTAGCAAGAAAAGCTTGTATTGATTTAGTCGCAAAAAACTAAAACAAACAGAGTTTGATTATTGTTTCTACACCTTACCAATCGATTTTTTTCTTTCCTAACTTCTCCCTAACATCATTTAATAAATGCCATAATGTTTTAACTTTTTCGTTAAAGATTTCAGGAATAATGACAGACTCCATATCTCGTCTAAGATGATATTCTACTGCGTCAACTAATTTTGATTCAATTTCTTCTATGGTATCATTACCTTGAATCCGATTACCATCATCACTAACCCAAGCGATATTATTATAGGAGTGTTTCCCTCCTCTTGTTAAAGGTAAAATATGGCCGACATGATATCTTGATTTGCCACTTTTTGGATTAACAGCAGCATCGATGTACTCATCAAAATTTAATATTTTTCCTGTAATAAAGCATTTTCTTCCATCTACTAAAATTAAGTTTTGTCTAATTTTTTGAATTTCTGATATTAAATTTTTATCTAATCTGGGAGCATTTCTAAATTCATATAATTGTGACATCAATTCTAACTCAATCATTGCACATTGGTAATGGGAAGCATATTGAATTCCATTAGTCCATGTTGCCCATCTAAAGTCTCTGTTTGAATAATAGGGAGGTATTGTCGCTTTATCCGTACAATAAGCTTTAACTTGAATTTTATCTAGTACATTGTTAATTGTTTTACGGTTAATATTAAGATTATTAGTTAAATAGTGTTTTAAAGACTCTCTCAGTCCATAATTGACATGTAATGGTTTCATCCAACCAATATTACTATGAGTATGCTTACCTCCTTTGTTGAGTTCTCTAATATAAGAAATAGGGATTTCATATTTTCCTAACCGTGATGTTGTGTATTTAATTGCTAATTTTATATCGTTGACCGAAATCTTTTTTTGCGTATTAACACATCGAAGACTATTTAGTTTTATTTCTCTATTTAATAAGCTTCCTGCTATAACGGCAGCTTCTGATGGTAAATTATCAATTCCATGACTTTCTAATAATAATGCTAATAATTTTCCTATTATTTTTTTACAGTCTTGTTCAGAACAATATCTCGGATCATCTGAACTCAGATGACTGGTTTTTGAATCCGTATCCCAACGTTTAAACAATGGAGTTTTATTACAAGAAGCATCATCTTTTTTCGGTTGTCGTAAAGATGATGAAAAACACCATAATCTTTCTGTCAATTTATTTAAGTCAGAAGTAGATAAAGTGAGCGCATTTTGAACAAATGGGAGTAGACTCTCCGCTTCTAAACCTAATTCTAAATCAGTCACTAATCTTCCTCAATATGATAATTTACGAAAAGAGCAGCAACAGATATATCTAGTGCATCAGCCAGTTTTTTAATATTCTCTAAAGACGGGTTACGATTTCCCCTTTCGATACTTGAAATATAGGTACGATGAAGTTCAGACTTTTCTGCCAATTCTTCTTGAGAAAAGTCTAATTCCCTTCTCCGTCTCCTGATGGCTTGGCCAAAACGTTTTCTAATATCTGAATTGCTTTTGTGTTTCACATAAATTATTTTCCGATCATAGTAGACAATAATTCTACAGACAATAAATAACATTTTGAAGTCTATAAGTAACAATAAAAAATATAGAGGATTTTACCTTCTCCCCCTAAAATATCTTCTATGATCAACAGAGACTGGAGTGATCTTGGTAATTCATGGGGCCTCATTTAATATTTCAACGTTTTAATCGCTGGCTCAAATCATTTGCTCTCAATGCCACTGATACCCGTTATGCTTTGGTAGAAGCTTGCTTAATTGGAGTTTTATCGGCGATCGCAGCCTTAATTCTCAAACAAGGAGTGGGTTGGTTAGGGGGTCAGCGTGTCGCCTTGGCCAATCAATTTGGTGGCATAGTGGTGCTACCTTTGGGAGGACTGATTTTCGGTTATTTGGCCGGTTGGCTGATCGAAACCCTCTCTCCCACAGCTACAGGAGGCGGTATGACGCAGGTAAAAGCCTCTTTAGCACGGTATCCGGTTCCCCTATCTTTACGGGTAGCAGTGATTAAATTAATCGGCACTATTTTGGTGTTAGGGGGTGGTTTAACCTTAGGCCGTCGTGCGCCAACGGTACATATTGGGGCAGCTTTAGCAGCGCAACTGAGTAGTTGGGTTCCCACCTCCCCGGAACATCGACGACAAATGATCGCAGCCGGGGCAGCAGCTGGACTAGCAGCAGGTTTTACCACACCCATCGCCGGGGTGTTATTCGTGATTGAAGAGTTAATGCGAGATGTTTCAGGGTTAACCCTGGAAACGGCGATCGTGGCTTCCTTTACTGGGGCGGTTGTCTCCCAAATTTTACAATCTTCTACTTTTAATTTTCCCTCATCTTTATTGGAACTGCCGGATATTGCCTTCTCTGCCTCAGAAATTCCCTTTTATCTACTGCTAGGCATATTAGCAGGAATATTAGGGGCGTTATTTAATCGGGGACTGTTACTAAGCGTCAAAATACAAAAATACCTTAATTTACCTTTATCCTGGCGTATTGGCTTAATGGGAATGGCTTCGGGTCTAATTATTGCCATGCTACCCCCTTTCTTTCGAGATAATACAGGACTACGTATTGATTTAGTACAAGGGGAATTAGAATGGAGTCGCATTTTATTGGCCTTTGTAGCTCATTTTTTCCTGACCATTTTGGCCTATAGTGCCAATACCCCCGGCGGTTTATTCGGTCCGGCGTTGGTATTGGGATCTGCGTTAGGGTATTTAGTGGGAGATTTAGAAGAGTTTTTCACCGGCACTGGCACAGAGTCTACTTATGCACTGGCAGGAATGGGGGCATTTTTCACCGCAGTGGTTAGGGTTCCGGTTACTGCCATCGTTTTTGTCTTTGAATTAAATACGGACTTTAATATTGTTTTACCCTTAATGGTTACTTGTGCGGTTTCTTATATTGTGGCCGAAAGTGTTTCCAAGGGTTCTCTCTACGAACATATGTTAAAGGCTAGGGGTATTTATATCAATGAGGGGGCTACAGGACAGGATTTTCTCTCCAAATTAACAGCTTCACAAGTAATGCAGTCTCAGGTGGAAACCTTATCCAGCGATTTCACCCTGGATGAAGTGATACAAGCGATGTCTACCTCGAGTCATCGAGGGTTTCCGGTCTTGTCTGAAAGTAAATTAGTGGGGATTGTCACGCAAACGGATCTGGCCAAATTGAAGAAAGTGCCAGGATATACCCCTTTATGGGAATTTATGACCCTAAAACCTATTACAGTGCAAGCAGAGGCTTCTTTAAGCGATGTTTTATACCTGCTTAACCGTTATCAACTTTCCCGTCTTCCTGTGACAGAAGGGAGTAAATTAGTAGGAATTATCACCCGAACGGATATTATTCGCATCGAAGCCAACCACTTACAAGGAGATGATACCACTATTAATGAAGTGGTTCCCGATCCCTCCTATATTGCTTATCAAACTCGGGCCCCTTTAGTGGGAGTGGGTCGCATTTTATTACCCTTGACAAATGCTAATACAGCTAGTTCTTTGTTTAAAATTAGTGCAGCGATCGCCGAACAACAAAACCAAGAAATCGAATGTTTGGAAGTGATAACGATTCCGAAACATAGCGATCCTGCACAAACTCCTGTGATTACTCAACATAGTCGTCAATTATTACAAAGGGCAGAAAGATTAGGCCGTCAACATCAGATTTCTGTTCATACTCAAATTCGTGTTGCCCACGATCGCGCCCAAGCTATTTTAGATACCATTCGAGAACGACATATAAATCTCATGGTCTTAGAATGGAACCCGAATAATAAGACTCCTGGCAGTGTTTTTGGACCGGTAATTGATATTTTAATTCGTAAGGCGACTTGTGAGTTAGTAATAATTAAATTGGGACAAGAAGAAGAATCTTATCCCCACAGTTTAGATAAAGATACCACTTGGTTGATTCCGGTTGCTGGTGGTCCCAATGCAAAGCGGGCCATAGAATTATTACCCGGGTTGACCCAATTATATACTCGTCCTCGTTCCCCTATTATTTGGTTATGTCAGGTGTTTTCTCCCCATCAACCGACCCCTGACTATCAATCTTTAGAAGCTAAGGCAAAACAATTAAAAGAAGAACTGGAACGCCCTGTTATTCCCCTTCCTATTCGTTCCCAGTCTGTGACTGATGCGATCGTTCATTTGGCTGAGTCCGAAAGTTGTGACGTGGTTATGTTGGGCGTTAGTAGAGAAGGGTTATTAACTCAAGTGATGCAGGGCAATATTCCTAAAAACATCGCTCAACAGGTTAAAAGTACAATGATTTTAGTGCGAGGAAAATTGGATAATTAATGATGATAATTGAAGCTTTTATATTTTCTAAGATTCAATCTTTACCTCCTCAATATTCCCTTAAGTTTTTTCCAAATTTGATACATCATACCATCTGTTTCTATCTCTAATTCATAAGAAGCTATAGGAAGAAGTAAAGGAATAGCAAACTTTAATTTTGGTGAAGCTGTTTGATTTTCATTTAATTTGTCTCGGATCTCTTGCAGCAAAGAAATAGATTGTAACTGATAATCATTAAAGGATTTTTCTTCTCTAGATATCAAAGATGGTTCTATCTCAATTAGTTTCTTTTCTGCTTCTTCATCAGAAAGAATAATTTCCTCTTGTGGGTAAAGTGTCCAGTATTCAGCCTCGTATTTACGAATTGAGGGAATAATTTCTCGTTTGATACGTTGGTTTAGTTCAAATTTAGCAGATAGATTACTGTTCATAACTAACTCTTTTTGGAACTCCCCTAATTTTTCATAGAGAAGTTCTAAAATATCTTTTAAGTAATTTAATCTAGTAGAATTTTTCATGATTCACTCTTAATTTTTAATTAGTAAGGTAGTAAAGTTTTTTTGATGATTTTTCTTAATTCTTTCCAAATTCCTTCTGCTATATATTGATCAATAACATCTTGGGGTTGATCGTAAAAATATAATTTTTTTCTGTTCAATTCATAAACCACTCGAACTTCATACCATAATAGATTACCTACATCATCCTTTAGAGACTGTTTGTAAAGAAAAGATAAAGAAATTAGGCGGCACAGATTTGTGGTTATAAAACTATGGAATAAGTTTTTATGACAGTTTTATGAAGAGACGTTCTTATC
>JAAUYK010230133.1_pt1 | contig 10590 bp, 5 predicted proteins | sample 7278021 | NCBI WGS metagenome assembly JAAUYK01 (sample SAMN14350223, study PRJNA611818) | marine sediment metagenome | isolation source: surface marine sediment (1.8m) | place: French Polynesia: Moorea | collected 2018-08
CGCTCATTCGGGCGTACACCTGCCCAGAAGAGATCAAGGACTTCAGGCAGTGCTGCACCATCGACACGGGGCGGTTCAGTTGGCGGCTCAGTTCCCTGACGGTTGTGCCTTCTGGGTGGTTTTGGATTAGTTTGAGCACTCTTTCAGTCGTAGTTGGTCCCGGTGGGGCAATGACTATCTGGATTTTCGACACGGTTTGTAGCTGGTAGTCTTCTTACCTAAGAAAACCCACCTGCATGAGAAGACTAGCGCTATGAAAGAGAAAGAGTAGTGATCGCCTTGGTCTGGGCGGAATTTAACGTTATCTAAATCTCGTGTTTTACCATTTTCATCTACGCCCTGTAAGGGTTGTGCGTCCTTGTGAGATATTTTTGGGCAGGTTGTCCCGTAGATGCCAATTTTTCAAAACCCCCTATAGAATTCCCATATCAGTTCTCTGCCGAATATCTAAAAGCCTAACCTTGTCGATGTAGATGCCTCAATTAGGCTATACATACTTTACTAATTTTGTCGATGTGTAAGTTCTAAGTGTTTTAAAATCTCGTCCCTGGTTTCAGAGGGCGTTTGTCCTTTGGTATATACTACGAGCGTTGCTAACTTCCGGTTGGAGGGATGGGTGGCAAAAAACCGGTTTGCTTCCATTCCATTGATGATGGGTGTGTTTCGTCTGCTTAGGACGGCAACTGATTCATCCAAGTCTGGTGAAGGCATCAGCAACACCACGTTGGTATAGGGAGCCAGAAGTTCACGGGCGCGGGCCAAGTCCCCATCGTCTTCGTAGATGGAATGTCCAGCCCCAAAATCAATTACACAGTTTTGATGCTCCTTAAGAAGACGTGCTACCGCATGAAGATCGAATTGCTTCCAGTAACGATAAACTCCTGCGAACCCTTCATTTTCCGCTATCTGTTTCTGCTCCTCTGGATTCCATCCTATCTCCTTGTAATAATCCCAACGGAGCCGATCCATAGATACCTGCGGGAGTTCAAGTTTCTGAGCCAAAAGGTGTCCAATCGTGCTCTTTCCAGCTCCAACAGGACCAATTAGAATAATGTCGGAGGCACCAGGATCGATCTGGGCAAGGATTTCTTCACTGGTCTGCTCTGGCGTTTGATCTTTAGTGTAGACAATATACTTTGCCAAGTCGTGGTTGGAGTGATGTTTGACGAAATGTTCGTTTATTTCCATGCCGTTAATAATGACGCGGCCACGCTCTTTTAGTATTTGTAGGGATTCCTCCACCAACTCTGATGGCAAAAGCCAAACCACATGGTTGTAAGGCTTCAAAACTCGGCGAACCTGCTTGAAAAGCTCAGCATCGTCGTAAACTGATTGTGGCGGCCCAAGCTCCATTACACACTTGGGGTATTCAGCAACACCGCGCTCAATAGCATAAGCTTCAAAAGGCATCATATAGCGATAAACCCCATCGGCTTGGTCATTTTCCCAGGCAAGATCAAGCAGGGTCTCATCATAGCCTATCTCCTGCCAGTACTTCTCGCATACCTCCCACAGGTTAAGAAACGGTAACTTTAGCTGCAATGCAAGCAACTTCCCGACAGCGCTTTTACCCGCAGAGTGAGGACCAATGAGAAGAATTGGAAGCTCCATTACCCGCATTTCTCACAAATTGATTTGAAAGATTTACTCTCTTCTAAAAGTGTTACCCTAATCCCCAGATTTTTGAACCACGCCCTTAAGTTCTATGAGTTCGCTAGTTACAGAGTGATCGCACCCTCACCCCCGACTAAAATCCTAACCGCTGCACCACTAACCGCTTCGTCTCCTCACCACGCCTATCATACTTGGCAGTAGTGACAGGACTGGCATGACCAGCCAACTTCTGCACCGTGACGAGAGCCACGCCTTTCTCATTCCCCAGTAGGAACCTGAAGCACTTGCACGGCACGGCGAAGCGCTTCTTCCCCCCGGCGGTCGTAGCGGGAAGTGGTTCAACACCTATCGGCTAATCCCGCTTCCTTAATCAAAACGCCCAAACCTAAAGACGCACTGAATGAGAGGCTCCTGGCTCAAACAGAAGTTAAACGGCTGATCGATGCTGCCAAGCCAGGGCGCGATCGCCTTCTCTTGAAACTCCTCTACACCCTTGGTCTGAGGGTGTCTGAGTTGGTGGGGTTGAATTGGTCAGACTTCTCCGAGACGGACTTTTTGTGGAGAGAGGGCGAAAACCGGCGCAGCGCGTATAATTATAATTATATAATTACTTCTCTCCGCCAATAATTATGCGTATAAAGTGTATTGTTCGTTAAGAAAAGGTCAACTTAACGTATAATACCTAGAAAAATAACCAGATTATCTCTCAAAAATCTCAGCGTATAATCAAGATGCCCACTTTAACCACTGACCAAACAGAAAAAGAAATTGATTATCTTCTGGATTTTGCTCTGTTTTTAGAAGAGGCAGAACGAAGTCCCGTTACCATTAAAAATTATCTGTGTGACCTCAAATATTTTGAAAAATGGTTTTTCCAGAAAAAGGACTCTATATTAAGTCCAGATTTGATTACACCTACAGATTTACGAGATTATAAACAATATTTAAGTGAAGTTTTATTACTAAAACCGAAAACAATCAACCGGAAACTATCTTCTCTCAAAAGTTTTCTCAATTGGGCTGTAGCGGAAGAATTCATCTGTGATCATCATATACCCCATATACCAAAACCAATCAGAGAAGAAAAAATCGGACCACAATGGCTAGAACCTTTGGAACAACACGCTCTAATTAAAAAAGTTGAACAAGGGAAGAATCAAAGAGATCTTACCATCATTCAACTGCTTTTGAATACAGGATTAAGAGTGTCAGAGTTATGTAATTTAATGTGGAGTGATATCAAGCTCACATCAAGGAAAGGACGTTTAATTGTCAGAAGTGGTAAAGGGAGCAAAAGACGGGAAATTCCCCTGAATAAAGATGCCCGCAAAGCTTTGAAGGACTTAGATTATAGCCATAATAAAGGGAAAGAAGAAGCTGTATTTATGGGACAAAGAGGGCCAATGACTCCCAGAGGAGTAGAATCAATGTTTCGTAAATATGTCGCTCACACTGAATTAGATGAAGTAACTCCCCATAAATTGAGACATACCTTTTGCAAGAATTTAATTGATGCGGGAGTTAGTTTAGAAAAAGTTGCCCTGTTAGCAGGACATGAAAACTTAGAAACTACCCGTCGTTATTGCTCTCCATCTAATCATGACTTAGAAGCAGCCGTTGAATTAATTGGAGTTCAAGGTTAATAATTAATGCCAAGACAATTTTTAACCAAAGCCGAAAGAGAACAACTGTCCTCCTTTCCCAGTTCTCCCACTGAAGAAAATATTATCAAATTTTATGCTCTTACTGCTAAAGATAATGAGTTAATTAATAAACGGAGTGGAGACTATAACCGATTAGGATTTGCCTTACAACTAGGAACATTAAGATATCTTGGCTTTATCCCTGATGAACTACAAAATGCACCGATAGTAATTGTTGAGTATTTGGCACAACAACTTCAAGTTAAGCCCAATAGCCTTTCACTTTATGGAAAAAGAGAAAAAACTCGTACTTCACAACTGCAAGAAATACAATCTCATCTGGGATGGAGAAAATCTAATCCAATGGATCTGTTGTTATGGGAGAATTGGTTATTAGAAAGGGCAATGGAACATAATCGTCCTATCTTATTATTTAACCTTCTCTGTGACAAATTTAGGGTATCCAAGATAATTCGTCCGGCGGTAACAACCTTAGAAAGAATGGTGATGGATGCTCGTGTAGCAGCAAATACTGAAACTTTTAAGCGTCTTCAATTCCTTTTAACTTCTTCTCTCAAAACATTTCTGGATTCTCTGTTAGTGGCTAATGAGCAAACAGGTAGAGTTCCTTTAAATTGGCTACGGCGACATGCGACAACTAATTCACCCAATTCTATTTTGAATGCCCTCCAAAAATTAACTTTTTTGCAAGAACAGAATGTGCCTTCTTGGGATTTATCTTGTCTTAATCCTAATCGCATCAAGTTTTTAGCCCAATTGGGGAAAAACTCTAGCAATCATGCTTTAAAAAAGACCAATGAGGACAAACGTTATCCGATTCTAGTCGCATTTGTCTATCAAATTTTTGAGGAAGTCACTGATGAAACGATGGACTTATATATTCATTGTTTAGGGGATATTAATGCCCGTGCCAAGCGAGATTTGAAAGAATTTCATCTGGCGGAGGCCAAATCCACTAATCAAAAAGTAAGATTGCTCAAGGAATTAGGTCAAGTTATTCTGGATCAAGATGTTAAAAATGAACAAGTTAGAGCAGAAATTTACCAAAAAATTAGTCCCGAAGCTTTTAAAGCAGCCATTGAAGATTGTCAACGGTTAATGCGTCCTGATGATGATAATCACTTTGATTTTCTCGCCAATCGCTATAGCTATATCAGACGTTTTGCACCAGTTTTTTTCTCATTTTTTATCTTCAGTTCTAATCTATCTTCAGATCATCTACTAATCGCCATCTCTTTGTTAAGAAAGCTAGATCATGATTCTAAGCGTAAAATCCCCGACTCTGCACCGCAAGAGTTTATTACTCCTAAATGGATGAATTATGTCTTTGATGAAAAAGGGAATATTGTGCGACGTTATTATGAAATGTCTCTGTTATGGGAATTACGGCGGGCTTTGCGTTCAGGAGATATTTGGTTAGAAAATAGTCGTCGCTATGCTAATCCTGAGAGTTATCTAATCCCCCAGGAGAAATGGTCGAGTTTACGACCTGAAGTATGTGAAATACTGCAACTTCCTCAAAAGGGAAATGAGCGATTACAAAAGCAACAAGAGATATTAGAGTCTCAAATAGAGAAATTGCATCAAACCATTCAGGATAATTACAAAGTTCGCATGGATGAAAATGATGAATTAATCATTTCTCCTTTAAGGGCAGAGGATTTACCCCTGACGGCACAAAAATTACAGCAGTTAGTGGGTAAAAGTCTTCCTCATATTGATTTGAGTGAATTACTCATGGAAATGGATAAGTTAACGGGGTTTAGTTCTGCTTTAACCCATGCTGGTGGAAATGTTTCTAGTCCAGAAGACACCCGAAAGTATCTGTATGCCGCCATTCTAGCTCAAGCGACTAATTTAGGGTTGTCTCGCATGGCAATGATTGCTAATTTGAATTTTGACCGCTTAGTTTGGTTTACCAATTGGTATCTAAGAGAGGAAACCCTCAAAGAAGCCAATACTGCTATTGTTAATTTCCAGTATCATCAATGGTTAAGTCAATTTTGGGGTGGTGGAACACTTTCTTCTTCTGATGGTCAAAGATTTCCCGTTGCTGTCAAAAATCGCCAAGCTGTTGCTTTACCTCGTTATTTTGGCTGATGTGGATAAAACCTTTAGTAGAGAAGATTTACGTCCTCTGAGGAAGTAAAGAACAATATGTTTTATAATTATAATTATACGCGCTGCGCCGGTTTTCGCCCTCTCTCCACAAAAAGTCCGAGTTTTCAAAATCTAACATTGTCAAGATAATCCACAGAGTTAAATTTTCTAAAAAACTATAATGTTTTTCAAACACTTTGTAGATTAGGCTTAGATGAAAAATACAAAGATATAGCAGCTAAAATACTTCCCTTAGTAGCAGTATTCGGATATCACATAAACAACCCTTCAGTCAATTATAAATCAGAAAAAAAATAGATTTTTTATGGGAAAGAGAGTGGCGTTATCCAGGAATTGAGGGGGATTTAGAATTCACAGAAAATGATATATTCATAGGTTTATGTCCAGACGACGAAATAGAAGACTTTGAGAGTAAATTTGAGTCGGTTGAATTCATTGACCCCATGCGAAACATAGAGTGGTATGCGAGTAAACTTATAGCAGCACGAAAGCGTCTAGATCTAAAATACTCAGTAGTATAAAAAATTCAACTTAAACTTAAGACGTGCTATCTTCCAAGATGCCCTCTACAAAGCCGTAGAGCGGGATTACAGCCTAACTGGAGATCCGGTAAAGCCGAGAGCGATCGCAATAGTTACGGTTACACTTCTATATACATGCTTCTACAAATGAAGCAGTTGTCTTGCCTTCTCTTTTAACTCTTCAGGACATTTGTCTAGCAACTTTTGCTTAATAGAAGTGTTGAGGTTCTTTGCGTCAAGCCACTCCTCATTATTAAGTGAATAGGCATTATTATCATAAAATCTTTTGACTCGTCCATCTTCATAAAGTGTATAGTCATCATCAAGCGTTGAGCTTCCTAGAAATACAGTGCAAATTTCCTTTGGTTCTGTCATAGGTTAAGTTTTTATACAATTGCTATTTACTTGCCATTCCACCATACTTTGGTCTAGATCGCACTATCTTAACCTCTACCGTTCCAACTGCATACTGTTCTCTAAGATATGCGATCGCATGGTGCGCCTGCTGCCAGCTCCCAAGCCAGCCAGATAGACCGCTGCGGGGTGTTCGGTCAGCGGGGGCGGCATCGTTAGGGCTAAAGGGGATGTAACTAAGCCACGGGAAGACTTATCGCTCATTTACTTATGAGAAATGTTTTGATCACAAGTAATTTTTGCATGGTTTTACCGAGAGAGACAGGGGACGAGCGCCTGATGGGGAGGTTTTCACGGACTGGGGGGACTGCGCTCTTTTTCAGTCATTGTTTCAGAGCGCGGGTTATCCGTGATCATGGGGGTTTGGCGGAAGGCAAGTTAGGAGGCGTACGCGTCACTGTCATACAAAACTAAGCATGAAACTCAATAAGTATTTATACTCACAATAATTTCAGCCTCTCCGCGACCGAGCGAACGGAGTGAGCGTCAGGTCGCGGAGAGGCTGCTAAGTTATGTAATATCAATAGTTTTACAAATAGCAGTCAGTGAAAAAAAGTTTGCAAGATTTTTGGGCGGTTTTAAACAAAAATATTAAAGACATCGGGAAACCGGAAGAAGCATTAGTAGGAGCAGCAGAAACTTCCGCAGCAGTTCTGGGGCTGGCAATCGCTTTAGGAGTAACCGCAGCTCCCGCTGTTGCCATAAGCGCTGCTGCCCTTCCGCTTGTAGGAATTGGTAATAAAACAATTAAGGCAATTAAGTCCTACGTTGGCAAGAAAAATAAAAAGCTTACCCTAGAAGAATTTGTAGCGATCACAGCTCGCATAGCTTATCTAGAAAGCTTTAATAAATTGACAAATCGCAATGAAAAGCTTGCAAAAATTAGACCACATCAAGATGGTAAAACTCAGCCAGATGAAGCACTCGGAAAGTTTATCCTAAATCAAGAACTGGCTACCAATGCTCTACGTTGCTTCCACCGTTCGGAATTGGCTCAAGCTTTCAATCGGGTTCTATCAGATCAACTGATACAAGCAGAACTGAGTGAAAGAGAAGCCCAAATGATTGTTGGGTGGGTAGCCTGGAAAGCTCAACACTACTTGAAAAAAGCCATAGACGGAGCAGGAGACGAAGTTGAGGAAGGTGCTAGTAAACTGGCAACAATTTACAGCGCCGCCCAAAATACAGATCCGAGCCAGTATCAGAGCATCGAAACCTACCTAAAAGAGCAAATCGCTAACAAGCCTAAAGAAACGGTATTTGCTGAGTCATTCACCTTTGAGGATATTTATGTTCCCCTAAAAATCTCTCCTGTCAATGCTAATGGAAAGGTAAACAAGGACAGACAGTTTCTTTTAGAGGATTGGGCAAAAGACATACTCCAAGATAATAACTACCAGAAGAAGGTAATGTTCATCCAGGGAGGACCAGGACAGGGCAAAACCTTATTCTGCCGGATGTTTGCTGATTGGACGAGACAGCACCTACATCCCCTTTGGACACCGATTTTGATCCACTTGCGGGATATCGATGCCTTCGAGCAGAGTTTTGAGAAGACTTTACAAGGAGCAGTTAAAGCCAAATTTACTAACGATCAGGACTGGTTAACAGATAACCAACGACGATTTTTGTTCCTGCTGGATGGCTTTGACGAACTGCGGATGGAGGGAAGAGCCAGTGGCGGTATCGAGCGGTTTATCAAACAAGTGGGGTCATTCCAGGAGCGCTGCCAGACCTCGGAAATGGGGCATCGGTTTATTGTTACTGGTCGCCAGTTGGCATTGCAGGGCATTAGCTACTTACCTAATAACTTAGAACGAGTAGAACTACAGGAGATGGACGACAAACTCCAACAGCAGTGGTTCGGCAAGTGGGAAGCTCAGGTAGGAACGCAGGAAAACCAAGACTTTCAAGAATTTCTTCGGGCAGATAACTGTCCAGAAACTGTCAAGGAAGAACTGGCAAGAGAACCTCTGTTGCTCTACCTACTAGCGGCGATGCACCGAGACGGAGACTTGAAGGTAGAAGACCTAAAGGGAACCAGCAGCATTCAGACTAAAATTCACATTTACGAGCAGTCTTTAAACTGGGTACTAGACAAACAGCGACAAGCAGTACAGCCAGAAATCGTCAGGCTGAAACCGAAAGAGCTGCGCCGGGTGCTGATAGAAGCGGGGCTATGCGTGGTGCAGTCTGGGGGGGAATACGCCAGGATTAATACAATCGAACAGCGGCTGAAGAATTCCGAGCCAGACATTGCTCAGAAAATTAAACTTATCAAAACAGAAAAAGGAGATGAAGTTCTTAAAAATGCTTTAGCAGCGTTTTACCTCAAACCAGCAGTAGGGCAGAAAGATGGATCAGTGGAATTTTTTCACAAGAGCTTCGGCGAGTTCCTCTGTGCCAAGCGAATGCAGTCAAGCTTAGAGGAATGGACTGAGCCTAGGGAAAGGGACAGAGGATTTTACCTGAATGACGACCAACTGGCTGAGAAGATTTACGACCTGTTGGGATACGGAGGGCTGACCTCAGAAATAGTGGAATATTTACTGGGACTGCTATCGGAAAGTAATGAATTTCGTTTAGTAAAGCTATTTAGAAGATTAGAAGATTTCTATTGGCGTTGGTGCAACGGGGAATTTATCGATGCTCAGGGGACAACCCTTCCTCAGACAAAAATGCGACAGTTAAAAGAGCAACTTCCAGAGCAGAAAACTTACTTAGGACAGCAACAGATTGATGTATATACTGGACTAAATGTAATGATTCTGCTGCTAGAGTTGCATCGCTACAGTGAATCGAGAGCGCAGTCCTATGAAATCAAAGAAAAATTAACCTTCTATCCCTGTGGCAAACCTAACACCAAAGGGCAACCTGAGGATGTGAAACTATTATTTCGCCTGATTGGCTACAGCTACTGTATTGGTGATACTGGCTTTCAAAATACAGTTGGGGCTTTTCTCTCGGACACTATCCTCTCAGGCGCTGACCTCTCAGGTGCTAACCTCTCAGGCACTAACCTCTCAGGCGCTATTCTCTCAGACGCTGACCTCTCAGGCGCCATCCTCTCCCACGCTGACCTCTCAAACACTATCCTCTCCCGCGCTAACCTCTCAGACACTATCCTCTCAAGTACTATCCTCCCAGGCGCTGACCTCTCAGACGCTATTCTCTCGGACACTAACCTCTCAGGCGCTATTCTCTCAGACGCTATCCTCTCCCGCGCTAACCTCTCCCGCGCTAACCTTGAAGGCGCTATCCTCTCCCGCGCTAACCTCTCAGGCGCTAACCTTGAAGGCGCTATCCTCTCAAGCGCTATCCTAGAAGACGACGCTAACCTTGAAGGCGCTAACCTCTCAGGCGCTATCCTCAGAGACGCTAACCTTGAAGGCGCTATCCTCTCCCACACTAACCTCTCAGACGCTACCCTCTCAGGGGCTATCCTCTCCTACACTTACCTTTCAAACAGCAACCTCTCAAGTGCTAACCTCTCAGGCGCTAACCTCTCAGGCGCTGACCTCTCAGGCGCTGACCTCTCAAACACTAACCTCTCAGGCGCTGACCTCTCAAACACTAACCTCTCAGGCGCTGACCTCTCAAACACTAACCTCTCAGACGCCATCCTCTCCTACGCTGACCTCTCAGACGCCATCCTCTCCCACGCTGACCTCTCAAACACTAACCTCGAAAACATTTCTTGGAATGAGCAAACAAACTGGAAAAAAGTAAAGGAGTGGGAGACAGCACGTAACATCCCAGAAAAGCTAAAACAACAGCTCGGTCTTTAGCTTCTTCCTAACTCAACTTGAGAAAGCCCAGAGTCAGGCAGAAAAATAAGGTTGCTTTTAGGAGTAGATAAGTAAAATCAGTAGAAAAAACTTAAAATATGAGGATTAGACAGAGAAGCCAATTGAAACTGCTGCCTTTGCAAATTAGTCTGGTGCCTGCTCATCTCCAGGCTGTGCTGATATCGCCGCTGCTGCCGGGTGCAGACTTGGCAGCATCCAGACGAGCCACAGCAGCTTCCAAAGCAATAGCCGCAGCCACCTTCCTTTCCTTGAGCTGGGCTAACTCCTTGATTCTCTCAGGCTCGTGAATTTCCGATTATAACGGATCGAGAAATTTGGATTCGGGATAATTGGCGATCGCCTTTGGTCTTAAATCAATCCCTTTATCTCCTGTGGCGGAATTTTTGGGGAAGCTAATCACCCAGAATTTTTTCCAATTCAGCAATCAGAGGTTCTAAATCTTCAACA
>JAAUYK010161103.1_pt1 | contig 10586 bp, 7 predicted proteins | sample 7278021 | NCBI WGS metagenome assembly JAAUYK01 (sample SAMN14350223, study PRJNA611818) | marine sediment metagenome | isolation source: surface marine sediment (1.8m) | place: French Polynesia: Moorea | collected 2018-08
ATTTGTATTGCCCATCAACATAAAGCTGATATGTTCTACCGCTCGAATTGAATTTTCTGAACCATCAACGGCGACTAATATTTTATCGGAAGTAACCTCACCGTCCACCATCCAAACCGGAATATACTGGGAGTGCTCCAGCAAATTTGATGATACACTTCCCATGAACGCCTTCTCAAGACGCGACTTTCTCCTTCGACCAACGACAATTGCGTCATAACGGCCTTCATGGCCGAAATCGATAATATCTTTGGCCAAACCCAATTTTCTCGGCCGGGTCACAATTTCGATCCGATCTTCGTCAATTCCAAGGCCCAGCATATGATCTTTGTATTGCTCAAGTATTTTACGAGCAGATGCGTCATTTTTCTTAAAGACTTTGTCCAATTCAGCTCTGGCTTGCCCACTTTCTTGAGCCTCATCTTTTAGATATTGCGATATCATTGGCTGGATATGAAATAGAACGTAATGAAGATCTTTCACCATGGAGGATACGGCCACTGCATATTTGACAGCATCTTTTGATTGAACTGAATCATCAACAGCCAGCAAAATTTTTCTTTGCATCGGTCTAAACTCCTTCAATGAGAGGCAATCGTGCCTAATGGGTAAGTATTTTATCGATTTAAGTTAAACACCAGTGTTACGAAATGACTTCTTCAAGAGATTGTAAACACAAAATTATAGAATGCACGATTAGGTGTCAATTACTATTTTATAAACAATTGCAAAGATTTTCTGGATATTGACAATTAATTATGACGAGGTAATATTACGAATATTCATTTTCCCTATAGCTAATCTTTACGTTCACTGACAGTGATACTAAAATAGACTTCCGCTTGAAGCTAAACTTCAAAATTGCTGTGATTATACAGCCTGATATTTCCTGGAAAGACAAATAATAACAAACACATTATAAACTTCCCAACATTTAACCAACATAGTTCTATAAAAAATATAATCGTTCAAAGAGTGGAGAGAGGAGGCGCAAATCATGTTCCCAGAGCTAACCCGTCACACACGCGTGTTGGAGATTGTCGGCGATACGATCAGGGTAAAGGCACAGGGTGCTGCTTTTGGTGATTTAGCCATCGTTGAAAATGTCGATGGTGAAACCTCCCAGGCCAAGGTGGTTGAACTCGATCGTGAGATCGTCAGCCTTCAAGTTTTCGCGGGTAGCAAAGGACTTTCCACTAAAGCCAATGTGCGTTTCCTGGGCCGGCCTCAGAATGTTACCTATTCGGATAATATTTTGGGACGAATTTTCAAGGGGTCGGGGCAAGCTTTTGATGACGGCCCCGATCTATCCGCAGACCCGAAAATAGAGGTCGCAGGCCCCACCGTAAATCCTATGATGCGGGTGATGCCCGATAAAATGATCCAAACCGACGTTCCCATGATCGATTTGTTTAACTGCCTGGTTGAAAGCCAAAAGATCCCGATCTTCTCGGTGGCCGGTGAACCCTATAACGAATTGCTGGCACGCATTGGTTTTCAGGCCGACGCAGACATCGTAGTTTTTGGTGGACTCGGACTGATTTTTGATGATTACCATTTCTTCAAGACCGTTTTTGAAGAGCATGGCGTTTTTCATCGGACTGTCATGTATATCAACCTGGCCGCCGACCCGATTGTTGAACGCTTGTCAATTCCGGATATGGCTCTGGCTGTGGCTGAAAAGTACGCTGTAGATAAAGATAAACGCGTGCTGGTGCTGCTGACGGATATGACTGCCTATGCGGACGCCATGAAGGAGATCGGCATTTCGTTGGAGCGCATTCCGGCCGCCCGCGGCTACCTTGGCGATCTGTACACACAGCTGGCCATGCGCTACGAGAAAGCCTGTGATTTCAAAGGTGCCGGTTCAGTAACCATCCTAACGGTGACAACCATGCCCGGTAACGATGTTACCCATCCGGTACCGGATAACACCGGCTACATCACCGAGGGACAATTCTACTTGCATGATGGTTATATCGATCCTTTCGGTTCCCTATCTCGCTTGAAGCAGCATGTGGTTGGCAAAGCCACCCGCGAAGATCACAGCCAAATTATGAACACGATGATACGCTTTTATTCCAATGCGCTGGAAGCCGAAAAAAAGCAGGCCATGGCCTTCGAGCTGTCCCCCTTCGATGAAAAATTGCTCAAATTTGGGCAGCTTTTTCGGGAGCGTTTCATGGATATCCGGGTTTCCATGCCGGTAATCGAGGCTCTCGATCGTTGCTGGCAGACTCTGGCGGAGTGTTTTGAACCGCAAGAATTGCTGATGAAGCAAGAATTGATCGACAAGTATTTTCCAAAGGAAAAGACGCTCACCGATTAGGCTTTTTTTGTATTTTAGAGTGCAAGCAGTCAGCAAGGAGCTCAATTTTTTGCCTAAGATGTCAGGTTTCATTATTCACAAAATTGCTTCCAGCACACCAAAATTTGAATATTTAACACCATAACTTGCGAAATTAAAACAGTCATTCTCATCAAACTGATCTCTGTGGTATTAGGCATTGAGGATATATGGTGACTGGACTCCCGCTTCCGCAGGCGTGAAGAGAGTTGGATGATAAAATCTGTAATCCATTGTTAGTTAAGGGTCATTCAGCATGGCAAAACTGGCATTGAGTAAAAGTGGGCTTCAAAAGCAGCGTGATGATATGCGCTTATACGAGAGAGTGTTGCCATCGCTCGACCTTAAACGGATGCAGATTAGCGGTGAACTAAAGCGTGCCCGGCAGCAACTGTTTGAGGCAGAGGTCGAGGTGCAAAAGTTATATGATCGCGTTGCGGAACAGTTGCCGATGCTGGCGAATCGGAGAATTGACGTTTCTGGACTGGTTCAGGTGGAGTCATTCCGGATCGAGGAGGAGAATTTAGTAGGGGTCAAACTACCAAAGTTGGTAGAGGTCAAATGTCAGGTGTCCAAATATTCAATGCTAGCCAAGCCCCATTGGGTGGATATGCTGGTTGACCAGCTTAAGCAGATGGTTGAGCAGAGAACCAAAGTTCAGGTAGCCGCTGAACGGGTGCGTATACTGGAGCAAGCCGCGCGCAGGATCACTCAGCGGGTGAATCTCTTCGATAAAATTTTAATCCCCACTGCCAGGAAAAATATCCAGAAAATACAGATATACCTGGCCGATGCCGAACGCGCTGCTGTTGTGCGGTCCAAAATAACAAAGAGAATGCGCAAACCGGTAAACGCGGTTTACTAGTCACTATATAAAGATTAGTTAATGTCCGAGACCCGAAAATTTCTTATAGTCGTATAAACCCTGTAGAGAATTCAGCTAAATGAGCATCGTAGCGCTGGAAAAAGTAACGTTTTATGGCCACACGGATGACCGGCAGCAAGTTTTGTCTGATCTGCAAAAGTTTGGCTGTCTGCATTTGATTCCGCTGGCTCCCGAACAGGAACCCCTGCGCAAGGAAGTCGGGCTTTCTTCGCGTTCGCGGCAAGCGTTGCAATTTCTCACCAGCTGTCCGAATCAGCGCCGGCAGGTGCGGAAACCCAAAAAATTTAATGCCCATGAAATCGAACAGAAGGCGCTTGCGCTATCTGATAAAATTCAAAACCTGGAGGCTGAAAGAGATTTTTTAGTCGGCCGAATCGAAAATCTTAAGCCTTGGGGGGAGTTTGCATTTCCACCCCGCGATGAGCTTAACAGTCTGAGTCTGTGGTTTTATGTCGTCCCACATAAGGACATGAAATATTTTGAATCCGTGGATCTTATCTGGGAAGTGATATCGCGCGACAGTCGCTTTTGCTACGTTACCGTGATCTCAGAAAACCAACCTGAAGGTATGCCGGTGGAACGCGTTCGCACCGGCAATAAACCCCTATCAGAATTGGAGGATCGGCTGGAAGAGGTTGAACTTGAACTTGAAGACCTGCAGGCCGAGCGCACTGGCTTGACCCGTTGGTGCACCTTGTTTGCCCGCGGTATTGATCGGTTGGAAGATCAAGCCGCTGTAAAGGAAGCTGCCGAACAGACTTATGCCGAGGATCCCCTCTTCGCATTGCAGGCCTGGACACCAGAAGATACGATACCCCGGTTGCAGCACTATGCCGCGGAGCAGGGACTGGCGCTCGAAACAGCCGAGCCGCAAAAGGAGGAAACGCCGCCCACTTTGATGCAAAATCCCCAAGCATTGGCCGCCGGGCAGGATCTGGTTACATTTTACACCACCCCCCGCTACTGGCTGTGGGATCCTTCAACAATAGTGTATTTTTCCTTTGCTCTCTTTTTTGCGATGATTTTCGCGGATGTCGGATACTCGGTCGTTCTGGGCCTGATGGTGTCCATTTTCTGGAAAAAAATGGGACAATCAGAGGCCGGCCGACGTTTTCGTATTTTGTTGGTGACTCTGGTGGGTGTGGGAGTAATTTACGGTGTGATGGTGGGGAGCTATTTTGGGATTTCCCCAGGTGAAGGTAGCCTCCCGGCTAAATTGAATATACTCGACATGATGAATTTTAGCGTCATGATGCAGCTTTCAATCCTCTTGGGCGTCTTTCACTTAGTTGTTGCCAATGCCATCACCGCCTGGCATTTCCGGCGTTCGATCCGAGCGGCGGTGCCCATCGCCTGGATTTTTATTTTCTTGGGTGCGGCTGCTCTCTGGCAGGCTACCTCTCACGGGGAAAAATTGGCATTTTTAGAACCGGTCGGTATGGCGATCATGGTGCTAGGATTGGGGGGCGTGATGCTGTTTAAAAGCACTGAAGGACCTCTTTGGAAGCGCCTATTAAAAGGGCTTTCAGGCCTTACCGGTCTTTCCAATGCCTTTGGAGACGCATTGAGTTATCTGCGGCTTTTTGCCCTCGGCCTGGCCAGCGCGTCCCTGGCCGGCACTTTTAACGCGATGGCAGGGCAAGTTAAAGAAGCGCTGCCGGGGATTGGAATCTTATTTGCGCTTCTGATTGCCTTGTTAGGGCATAGCTTAAACTTCATATTGGCTTTAAGCAGCGGATTCATCCATGGACTGCGCCTCAATTTTATTGAATTTTTTAGATGGAGCATTTCCGAAGAGGGGCAGCTGTTCAATGCCTTTGCGAGAAAGGAGAAAGAATCGTGGAAAACATGATTTTAGCATTAGGCTGGTTGGGTGTTTTTGCCCCGCTGGCTCTGGGAGCTGTTGGCAGTATCATCGGCTGTGCGCGGGCCGGCCAGGCGGCAATTGGCGCCATGCTTGAGACCGAAAGCGGTTACGGCCGGTTTATCGGCGTTTCGGCGATGCCTTCTTCCCAGGTGATTTATGGAATTGTCGTTACATTGACTTTTGGAGGTGCCATTAAGCCGGATTTGGCTTCAGGTATTTTCGGCATTGGTGTGCTAACTGGCTTGGCCTTGATGGCAAGCGCTATTTACCAGGGGTATGCTTGCGCATCATCCATCAGTGTTTCCAAAAGCAAGCCTGAGGTATTCGGTATTTCCCTTGCGCCGGCGGCGGTGGTGGAAGGCTTTGCTGTTTTTGCTTTTGTATTTGCCTTGGTACTGTTAGGCACCGTCACCGGGGGAGGAGGTTAAATCATGGCGGAAACAACAAAGATCGCATCGGGTGTCCAAGAACTGATCAACAGGCTGCGGGATGAGGGTGTCAAAGCCGGTCGGGAAAAGTCCAATCAGATCCTGCATGAGGCCCAGGAACAGGCTTCCCGTATTGTTGCTCAGGCCAAAGCTGAAGCCGAAGAAATATTGAGCAAAGCACGGATAGAAATTGAAAGGGACAAAGCTGCCGCCAATGAATCGCTGCGTGTGGCGATTCGGGATACCGAGCTAAAAATGGAGGCGGAGGTAAAAGCTGATTTCGCCGCGCATGTTAGACGGTTGGTCTCTGTTGAAATGAGCGACAAGAAATTTTTGCGGCAGTTGATTCTGGCTATTGCCGGCATGACGGCCGGTGACAAAACCGGTGAAGATAGGCCTGCTGAGGTTCTGGTTCCCAAAGGCCTTTTTGAAATCGATGAAAAGCGCCCCCAGCTGACCAAAAAAGGCCAGGACCACATTAGGCGTCTGGTGCTGGGTATATCCGGCGACATGTTGCGCGAAGGGATCAATTTGAAACCCTCTGAGGATATCAGCGGTGGTATTCGGATTCGCCTGGTCGGTGAAAATTTAGAGATTGATTTATCCGATCGGGCTATTTCCGAGTTACTCTTGAAAAATTTGCTCCCACGCTATCGGGCCATTGTCACCGGTGTGGAGTAGTCTTATGAGTAGCCAGCCATATTATACCCTACTGGCAAGCTTACCGCCGCTGCCGCGCTTTGACCAGACCGACCGGCTGCCAATCACACGCGAACGGCTGGCCCAACGCCTCAGTATGCTCGCAGAAAACGATGTGCAATTGTATGAACATGCGGCCGATTTTCTGGCCTGGCAGCGTCAAAGCGCAACCCGGACCGATGAGGAAATGATTACCAATTTTAAAAAGATGGAAAAGCACATTGCGCTACCGACGCTTCAGTCCATCTTTGATTTTCCCATTGATCAACGGACGATTATGGCAGCCCTGCGGCGTCGTTTTCGTGGTCTGCAAGCTCCAGCGGCCGGCGAGCCATGGGGTGTCGGACGCTATGTCAACCACATCGAACGCAACTGGGATCATCCACATTTTAAGCTCAGTGCCGTTTATGCCTGGATTCCCCAGGCCCGCACCTACCTTGAAGCTGGAGAAACCCTGACGCTGGAGCGGCTGCTCAAGAACGCACTTTGGGACCACGCTGATCGATTGATACCGCCCTACGAGTTTGGATTCCGCGCGGTGCTAATATATATTATTAAATGGGACATCCTCGACCGGTGGTTGTCCTATGACATTGAAGCTGCCAAGGTGCGCTTTGAAGAATTAGTAATGGAGGTAACCGATGAACAACCAAAAATCTTCGACGGCTGAGCCGGAAACATCAGAAGCAGCCGAAGGCGTTAGTGCCGCCCGGGTGTTGAGCGTGCGCGAAAGTCTTGTGAGCATCGATACAGGTGGTGAGGCTATCAAGAAAAATGAGGTGGGCTACATCCTTGTCGGCAAGGAACGCCTAATGGCTGAAGTGCTACGTGTGCACGGCAATACAGCCGATATGCAGGTGTTTGAAGATACCCGTGGCGTTCGAGTTGGTGATCCGGTCGAGATGAGCGACCAGTTGGTGTCGGTCTTTCTGGGCCCCGGACTGTTGGGAGAGGTATTTGACGGATTACAAAATCCACTGGCGATCCTGGCCCACGATCACGGGTTCTTTCTTCCGCGCGGTGTCGATGTGTTTCCTCTGGATCAAAAAAAAAAGTGGGACTTTACACCGACAGCTTCAACCGGAGACAAGCTTGTCGCCGGACAACCCATCGGGACTGTCCAGGAAGGATTGTTTGTCCATAAAATAATGATACCCTTTAATGAACCTGAGGCGGTTGAGGTTACCTGGATTCATCAAGGAAGTTTTGCCGTTAACACGCCTGTCGCCCGGATTCAAACCGCAGGTGGCGCAGAGCGTGAACTGACCATGGTCCAGTCCTGGCCGGTGCGCCGCCCGATACCCGAGGCTATGATACGTCGACGCCATGCGGAACGGCTGTATCCCACAGAACCGATGACCACTACCACCCGAATCATCGATACCTTTTTCCCCATTGCACGGGGTGGCATGGCCTGCATCCCCGGACCGTTCGGCGCAGGCAAAACCGTATTGCAAAGCCTGATCTCACGCTATTCAACGGTGGATATTGTGATTGTGACCGCTTGCGGCGAGCGAGCCGGCGAGGTCGTTGAGACCATCAAGGAGTTTCCGGAAACCAAGGATCCCCGAACCGGTGGCTCATTGATGGACCGCACGATCATCGTCTGCAACACTTCCTCAATGCCGGTGGCTGCACGGGAATCTTCCATATACACCGGGATTACACTGGGCGAATACTACCGTCAAATGGGCTACAATGTGCTGATGATCGCCGACTCCACTTCCCGCTGGGCACAGGCCATGCGCGAAACCTCCGGGAGGATGGAAGAAATCCCCGGTGAAGAAGCCTTTCCAGCCTATTTAGATTCTTCGGTCAAAAACATTTACGAGCGGGCGGGGGTGATCAAATGCCCAGACCAATCAATCGGTAGTCTTACAATGATCGGAACTGTCTCTCCTGCCGGCGGCAACTTCGAGGAGCCGGTCACCCAGGCAACTTTAGCCACCGTTAAAACCTTCTTAGGCCTTTCCTATGATCGAGCATACAAGCGTTTTTATCCGGCCATCGATCCTCTAATCTCCTGGTCCCGATATTTGGACCAACTCAAGGACTGGTTTGCTGAAAATCTGGGCACTGAATGGGTTAGCGACGTCAAAACCATGCAAAATTTATTACACCAAGGTGATTCCATCTATCAAATGATGCAGGTTACCGGCGAAGAAGGAATCAGTATCGAAGATTATATTGTATGGCAAAAAGCCACCTTGCTAGATATGGTCTTTTTGCAGCAGGATGCTTTCGACGAGGTGGATGCATCTATGCCGCTTGAGCGGCAGCTTGAAAGTTTCCAGTTGATCAAAGACCTGATCCAGCGTAACTATCAGTTTAAGGATAAAGACGAAGTTCATAATATATTTACTCAAATTACCGGTCTATACAAAAATTTAAACTATAGTCGATCTGATTCTCAGGAATATCAGCGCTACCGGAAGGAAATTGAAGACCTTGCAGCCAAATACACTATCGGTGCTTAGCAAGGATGCAGCGCTCAGCGCATGCTCGTTGCCAGTAAGCGTGCAAAAGTGTTTTAATTCAAATTCACAGTGAATAACTAAAAAGGATAGATGCTCATCTACTTTGGCAGCAATTTAAAATGACCCAATATATCACATTCTCAAACTTTTCCCAGGCACGCCGCGCCGAGCACAACGAGGTAAGTTTCAACCTGGTAGCTCTGGTCCCCGAACTGGATGAAAAAGGCGAACCAATCCCGATACCGGTCGAGCCGATCAAGCTGACGGGCATTGAAAAGCTCCGGTTCATCCAGCCCTATGCTACAGTCCGCTTCATGGATCAGGCCAAGGCCGTTATTCCGCTGGCGCTGTACCTGATCCTGTTCAAGTTGCTGATTCTCGATCAGATCTTCCAGGATGGATGGCTCATTTCGGGTGGACTGTTCGCAGTCATCGTCGGACTGATGTTTTTTATGGAGGGTCTCACCCTTGGCCTGATGCCCTTTGGCGAGGTCATCGGCAGCGGCCTGCCGCGCCATTCACCCTTACCACTGGTTTTATTTATTACTTTGCTGCTAGGCATCGGGGTTACCTTTGCCGAGCCCGCCATCGGAGCCCTCCAGATCGCGGGTCAGAACGTCGATGTCGAGCGCGCGCCGTACCTTTTCGCGCTCCTGAATGATTACTCCCAAGTCCTGGTATTGGTTGTTGGCGCAAGTGTGGGGCTGGCGGCAGTCATCGGCACACTGCGGTTTCTGTATGGCTGGACGCTAAAGCCACTGATCTATTTTTCTTTGGTACCCGTTCTGCTGCTCTCACTCTATGCGGGTTCCGATCCTGATCTGATCGTCGTACTCGGAATGGCCTGGGACGCGGGAGCCGTTACGACAGGGCCTGTAACGGTGCCATTGGTGCTGGCGCTGGGTATCGGCATCGCTGCGGCTGCCGGCAAAAGCGAATCGGGGTTATCCGGTTTTGGCATCGTAACCCTGGCCTCCCTATTTCCGATCATCGGCGTGCTGTTACTCACCCTATATATTGCGACGGCATCAACACCCGCTGAGATCATCGCGGCCGCAGGCCAGGCTGCTCAGGCTGCTCAGAATTTGCAACCAGCCTGGTACGAGCGAAGCCCAGGAGTCGAGATCGTGCTGGGCGTCCGGGCGATACTGCCGCTGGTGATTTTCTTGTACATCGTTCTGAAGCTCGTGCTTAAGGAGAAGCTTAACAATGCGGGCCAGATACTCTACGGCATCGGTCTGACGCTCATCGGCATGTGTATCTTCAACGTCGGTTTAACCTACGGCTTGTCAAAGCTCGGGGGCATCACAGGCGAGCTCGTGCCCAGCGCTTTTATGTCGGTCGAGACGGTGCCGGACTCGCCTCTGTATGTCTACAAAGTGGGTCTGATCATCGCATTGGTGTTCGCCTGGGTTCTAGGCTTTGGCGCTACGATCGCAGAGCCGGCGTTGAATACACTGGGGATCACGGCTGAAGAGCTAACAAACGGCGTGTTCAAGAAGAAGGCCCTCATCAATGCTGTCTCCATCGGCGTGGCCTTTGGGATCGCCTTGGGCCTTGCGAGATTGATCTTCAATCTGCCACTGTTGTGGCTAATTGTGCCGGGTTATCTGGTCGCCATCGTGCTTACCTTTTTGTCCAACGAAACATTTGTCAATGTCGCCTGGGATTCGGCCGGGGTCACCACCGGGCCGATCACGGTCCCGTTGGTGCTCGCCCTGGGGCTGGGTTTCGGCAATGCAACCAATGCCGTTGAGGGGTTTGGAATCCTCTGCATGTCTTCTATCGGACCGATCATCGCTGTAATGACGACAGGCCTATGGACGCGGTTTCAGGCCAACAGGCAGCTTAAGGCCGCACGACAAGAGACTGAAATTTCACC
>JAAUYK010058006.1_pt1 | contig 10585 bp, 8 predicted proteins | sample 7278021 | NCBI WGS metagenome assembly JAAUYK01 (sample SAMN14350223, study PRJNA611818) | marine sediment metagenome | isolation source: surface marine sediment (1.8m) | place: French Polynesia: Moorea | collected 2018-08
AGCACAGACGAATACGAAACGTTTTAAGCGCAATTTTTAGAGGACTTCTACCGTTAAAGTTTCAGCCGCTGATTGCCGATGGTCAGTTTAGAATCCGTGGGCGATTTATTTATGATAACCATTGATATCATTAAATGTGTTGATGAGGAGTTGTCATGCGAAAATTATTATGTATCGCGACCCTTTTACCGTTTTTATGCGGACTGCATCCCCGGTATGCCGAATCGGGGCAGGATACCCTGACCCTCAGTCGTGCCACCCAAAAGCTTAGCAAAGAATACAAGCGACTGCATCCAATCGCCACTTATTTGGCGGAACAGCTAAAGCAAGATGGCATCAAGCAGGGCAAGGTAACCCCGCTGGGTAGCAATCAAAAAGTCATTGATTATCTTGCCGCAGGTAAAATTGATATCGTCTTAGAGACACCTTATTCCGCCGCCCTTTATTATAAAAGTGGGACGGCTTATCCTATTTTGTTGATATCGCGCAAGGGCGTTGCAGAATACAACAGTTTTATTTTTTGCCGCAAAGATCAGCCCGTAAAAAGCCTGGCGGACCTCAAAGGCAAGGTCATTGCCTTTGAAGATCCGACTTCGACCTCCGCTTACTTTCTGCCGCGACTGGCGTTTAAAAATAATGGAATAGAACTGATTCAGATGGCGGATTTGACCATGCCGGTGCCGCACGGCAAGGTCGGTTATACGTTTGCCGATTCGGAAATAAATGTTTCCAGTTGGGTCTATTTTAAAAAGGTCGCTGCAGGGGCTCTCAGTTGTCTTGACTGGAAAGAACAAGAAGAAAACCCGCAAGCCTTCAAGTCCAGTTTCAAAATTATTCATCAGACCGACAATGTGCCGCGTATGGTTGTGATGGTGCGGCAAGATTTAAATCCGATGCTGGTTGCGCAGATCAAAACCTTACTTTTTGACATGCATCAATCTGAGAAAGGCCGAGCAGCCCTGAAACCTTATAAGATTGACGGGTTTTTTGACTTGCCGCAATCCTGGCCCAAATTGTTTCAAAAACTTGCGAGTCTTTAAATCAAGATATTCATTTTGCGATTCTGATGATTCAATTTCGTAGCATACAAACCAAGTTGATCTTACTGATTGTTGCGGTGGTCATATGCATTGTTACTGCGTTTATGCTGCTGTCGATCGATTTGTACAATCGCTCTTTAAGCGGCGTGCAAATGATTGCCGGCGAAATGTCGGAAAAATCGTTGCGGTCGGAATGGGAAGACAAAGCCCGGGCGATGTCGGCGGTGTTGGCCAGCCAACTGGTAAAGCCGGTATATCACCTCGATCTGGGCCAAGTCGAATACCTGGCCGGATTGTCCAACGATCAAGCTGTGGTTGATTATGTTTTTGTATTGAACAACGATGCTATTTTTTTATTTGACAGCAGCCCTGACTTAAAAAATCTTGGCAAAACTGCTTCGGAGGCGTTCAGTCTGGCCGCGATCAAAGCCCGGCAAACATTGATTCGACACGATGAGCGCATCCTGCACATTGGTGTGCCGATTGCACTTGGTGATCAAAAGTTGGCCACCCTGCAAATGGGATTTCATACGGCCGAGATCAAATCAAATATCAGAATGCTGTATCACAATATCCGCAGTTTATACGACGGGTGGTATCGTTCAAGCTATTCAAAAATAGTGTATTTTTCTTTGGCTGTGATTTGTATTGGGATGATCATTGCGTTGTTTTCAGCCAGGAGTTTTATTCGACCTATCCAGGATTTGGTCATCTATTTCAAAAAGGTCGGCCAAGGCCAGCATGGTCTACAAATGACCAACCATCAATCGGATGAAGTTGGCGAACTCATCCAAGCCTTTAATCTAATGAGCATGAATCTTAAAAAATCCACCATTTCCAAAGATGAGTTGGAAGATATTGTTGAGAAGCGAACACTTGAACTGGCTGAGACCAATGCGTCGCTGCAAAAAGAAATCGCTTTTCGCAAAGATACGCAAAAGTCTTTGGAGATTGCTAAGGAAATGGCCGAGCATGCCAATCGCGCCAAAAGCGATTTCTTAGCCAATATGAGCCATGAACTAAGAACACCGCTCAATCATATTATTGGTTTTACAGAGCTGGTTGCCGATCAACATTTTGGCAATTTAAACAACACCCAGAGTGAATATTTGGGTGATGTTTTGCAAAGCGGCCGCCATTTGCTGTCTTTAATTAACGATATTTTAGATCTTTCCAAAGTCGAAGCCGGCAAAATGGAGTTTAACCCATCAACCGTTTTCCTGCGTGAAACGTTAGAGAATAGCATGGTGATGATTAAAGAGAAGGCCGGCAAGCACGGTATTCAGCTCTCCACGGATTTTGATGGGATACCCGAAACCATCACGGCCGATGAGCGCAAATTGAAGCAAATTATTTATAATTTACTTTCCAATGCCGTTAAATTCACACCTGATGGCGGCAAGATATGTTTGACCGCCCGTCTGCTGGAATCACCCCCCCCGGATGAAGTATCCGACGTCCAGGATAGGCCGCAAGTCGAAATTGTTGTCGCCGACACCGGTATTGGAATTGCCAAGGAAGACTTGGAACGTATCCTCAATCCGTTTGAGCAAGTTGAGGATTCAGATAGCCGGCATTTTCAGGGTACCGGCTTGGGGCTCTCTTTGACCAAAAACTTAGTTGAAATGCATGGCGGCCAGCTTTTAGTTGCAAGCAACGGTATTGATCAGGGCAGTAAGTTCAGCTTTACGCTTCCCATATAACCCTCCTGGGTACCTTTCAAGCATACTGCGAGGCATTTCGGATCCCAATCACATGTAGGACACTTCGTATTTTAGGCCGCAATTTGAATAAAATTTTCTTGAATGTTTTGTGAAAAAGCTTTTAAAACAAGCTATATAAAAATTGCATCGCATTAAGGTTACATGGCGCTAGATGGCCTAACGATCCAAAAGCTATGATTATTGGTTTCCATTATCTTATTAAAATGATCTACCATTAGGAGTTTGCAATGATTGCCGGATACGCCACCATCTCGGGCACACACACCTATGCCGAAAAACATTCCATGCTGCAATACCTTGAACTGGGAAAAAGCGGGCTTTGGACTAGCCAGGCCGGTTTTGGTTGCTATCGCGTTAGCGCCGGAATTAAGGCCCATGAGCGCGCCCTTCATCGCGCGCTGACCAAGGGTGTCAACCTGATTGATACCAGTGCCAATTATGCCGATGGTGGTTCCGAGGAACTGGTTGGCAACGTGCTGCAACAATTGATGGTGGAGGAACGCATAGCCCGCAACCAGGTGGTCGTGGTTCCAAAGGTCGGTTATCTGCAAGGTCAAAATTATGCCTTAAGCGAAAAACGCAAGCAATCTGGTCGTCCCTTTCCGGATCTGGTGCCGTATACCAAGGGACTGGCGCACTGCATCCATCCCGACTTTTTGAAAGATCAACTGACGCGCAGCCTGCAGCGGCTGAAAATGGGAACACTGGATGGCTACCTACTGCACAATCCGGAGTACTATTTGGGATGGGCCCACAAACAGGGAATCGAACTGAAAACGGCTCGCAAGGAGTATTACCGGCGAATTCGATTGGCCTTTGAACACTTGGAGGCTGAGGTTGCCAAGGGCCGCATTCGTTTCTACGGTATCAGCTCCAATACGTTTCCCGCTACAGCTGATGATCCGCAGTTTACTTGTTTGACAACCATATGGAAAATTGCCGAATCGATGAACAGCAAGCATCATTTTCAATTGATTCAATTTCCAATGAATCTGTTGGAAACCGGTGCGGTCACTGACATCAATCAGCCCGGTGATCGCAGCCTTTTGGCGGTTGCCCGTCACTGCGGCCTTGGTGTGCTGATCAATCGACCCCTCAATGCCTTTGATGGTCGTCGTTTGATGCGCTTGGCCGACATCGCTTCCAAACAGCCTTGCGATGCGAAAGAACTGGATCAGCGCATAACGGCTGTGGTCGAATCTGAAAAACAATTTACCGACACCATTTTGCCTGGCCTGGGTTTGCCAACAGATCTCGGGCATCGGCTCCAGAAGCATTTATTGGGCGGCCAGGTGCTGCAGCAGTGGCAGCGTTTTGCAACCTACCACCGCTGGCAAGAGATCGTAGCAGAATATGTGTGGCCGCACGTGAAGAGGGCTTTTCAATTTTTAGAGCAGTCGGCAAGTCAAAATACAAAAATCTCTGCATGGATAGCTTCCTACCGGCAAGTTCTAACAGCCGCCTTGGAGGGGGTTACATCGGTATATGCGAAAGCGGCCATTCAACAGGTTGACAGCATTAAAAAGCAGGTTCGGTCGGCTGGTCCGGATTGGGATCAGGAAGGTTCGCTTAGCCAGCTGGCTGTGCGTGTTTTGCGCACAACTGCGGGTATTACCACTGTACTGGTGGGGATGCGTCAAGATCGTTATGTGGATGATATCTTGCAGGAGCTTGCCCGGCCCGCAAAAATTAGGAAACGATGGGATTCTTGGTCACAGCTGCGTGCCATTCAAATCGACTAAACCCTTGCTGAAACCCCAAGTGATGGGTGCGCCTATTTTTTAGCCATTAAATCATCGGTGGCCCAACATTATTTTGTAGAAACAGGCAGGAAGATGAAGATGAATATAACGTCTGCCCCAAGCGGGCCTTAAAACCTTGTATCCCAATCATTTTACATGTATGATTTACTATAAATATATTTCAATTCATTGAATCATACGAATACCCATGCTGCCAAAATTGATTTCTTATATGGGCTTGATGCTCCTGCTGCTTGCCTGTAACCATTCCGGCAATAACGCATCATCACCTGCGGCCGAGTCTTCCAGCACCCATCCGATTATCGCATTTTACCGTGGGCCGCTGAATCATTTAGAAGGTGTGCGCCGTGGTGAATGCCCGATGTATCCCTCCTGCTCAGAATACAGCCGTCAGGCGATCGCAAAGCATGGATTCACCACAGGTTGGGTTATGACCATGGATCGACTGATGCGTTGCAGCCGTGACGAAACCAAGCTCGCTCCCAAAGTTTATGTCAAGGGCAAATGGAAATCTTACGATCCGCTGGAAAATAATGATTTCTGGTGGGCGGATAACCGTTAAAATGGTCTATTTTCCATGCTATCTTTTCCGCCTCAGGAAATGATCATCGAGGCCTTGTTTCACCATGAAACTGCGAACCTGTGTAGCACCCAACGGAAATTTTGTTTACGGTTTTCACAAGCCCGCCTATCGTGTCGCCAATCTGCGTGAAAATGACTATGTCACCATTTTAGGTCAAAAGGCCGGCTCCCATATTAAAAATACCGCCAATTTTCCCGCCGGCGATGTCGAGGAATCCCAGGCAGATATAATTTTCGAGATCCCCAATGCTTTTCCCTTCAGAGGCACCACCTTTTTATCTAAACGTTATGCGGATCGAAAGGCCGCTGCCCCGCAAAGTATCAGGCTGCCAGAAAGGCCGGCGATATCGTTTGCTTCCTATATTCGGCAATGGTTTCCGGAAGAGGATCCACTGGACCAGGAATTAGATACACTTTTCCAGCGTTTGCCCGAGCCCCTGTGTCTTGCGCTGGCTGTCAATTCCACCGATTCGGAAGATCTTGTGCGCTTGGCCGAATTAAGTGCTGCCTTTACCCACGATAAAAAGACCGGACAGCCGACAGGGCTCGTTTATGAAACCGATCAGAAAGGTCTCAGCCGTCCCGACATCAAACATCATGATCTGTTTGAGGCGGTCGCCAACAATCGTTTCCTGCCTGATATTTATAAAAATATGATGGTATTGAGACCCGGGGCCCAGGGCAGCAGCGAAATTGTGGGCGAATGGCGGGATGCAAAAGGCCACAGCCATGTTTTTGAGTACTTGCGGCGCAACAGTTACATCCCGTGGGGCCATTATGCCGCCAATATGGCCCATGATGCTGTTCGTTATCGGATTGCGGACCTGACGTGGGTGGATTTACAGGGTATGCGCCACCTCTATTACCAGCGCACCTATCTGCGGTTGGCCGAACAATTAGATTTAGCAATAAGTTCACGCCGCAAACAGCTAGCAGTGCCGCAGCTTGAGGATCTGCGCAAAAAGATTACAGCGGCCTTATCTGCCAATGATCAGCAAACGTCTCTGCCATTTACCAGTACCCTCTGGGGTTGGAATTTTGGTTTCGATTTTGCGCCCAGCAAATACCGGTTGCATGCCTCTCATCAACAGATCCATCAGCAATATGCGCTGCTGCCGGATTCAGTAGCAGTGAATTTAGCCGATTCGCAATACCGTGATGGCATTGCCGCCTATGCCTGCGGGGATCTTGTCCGTGATTTTTGCAATGACTACCGCCAAGAATATCGTGCAAATTTTTTTGAAAATTACATCCAGGCCATTCGAAACAATCAGCGCATGGACAATTCCGATGCTCCCAATCGCAGCTTGATCATCTTTGAAGACCCAAAGGTGCTTTTATTCGTACCGAAAGCCCAGACTTCCCAGTGGGAATTGCAAGTGATGACAGTGGAACCGGTGGGCAACATATTGGAGACCGATACGCCGACCCGCCAAGCAGTGGATCGCGCCATTTATATTGCCATGAACATATTGGAAAATATGGGTATGCGCATGGTCAGCGGTATCGAATATTCCAAACGTTTCAATTGCCCTGATTCTGATCAGCGACTACTTTACTGTTTTCTGCCCAAAACCCCCCAATCGCCGGGCGCGTTTAGTGAAGCCCAACTGCGCTGGATCAACAATCATTACCCGGAAGACTTTGCCGCCGCCTGTCGTCTCCAATTACCCGCCGCTTTAAAGAGGTTAGAAGCTTAATTTGATAAATTTAGAATTCGACTTGATTTATGCCCTATTTGATCGATTTTTTAAGTGGAGTTGCCAACAAATGCATATAAAAACGTTATTTGAGGCGCCTATGGGCTGAAAACCCTCAAAAATAGGCAATCTGCTATTGACATTGAAATATTATTGCTGTAAAGCCAGCAAAATAAAAGAGAAAGGGCTCATAGAACGAATATCAATCAAAGAGGAGGGAGAGAGATGACCAAAGCAGATTTAATCGAAAAGATGGCTAAGGATGCCGTGATTTCCAAAGCCGCCGCCGGGAAAGCACTCGATTCTTTTATGGGTGGTGTTGCCAAGGCGCTGAAGAAGAAAAACGGCAAAGTAACCCTTGTTGGTTTCGGAACGTTTCAAAAAGCACGCCGTAAAGCCCGCAAAGGCCGCAATCCGCAAACCGGCGAAGTAATCAAGATTAAAGCCGCTAATTACGTCAAGTTCAGACCAGGCAAAAAACTTAAAGATTCCATCTAATGTTAAGTTTATTGTCTTAAACGCTTCAAAAAGGCAGGCCTTTTGCAAAAGGTCTGCCTTTTTTAATCCCAAATTTTGCCCTGATGCTTCATGTTCGATCAACAATCCTTTCAAATTCAATCTTTTTTGCGCTAGCCTCTGGAAGGATTCATTGGTAGAAGAACCGTAAACGTACTGCCTTGGCCGGGGGTGCTTTCAACACCGATGTGCCCACCGTGTGCTTCGGCGATGGTTTGGGCAATGCTTAGTCCCAAGCCGAGGCCCTTTTCATCTCCGGAACGCGTATCGGTGCGGCCTTGAAACCGGTTGGATATCCGCCGCAGTTCCTTTTTTGAAAGACCGATTCCCGTGTCGGCGATTTTCAGAGAGGCCCAAGGGTCATCTGATTGAATGGTTAGGGTGACACTGCCGCCGACGGGTGTATATTTGATCGCGTTTTCCATTAGATGTAATAGAAGCCTTCGCAGTTGAACCCGGTCTCCGCGCAAAGATATGGGCGCAAGGGCGCCCAACTGCAATCTAATCGAATGCGCAGCGGCCATGTCTTGCATCTGTTCACAGGTTTCCTGCACAAGTTCTTTTAGCACAACGGGCCGCAGCTCGAGTCGCAGCAGGCCGGTATCGGCGCGGGCAAGCACCAGCAGACCTTCCGCCAAATGGTTAATCTCTTCGATCGCCTTGAGCCCCTTTTTAAGAACACGTTTGTATTCCGCGGTACTTTTTTGTGAGGAGAGCGCGGCCTCCAGTTCATTTTTCAAGGCGTTAAGGGGGGTTTGAAGTTTTAGGGCGGTGCCGGCACTTAATTGATGCATTTGATGCAACGCATCATCTAGTTGGCCAAACATATGGTTGAGCGTTTGGGCCAATCGGTCCAGTTCATCGCCGCTGCCGGTCTCTTGCAGGCGTTCGTTTAAATGTTCGTCACTGATAGGCTGCGCCGTTGCTGTCACCGGGTCAACCGGCTTAAGCGCCCGGCGGGCTAGCAACCAACCGCCGCCAACGGCCAGCAGCAGGGCAAAGGGCAGTACATACGCCATCATTAAAAAAAAGCGCCGACGGGGTTTATATATATTTTCCAGCGATATGCCCACCCGGATCAAGTTGGCGAGACGGCCGTTTTCCATCACCGGTACGGTTAGAAACCTTTCTGGATTGTTTCCTGTGGAAGCGATCGTTTCGAATGTGGGCAACCCTTGGGACGCATTTTTCAGGGCCTGCGCACCCAAGAAACGTTCTTCAGATTGCGACGGTGACAAGTGGGGATCACGCCTTCCCAGCGGATCAAAGAGATCGACATGCCGGTCAGCCGGCGCAAAGCCAAAGAAACGACGATAGAGATCGTCAACTTCGGCGGGGGGCAAAAAGGCATCGACGAAACGCGTCTTTTGGACTATTACATCGGCGAATCTTTTCAGGGCCGCATCGGTATCACGTTTAAGGCTGTAGCTTAGAAGTCCGTAAGCAATGCATCCCGCAAGCACGAAAGTCAAGGTTATAAGGCTTGTGTACCAGGTCGTTAGTTTGGCCCTAATGGACAGGATGCGCATTTTTTAATTCACTTTGAAAATATTCCTGCAAAATTTATAAAGGTTTTTCTGCAAATTCTGTTTGTTGCGTTGATGCCTGGTGGGTTGTGAACGGCCGGCTTTTCGATCATGAGATAAAATTTTAAGGCATTCTACCGGCGATGTGTTCAATCGCCTGGACGCCATCGCTTATGGCCGTATAGATCAAATCCGTGTGCTTTTGACGCTGTAAAGTGCCGTCCTCGCCAACGAAGGCATACGCCGGACTGATGGCCGCCCCGATGGCATAAATGCCTGCAGTGCTGGTCTGAAAGCCCGACTTTAGCACAATCAGCTTGGGCCCGGCCTTGCCGGATTTTCGAGGTTTGCCATCGATCTTATCGGCAGTAATCTGTTCAAGCCCCATTTGTTCAAACACTGGGGCGGGCCCCTGCGTTCCAACACAGGCAATCACATTATCCATCGGAAAGCTTAAGCCTTCGTGAAACCGCAGGTCAGTGTCAACATCGATGTCATGAATCCCAATCAGCAGCCTGTATATACCGTTTTCATCCACCTCCCCAAGACGTGGCACCGCCTCCTGCAGGATTCGGATGTTGCCGCCCAGAAGAATTTCCTCACCCAAATCGCGGGCGACCTCCTGGTCCACCTTGAACTGCCCCCGCCTGTGGGCCCAGAAAACGGTCGTGCTATCTTCGGCGGTTCTTTTGGCCTTTGACAGCGCCGCCACAATGTCAGCCGCCGAATTGCCACCACCAATCACCAGGCAGGTCTTGCCGATAAACTGATCGGTGTTATCCAGGCGCCGGCGAACATGGGTGGCATCCCCGTAAACACCCAAGTCAGCAGGAAGGCTTCGTCCGAAAGCTAAAACAACATTGGCACATTCATATTCATTCTGGTTCGTGACGACTTTAAACCCTTTCTGCTGCTTGATGAGATTGTTGGCATCTTGGCCCAGTTGAACTTCAATTTTATTTTTTGCGACACAGCTTTGCATATTGGCCACATACGCTTCCACCGATTCATTGTTTGGCGCCAGCTCAGGGACGGCATAAGGTTCGCTTTGTCCTTTGGGTATGGTGGGATATATTTTTTTGCCGCTAGGATAGGAATCGATAATACCCTGGAAAATGTTTGCACCTTTTTCCAAGACCGCGTAACTCAGCCCCATTTCCTTGGCCTTGATGGCAGACGCAAGCCCCCCAGGGCCGGCCCCCACGATAACGACATCATATGTATCCATATTAACTCCCTTCCTTATGAAATCTTATCAAACCCTGCATAAGTAACGTGTCTTTTCTTTATTTTGTAATCTACTATTTTTTTGTTACAGTTTTTTAGATTAGTTCGAACCTTGCTGGCAGATCTCCGGGTGGATTTATCTTTTGCATGATTTTGGGTAAAACAATCAGGCACTAATCGAGCAATTTCTCAAAAAAATCATTACCCTTATCATCGACAATAATAAAGGCTGGAAAATCTTTTACCGTGATCATAAAAATGGCTTCCATGCCAAGCTCTGAATATTCTATCGTTTCTACTTTAGTAATACAATCTTGGCCGAGACGGGCGGCCGGCCCCCCAATGGATCCCAAATAAAAACCGCCGTTTTCTTTGCAGGATTTGGTAACGATTGGGGAACGATTGCCTTTGGCCAGCATCACCAAAGAACCGCCTTGCTTCTGAAATTCGGGCACATACGGATCCATGCGTCCTGCGGTGGTGGGGCCAAAGGATCCGGAGGCATAA
>JAAUYK010166599.1_pt1 | contig 10584 bp, 12 predicted proteins | sample 7278021 | NCBI WGS metagenome assembly JAAUYK01 (sample SAMN14350223, study PRJNA611818) | marine sediment metagenome | isolation source: surface marine sediment (1.8m) | place: French Polynesia: Moorea | collected 2018-08
TGCTTTACAACCATCCCAGGGAACCATTTCTAAAACATCTAGGGGACAAGCGCGAACGCATTGAGTACAACCAATACAGGTATCGTAAATTTTAACTTTATGTGACATTGATTTTCGGCTCCTTAACCGAGTGTTCTCCTTGGTCAAACACCTCAACTTAAACTTAATTCAAAGTCGAGACTCCCCAACTGAACAAACACTTAAGAGGATCTTATGTGTCTATTGTAAAATGTAGTTAGGGTCAAGGGTTAGTTTACCTTAGTAGTAGAGCCTCTTCCTACAAATTGTTATACAACTTTAAAATATGTAACAAATTATCAATCAATCAGGATCATCCAATTGTTTGACCGAGACATCCACCACCTCAACGTCAACGATTCCTGGGGGTGTAATCCTTTGAAATTTGCCGTCTTTAACTTCTAGGGTTTCACCACAGTTGGGACAGGAAGAATTAACCCCTTTAAACCCCGTAAACTCATAGCTACACACAGGACATTGATCCTCGATTAAGTTGCGCTGAACCCACCACCGTAAGATCCATAACCCAATTATGGGCGTAACCGCAATTACCCCTAATAAAATTAAAAATCCATTAACCACCCATCCCAAGCCCAGGGAGACCAATAAAATGCCCAATAGTAGCAAATTCAGGAAACACCCTAATCCCGATCTATTAAGCCATAGTAGTTTTGGAGAATAATTATTCACAATCCCTCTCTCAGGTTGCTTTGTCTAGCGACTTATATTTCTATTTTATCTAAAAAATCTATATAAATTACTATTTTAGACGATCTATAGGTGACAATTCGTCTTAAAATAATGCAGTGAAACATTTAGCCTATGGGGATTTGGGCGATTTACGTTTATTAATATAACTGATCATCCATCCTTTTAAAATTAGGACTGGCCAAAACCACATAGGACGCAAAACTCAATGTTAAGGAGATTATTCGATGAATAAAAGTGAATTAATTGACGCAGTAGCTGATAAGGCTGAAGTTACCAAAAAACAAGCAGATATGGTTATTAGTGCCACTATTGAAACCATTATGGAGGCAGTGGCCGGAGATGATAAGGTGACTCTGGTGGGCTTTGGTTCTTTTGAATCACGCGATCGCAAAGCCCGTGAAGGCCGTAACCCCAAAACCAACGAAAAAATGCACATTCCGGCCACGAAGGTTCCTGCTTTCTCAGCCGGCAAGAAATTTAAAGAAGCGGTTGCACCCAAAGATTAGTCATAATCAGCAGATGAAACAACCCGTTCATGGTGGTAATTTAGCCTGGGCAGCAGAGCAAATAGGCTGTCCATTTTCTTCTATTTTAGATTTTTCTGCTAGTATCAATCCTCTGGGTCCCCCTCAATCTGTTTTAACCGCCATTAAATCGGCTTTAAGCAGTGTTCAGCACTATCCTGATCCTGAATACACAGAACTAAGGCAAGCACTCTCAGAATGGCATAAACTGCCCTCTGAGTGGATTCTGCCAGGTAATGGGGCAGCAGAATTATTAACTTGGGCTGGCCGTCAGTTAGCCCAGGAAAAATATACTTATGTCATGATTCCTGGATTTAGGGATTATTGGCGAGGTTTACAAGCTTTTGGGGCGAATATTCTGCCCGTCTCTTTTCCTTGGCAAAGTTCTGATGCTCTTAACTGTCTCTATAATCTTCAGGAAAGGGATGCTGGGATTATTATCAATAATCCCCATAATCCGACGGGTAAGTTATTCACTACAGAGAGTTTATTACCTTTATTAGAACGGTTTAAATTGGTGGTGGTAGATGAAGCTTTTATGGATTTTGTTGAGCCTGAGCAACAAGCAAGTTTAATCCCTTTTATTGCTGATTATCCTAATTTAATTATTGTACGATCACTCACTAAGTTTTATAGTCTTCCGGGTCTGCGTTTAGGTTATGCGATCGCCCATCCTGATCGACTTCAAAAATGGCAATCTTGGCGCGATCCTTGGCCGGTTAATAGTTTAGCTGTTCAAGCTGCGATCGCTGCTATAAATGACGAAGTATTTACAGAACAAACCAGGGAATGGTTATCAGTAACCCGTGAACACTTATTAACAGGATTATCAGAAATTAAAGGTTTAAATCCTATTCCTAATACTGTTAATTTTACTTTAGTTGAAAGCGACATTTCTAGTTCTCAAATACAAAAAAAATTATTACAAAAATATCATATTTTGATTAGAGATTGTTTGAGTTTTGAAACGTTAGGCGATCGCTATTTTCGCATTGCAGTTCGTACTGTCACCGACAACAATAAGTTACTTGAGGGGTTATCATATCTTTTTAGTTGATCTATAGGTATTTTAGGGTTTAAAAGTATACTAATCTGGGTAGATTTAAGTATAACTGAAATTAGGTTTAGATATTTTTATTGAGTTCCTTTTTAACTTTTTCAAATAAGATTAATTCTGGTTCAAGAAGCAACTTAAGTTTATCTAAATTGTCAGGTATTTGGACTGAATTTGGCACTAATCTTCTTTCTCTTTTCTCTATCAAAGGTAACTCCAATTTCTTTGACAGAGAATGCATATCTGAATTCATAGTCTCGGTAAAACATACAGCAGAACAAGATAATATTTTTTCGAGAGCTTCCTCTATGGAATATTCAGGAGAAAACATGTATAGATGTGTCAATAAATAAGGTTTGCGAATTTTATCAAGAAAGTCATCAAAATTATCCCCTAAGAAGACGGTTTCTTTAAAAACACTATCGATGAATGGATCTTCTAAATATTTATTTGGATTGTTAATATTTTCTTTTGTCCAAGTCAAATATTTATAAAATGATAAAACTCTTTTAATAGGATTACGTAACATAGTAATCGTAAAAGTATCTGGAGGTAAGCTAATTTGATGGGCTGGATGATGAGAATGAGCAAAAAAATAATTACCTTCTTCTATTAATGGCTTTACACTATGAACAAAGACTAAACTTTTTTTTATCAATCTTCTCTCTTGTTTTTTTGACTGTAAATCAAAACCGCCCAACTCCCAAAAAGAAGAATTTAAACTTGTTCCTCCTGTTTTTCTAATATGATAATGGTAAATTCTTCTGTATTTTCCTGCTATTAAATAGCGAGATGATAAATATTTTATATATGCTTCATAAGCTGGTCTTGCTAAGTTTTTAAAATTGCTTTTTATGTTTTTCAGCATTAGTGACTTCATTGAATTTCCCCTGATTGTATCATTAATCTGCAATTTCCTAACAGAGAATTGGTAAAATTAACATATCGTAACATCTTGAGAAAATAAGATTTTCAGTTTTTAAGTATTTAATATAATAATCAATTTGAGTTATTATGATTAATAATCTAAGGAAAAAATAGTCAGATATGTTAACAGTTATTGGTTGCGGTAATCTAAATCGATGTGATGATGCAGTTGGGGTTATTATTGCTCAAAGATTGCAAGAGATTTTTAAAGATAAAAATTTAGCTAATCTACACATTTATGATTGTGGAACCGCAGGAATGGAGGTGATGTTTCAAGCAAGGGGAAGCACAAAATTAATTATTATTGATGCTTGTTCTACAGAATCAGAACCAGGAACTATTTATAAAGTACCAGGAAAGGAATTAGAAGAATTACCAGAAGCTAGTTATAGTTTACATGACTTTCGCTGGGATAATGCTTTAGCAGCAGGAAGAAAAATATTTAAAGAGGAGTTTCCTGATGATGTTACTGTCTATTTAATTGAAGCAGAAAATCTAGGATTAGGGTTAGAAATTAGTCCTAGTTTAAAAGATTCTGTTGAAAAAGTAATTGATTCTATTCAACAAGAAATTAATAATTTTTATTCGTAAGGTAATAAAAGAAATTTTTCTGGATATTGAGACTCCTCTCTTTTAATAACTTTGTGTTCATCAGCTTTCTAATTGAACTCTTTTAATATTAAGAGAAGTTCGTATATCTTCTAGAGAAATATTCCAAAATTGATCCCAACGAATACCAAATAGAGGAGAAGCATTATTGGCCATTATCCACCCTTCGGTAATTGCGTTTAAATACTTCTCACTATTTTCAATTTGATAAATAGTAGTTTTGAGGAGATTTTTGGCTAATAAAGATAACCAAAAACGAGAAAAACGCAGTTGTTTAACACAGAATGCTTCTAATTGAATTTCTCCTATAATATCAGTATCAAAACCAGTAATAACGTGCCAGATATCGTGGGTTTCCCGAATGTGTAAAAGAATAAATTCAGAATCATTATTTATTGGTATTTGTTCTAGGTTTAATGGAGTTAAACCTCTTTCTTTAAGATGATTACTGTAACAATAACCTAACGTATTTTCTGGTAATTTATGAAGTTCATTCAAGTCAACATCACCTAAGCAATGATATTCCTTAAATGCTTGTTTTCCTTCTTGATTTTCTTTAAGAAATGTAGCTATTTTTTTGAGACTATCAACATCGAAAAGAACCTCAAATAGTTTACCAACTACTTCGAGGTCTCCATCTTTTGCTCTTAACATCTCTAGAAACCTTTGTAACGCCAACTCTTCCCACTTTTCTCGATTATCTTCTATCCTTAACATGGTAAATTGATTTATTTTCTAAAGTTTATATTTCACCCTTATCCTATAATATAACATTAATTTTTCAAGCGATCGTTAACCACGGGGTCTTATTGACCTGAGTTCGATATAAGGAAATTTCGAGAAAACTGACTCAAATCAGAAGTCTCAAACCTTCATTCTCTCGTTAAAAAATTTATAACTCCTAACTCCTAACTCACGTTACTGTACTCCGACACTTCTTCCATTAGAACCAAAAACAATGGGAGTTTCTTGTTTTAAAGGTTCCCATCCTACATTATAACCTGCTTTCCATGCTTGTTTTCTCGCTGCTCTAAACGCAGAAAAACTATCAGGACGCACCAGAAAAGCTAAATAATCTGTATTAGGATCAAAGTTTTTTAGGGTTTGATTAAAGTTAGAATCTGTTTGAGCAATGGTTTTATAAGATTCTCCTGTTTCAGGGGTTAAGGGTTCATAAATGAGCGCATCAAGGTCATAAAATTTAACTTGATAATGTTTAGTTTCTCCTTGAAAACGTCGAAAACTTTGCATAGTTTGCGCTCGACACTTTTCGTATTCTTCAATTCGATTAAGATAAAATTGATACGTGTAAGTATCGAAATTTTGGGGAATTTCAGGTACAGAACATTCTGGTAAATTTTTCGTTAAAAGAGCGATTTGACGATCCACTTCTTCATCGTTAATATAGGATATTTTGTTATTTCTAACTTCAAAAAAGCGAGGTTTTTTCTCAGTATTAGAAACCAAAGGAGTTGTAACAATGGTACTCGATTCCACTGCAACAACGGTAATAAATAAACTAATAAACATTAATACCCCGACGGTATTAGTTAAAATATCTAAAAAAGAATCTAGGTTTTGACTAGGTGAGTTTAGTTGACGATATCTTCTAGTTCTCATTGTTGTTTAATTCTTCTATTTTTAATGTCCAATCTTCATCAATGGGTTCGTATCCAATATCGATCCCCCGTTTTTCTACTATGTCTCTAACTTGTTGAAACACATCGATTCCTTGGGGACGAAGCACAACAATTAAATACTGTTTGTCTTTGTTTATTTCTACCTCACTAATTAATTTATTTAAAGGTGATCGTCGGTTATTAATATCAGATTTGGGAACAAAAACTTGACTGGGATGTAATAAAATTCCATCTTCGCGACACTCTATATATTTAGGAATTTTACCCTGATTTTCTCCACTGGTTTCTTGTTTAGCAATAATAGTAATTTCTCGTTCATCTTTTAATAATTGGGTGGTTAAAACAATGATCAATAAAATGAGTGTACCAATGGTACAAGCTAAAATCGAAAGAAAGGGAAATAACTCAACTTCTAGGGATTTTTTGGCAAAAGAAAGACGACGCATAAATTAAAGTTCTTCGGAATCAGTAAAGGTGATTAAACGGGGTTTACTTAATTTTTCTAGAATGGGTTGAATGTGTTTTATTTCTGTGATCATAGACTGGGAAAGTTGTCGATTGACGTTTACTTGTTGGTCTAATGTTTCTAAGAATTTGCTCTTTTCTTCCAGACTCATGTTATTAATTTTCTCAATTTGTTCCATTAAATTACCGCTTAATTGTTGTAATTTTTCGATTTCTGTAATAAAGCTTTGAGAAAAGTTTTCTGCTGCTTTTTTAGCATAAATTTCTGCTGGTTCAATTAAAGCTTCAGGGTTGGGTAAATATTCTTTAAATACCTCACGAACCGATTGATTAATACCATCATAATCTAAATTATCGCCCTTTTCTTTCAGACGAGGTAAGACAAAATCATTGATATAAATATCGATTCTTAGTAGCAAACGGGATTCCATCCTTTCCACTAAAACTAAAGGAATCATCACCAAAACACTCAATAACAAAGCTAATAAAGTAGTATCAAAAGCAACAGCTAAACCACTGGTAACAGTACCAATTCCTTCTTTAATTTGTTCAATTTCTCCTGCTTGCTCAAGGAAACTAGAAAACCCATTTACTGCTTGACTAATACCGATAACTGTACCAATAAATCCTAATAAGGGAATCGCCCAAACCAAAACACGGGGAAAGCTATAAGAAGTCTCCGTTGCACTTAAATAAAACGTAGAATCATCTAAAGCTAACTCTGAAGCAACTTTACGACTTCCCGACTGAACATAAGCTCCTAAAACACGACTACAACGAATAGGTAAAAGCTGATTTAGTTTACTTAAATTATTTTGTAAGTTCAATAAATCTCGGGATCTTGGATTATCAAAAGTAACAGTTTGGGGAACCCAAGAACGACGCAAAGCCAAAGATTCCTGTTGTAATTTAATCAGTTTCATGATGGTCAAAGAAATCACAAAACAAGCTAAATAAATAACTAAAAATTGAGTAAACCCTCTTTCATATAATAAAATTCCGATAAAAGTGGGTCTTAAAAATAACAAAGTGAGGGTATAGATAGCGACAAAAAGTAATAAACCCATCAAGGATATCAACCAGAAATTAACCTCTAATTTCTGACGTTCCGCATCTCCCGACAATAATAAATATTTGTTAGACTCTTGAGTTGTTGTTGTCATCCTAAATTAAATATGAAAATAGGGAATAGAGAATGACTTAAAGTTATCATAGTTAATAAAATAAGCAAACCCGATCAAGATAAAGGGAAAACAATTGTGAAAGTTGTGCCTTGGTTAGGTTGCGAAATAACTCTAATGGTTCCTCCCATCCCTTCTACTAAACTTTTGACGATAGATAAACCCAGTCCGGTTCCCCCAACGTTACGACTTCTCGCTTCATCTACCCGATAAAACCGCTCAAAAATGCGAGTTTGATGGGTCAAAGCAATACCCACACCCCGATCGCAGACTTGGATCTTGGCCTCTTGTTTTTCTTGAGAAAGTTTGAGCAAAATGGGTTCAGGAGAATGGGAATACTTAACAGCATTATCGATTAGATTCAAAAACACTTGTTTGAGGCGATTTTTATCCCCTTTTACCTTAACTAAGGAATCAGGAAGAGAAAACTTAATAGGAGTTTGGTATTGATCTACCATTCCCTCAATTTCAGTCAATAACTCGTTCAAGACGATGGTTTCCAGATGAAAATACATCCGTCCATTTTCGGCCCTGGCTAAATCTAATAAATCCTGTAATAATTGAATGGTACGCTCAGCCTCAGAAGCAGCCGTTTCTAAAGCTTCCCGTTGGATATCCGTTAAATTACTGCCCCGACGTAGAGTACTCTGTAAATAACCAGAAACCACCGTTAACGGGGTGCGTAACTCGTGGGAAACATTGCTAACTAACTGACGTTGATCTTCCCAAGCGTGGGAAAGATCGGTTAGGGTAGTTTGTAGCGTTTGAGCTAATTCTTTCACCTCACGAGGAGCATTTTCTAACTCAATTTGTACCTTTCCCAAGGTTTCAGGAGAAATATCTTTTGTCTTCTTGCTCATGCGTTTTAAAGGGTGTAAAGCATTTTTGATATACCAAGCGATCGCTGCTGTCATCAAAACAGTTACCATCAAACCCACCAGCAGCAAACTACTCATGATACTCAAAAACATGGTTTGATCCTTGGTTATGTCTTGCGCAATATAAAATTCTCCCACCGTAACCCCTTTAACAACTAATTTTGTGGAACATAATAACCAATAACGATTATTAATCCGTTGTAAATCAGGTTGAAGAGGAATATCCGTCAAAGAAACTAAACTGGTTTCTCCCATCCCCATTTTTAAAGCTTCAGACTGGGCCAATATTTCTCCTTGGGGACTTTTTACCCAGAGTAAGGTTTCGGGGTTAGACAGGTTATCAATGGCCCTTTGAGTTCCTTCTTGCAAAGAAACCATATCGCTATAGATTTCTACATCAGAAGGAAAACGTTCCGCAATGTAGCGTGTATTATTTTTATGAGTGACGACTAAAATACTCTGCATTTGCCAACAGATTCCAGTCACCACCCCACTCAACCCCAAAATAGACATCGCAGCGATACCTACGGTTAGTCGCACTCGTAGAGAAGTTAGATGAGAAAGTTGTTTCACACTAGGGAAGGATTTAATCAGGAACATGACGGACAATCTATGTGAGTTCACTCTCATCCTGTCACAATTAACTAAACCATAAATGATAAAAAGCTGAGTTTTCCCTGAAAGCATTATTATAATTGGACTTGAAAAGCCATAGCGCAAGGGTAAGGCTTTTTGATAGTATCTTGATAAGAGGATTTATCTTCTCAATTAATTATTGTTATACATTACACAAGTAACCATGCCAGAACCATTTAGATTTAGCAGTGGTCACGTCGCCTATACGGTAGCAGATTTAATCGGAGTTTGCAATCAGTCTCCTCAAGAAATCATATATCATTTAAAAAGTGGGGATTTTGAGAAATGGTTAGCCTATATTGGGGAAGGAGAAATCGCCCAAAAAGTTGAAGAACTTAGGAAAATATTAGTTATAGAAGAAGAACAGTTAAAACAGTTTATCCAAGTTTTACAACCCCCAGAAACTTCTGCCATAGAAGAACCTGAAACGGAACAATCTCTAGAAACTTCTGCCATAAAAGAACCTGAAACGGAACAATCTCTAGAAACTTCTGCCATAGAAGAACCTGAAACGGAACAATCTCTAGAAACTTCTGCTATAGAAGAACCTGAAACGGAACAATCTCTAGAAACTTCTGAAACTTCCGAAGTTACCGAAGAAACAAAAGAATCAAAAAAACCTATTGCTCCACTTAATGAGTCTTCTGATGAAAGTATTGAAGCAAACAGTTCTTTTGCTAAAGCAGTTCAAGGCTTTATGTCTAATTATATTAACAAGGAATAATTAGCTTTTATTAGGTAGGGTGGGCAATACTCACCTTACTAGGTTTTATAATTCTCTTCATGTCCTAATTTTATCCTCACTATTCAACCCAAAATAACCTAATCCTGCCCCCATTAATTCGGCTAAAATACTAATTATTCTAAAAATAGCAATGGTTGTTAAAACGATTTCAATGGGTAAAGATGATGTTTCCAATAAAGCAATAATTGTTGCTTCAAAAACTCCCAAACCACCAGGCGCACCAGGAATTACTAAACCTAGTAACCAAGCAAAACTAAAGGCACTAATTATGATTGGTATTTGCTGAAAAGTAATAGACATAAATGCCATCAAAGCAAAAATAAATCCCAATCCTCTTAATAATAAAAAAATAATTTCTCCTGCTAAAATAATACCAGGATATTTCTCGAAATAAACTGTTTTAATCTCTTCATTTTTCTTCTTTTTTTTAAGATTTTTGGTAAAAAAAATAACTCTATTAATAATAATAGGATGAATTCCTACTAAAACAATAATTAATAGCAAGCATTGTAAGAATAAGATATTAAGATTTTTGGTTGTTTCAATGAGACCAATACTATGACTTAATAAAGCAATTAATAAAGCAGCAGCAGCCATTAACAAAGGTTCTAATAACACAGTTAAACTAGCAACAGATAAAGAAATACCCTGTTTAGAAATAGAAGAAATTCGACCATAAAAATGACCAACATTTCCAGGCAAATACTTATAAATATTGGTAACTAAATATATCTTTAATCCCCATTTATACTGACAAGAATACTTAAATAGTTCTAGTATTTTTATCCAAACAATAGCTGACCAAATATGTGCAAATAAGGTTACAATTAAAGCTAATAATAACAATCCCAAACCCGGAAAATCGATCTTTACCTCTGTTACAGCTTGCCAATGATTTCTAAAGGTCGAAATTATAAAAAATAAGGTAATTCCTAAAACTAGCCATTTTAAATAAACTTTAATTGATGACATAATGACATAATCATAAAACCGCTTCATTAACCCCTACAACCTTAACATCTGTAGTCTAAGTTGATGAAAATGGTATTAAAAAAAAATCAAGGAGTAGGTTTTAAAACCTACTCCTTTGAATACCCCCAAGGGAATTTGAATCCCTGTCGCCTCCGTGAAAGGGAGGTGTCCTAGGCCACTAGACGATGGGGGCTTGTTTTTCTAGACCTTTATTAATATAACAA
>JAAUYK010046424.1_pt1 | contig 10582 bp, 9 predicted proteins | sample 7278021 | NCBI WGS metagenome assembly JAAUYK01 (sample SAMN14350223, study PRJNA611818) | marine sediment metagenome | isolation source: surface marine sediment (1.8m) | place: French Polynesia: Moorea | collected 2018-08
CCTCTTTCATGACCAGAATATCCTACAGGACAATCCCCTAATTCTTTTAAGCGGCTAATATAGTTTAAGTTGACATCTTTAAAAGGGGCAGGATAGGTTGAGTTACAATGTAATAAGACATACATTGCCCCAAGTTTTTGTAATAATTGAGAAGATTCACTAATTTCTGCTTCAGTGGACATTCCTGTAGAACAAATTAAGGGTTTTCCTGTCTTTGCTAAGGCTTTTAATAATTCGTGATTAGTCAAGTCAGCAGAGGCAACTTTATAACCAACCATGCCATAATTTTCGAGTATATTTAAACTATTTAAGTCCCAAGGAGTACATAATGGTAAAATACCTTTCTGTTTACAATAATCAAAAGCTTCTAACATTTCTTCGTCAGAAAGTTGGAAACGGGACAATAAATCTAAGGTATATTGTGACCCTAAATCTTCACTAGCATCGTCAGCATTGCCGGCATTATGATAAAGTGATTTTAAGCTTCTAAGTTGAAATTTAGCACAATTTGCACCAGCAGCGATCGCCTCATCAATTAACTTTTTAGCTAAGTCTAAACTACCGTTATGATTGTTACCAATTTCTGCAATAATAAAAGTAGGAGACTCGTTATTAATAATGAAGTCACCGATCTTAATTTCATCGGGACGTTTACGGGCAATGGCAACTAAGCGATCGTTATCATCTAAAAGGGGAATAAATTCAATTTGTTCAGAAAAATAACTATTAATTTTTTCGGGATCTTCTTCAAAAGAAGCATATTTAAACTGCTTATTACTAACCTGAAAAACTGCTTGATTAAGATCGATGGTATTTTGTTCGACTAACCATCGTCGCAAGTCACCATCTGTTAATACACCTTCTAAAACTCCTGATTCGGTGACAGAGAAGATGATGCGACTTTTATTATCACTAATCTTTTTTAAAGCGTTAAGAATACTATCTTCAGAGAAGACGATATATTTAGAGAGATTTCTATCGATCAACATAGGTTATAGAGGGTTATATTGTGATGTTAGTATTAAGCCTAATATAACATTGAGTTTAAAATTTTGATAACTTCTTTCAAATTTAAACCCCATCTTTAACCACGGGATATATAATATTTTAGCAATAAGATAAAGCTTTGAGTAATCCTTGGAATTTTAACTGAATTTCTGCTAACTCTTTTTCGGGTTCGGAGCCTTCCACAATTCCCGCTCCTGCATATAGTCTAGCATGATTTCCCGAGATTAAAGCAGAACGAATCCCGACAATAAACTCACTATTCCCATTATAATCGATCCAACCCAAAGGGGCAGCATAAAACCCTCTTTCAAAACTTTCGTAGCGTTTAATTTCTTGACAAGTGATGTCTGTGGGAAAACCGGAAACAGCAGGGGTGGGATGTAATTTAGCCACCACTTCCAAGGGATGAATATTAGGACTTAATTTCGTATAAATGGGAGTCCAAAGGTGTTGTATATTAGATAATTTTAAAACTTTTAATGGTGAAATTTGTGGGCTTAATCCTAAATTAATTAAACGTTGTACAATAAATTCAATAACGACCTGATGCTCTCGTCTTTCTTTACTACTTTTCAAGAGTTTTTGAGCTAAATAATAATCTTCTTTTTTGGTGTTTCCTCTAGCAGTAGAACCAGCTAAAGCATCGGTTAATAGTTGATTATTTTTTAAGCTTATTAAACGTTCAGGACTCGCACCAACGAAGCAATTATTTTTACCATTATTAATAGCAAAAATATAACAATCGGGATGATAGACTCTTAATCTTTTTAAACAATCAATAATCGAGAACTTTTGAGAACTGCTTAAATCTAAAGCATTAGCTAATACTAATTTCTGAAAATGCTTAGCTTTAATTGATTCTAAAACCGAGGCAACCGATGATTGAAAACCCTGAGCAATTTCATCATTAGTCGTCAAATTAATATGTTTTTTGAGGGGTTTATCAATATTCTGATAATCTTTAATTTGGGTGATTGACTTTAGATTAACTATTGTTTGATTCGCTAATATTTTTATATCAGTTTGAGAATTTATTAAAAGATTGAAGATTAATAAATGTTTTCTTTTTTGCTTTATAATTTCCAGTTTTGGTAAAAAAGCAAAAGCCGAGGGGAAGGGAAATTCTATTATATTTGTTTCAGGAAAAAAGGTAAATCCACAAAAAATATGAGGAAACGAATTAGATAAATTATCTTGATTAATTGTAGTTATTTTTTGAAAACAATCTTTGACAAATTGTTGTGATTGTGTAAATCTATTATTAATATTTGATTGAGAAGACTCAGTTACACCATAGCCTAAAATTGCTTCAGTTTTGCTTTGATTTTCCCAATAAAAATAAATTTCATCTTGAGAGAAATTATTTATTTTTTCAGAAGTTAAAAATGCTAAAATAGATAAGGGATCAACATCAGGAATTATCTGGCATAAACTGACAATAATTGATTTATTTTCTCCATATAAAGTTGCTTGATGGGATAAAAGTAATTTTTCAAGATAATTTTGATCATACCTGATATTCGTAGTCTCAGGAATGATTGGTGTAGCAACAGACATCGTAAAGTTATTTATAATTTGTTTCACTTTAGCCCGATATTGATGGTATGTCTTTAATATTGTCCATACCTTTGATTGCACCTCTTTTGAGGATCATATCATAGAGATTATTCCTATATAGATATTTTATGACCACAACCTCAAGTTTGCCCCCATCAAAAGGAAAATTGTGGCTTGCTGCCATCAAACCCCCCATGTATAGCGTTGCTATTATACCAATTACTGTAGGAACTGCAACGGCCTTTGCACAAACTACAATATTTGACCCCAAAATTTTTGGTACTTTCCTAACCTCAGCTATTTTGATTATTGCTTGGTTAAATATTAGCAATGATGTCTTTGATGCTGATACAGGAATTGATAAAAATAAAGCCCATTCTATTGTTAACTTAACAGGAAATAAGCCCTTAATGTTTTGGTTAGCCAATGGGTTTTTAAGCTTAGGAATTTTAGGTATTCTTTTAATCGCTTGGTGGCAACAAGATATAACAGTTTTAGCTATTATACTACTTTGTTGTCTTTTAGGCTACAGTTATCAAGGGCCTCCTTTTCGTTTAGGTTATCAAGGGTTAGGGGAAATTATTTGTTTTTTCACCTTTGGGCCAATGGCAATCGCTGCTGCTTATTATTCTCAAACGCAGGATTTTTCTTGGTCAATTTTAGCCACTGGAACCCTGATCGGAATTAGTACCTCTATTATCCTCTTTTGTTCTCATTTTCATCAAGTTAAAGATGATTTAGCAGCAGGAAAACGGTCTCCTATTGTTCGTTTAGGAACGAAACTAGGATCTCAAGTGTTAATGGTAACAACTATTTTATTCTTTGTTTTGATCCCTATATTTTCTTTATCGGGTATCTTTTCTTTCTGGACGTTTCTCACATTTTTGAGTGTTCCTCTTGCTTATCAATTAGTCAGTCATGTTAACAAAAATCATGACCAACCTGATCGAGTTAGTAATTGTAAATTTATTGCAGTTAGACTTCACTTTGTTAGTGGAATTTTATTAGCTTTAGGATTAATTATCCCACAACTCTAATAAGATTCATTTCTGATTTATAAATAAGGTGGGTATTTTTCCCATCTTATACCAACTTCAAAAAGTAGGTGTTAACGGCCGTTAACCCCTAAAATATAAAGTGATAAGTTTCTTAGAAGAGGGATATATAACGTTCATTAGTTCTCTTCCTACCATATATCCTCAGGATCTTTGCGAGATACACCTGGGGTAGAAGTATTCGGGGAACTGCCACTCGTTTGTGAATCATTAACCGTAGCATAATGGGGTAGTAATAACCTATTCCATTGTTCTGTTTTCTGAATAAAGGCATTTCGACATAGACGAGCTCTACGAAGTATTGTTTCATCTTTAGGTCTAACCCCATTATTCAAAACAATTAATCTTCTCTCAAATATTTCCGCATATCTTTCTGGATTACTACCAAATACAAAACAAGTTAAATGAAATAATCTTCTATCCCCTGGACTATGTTCTCCCCAAGCAGGAGATGTACTAAAGGCAAAATAATCAGATGCAGATAAAATTATATCTGCCGCTTTATTAGGAGAATATTTCCTATACATCATTACAGAGGCAAATTCGTCAACAGTGTCTTCTTCTTGCCCCACCGCATTTAAAGGTAAAATGTCAATCAAACCATGACCCAACTCATGGTAAAAGACAAAAATGGAGAAGTTAATTGTGTTTTTTAATGATTCATCATCCGAGTAACCCAATTCCTTAAAACGGTTAAATGACTTGGTGATGAATTCATAACAAAGACCGATCTCTTTACGTGCACTAGACCAATAAGCACCTTGATTACAATTTCCGAGAAAGACATTAATATTTTCTCTTATAACTAAACCTGAACTGTTTAAGTAGCTAATAATATTTTGTATGTTCTGGATAACGTCTTTTATTTTAGGATCGGAGGAAGGCTGAGACTTAAGAATCAATTTACCTACTTTATTACTTTTTTCTTGTTGCTTAGTTTGCTCCTTTATGTTTTGGGCATTGGCAACCCAAGTTATTGGTAATAAAGAAAGTTGTGGAGTTATTATTGACAAAAGAGTTAAAATGAGTATTTTAAACATATCTATTTTTTCATAAAAGGTTGATTAGAATTTCAATTTTTAGAATTAATTAAATTCACTAATATTCGTATTTTTTTCACTTATAAATTCAGGAGCAAAATTTAAAAATGTTTGGATAGGAATTGCCCAACTAGATTTGCTCATTTCTTCTTTTTTCTCAACAGAAGCAACAGTACCATCTTCAAAAATATAGGGATTGCCCCAAAGAGGATACTTATGTCTGCCGTTAAGACCAATTACTTGCATTTCTTCGTTGAGTAAAGCACCTCCACTCATCCCTTTTTCTACATCATTGCTATAACCAATGCGATATCCCCCCCGAAAAGATAAATCGCTAATCATATCGACTTTCCCTGTGGTAAAAACAAAACCATCATCAACTGATGAATCAGCTTCATAGGGAAAACCCACCGCATAAACTTTTTCTCCAATCTCAGGGATTTTTATCGATGATAATGAAGCTATTTTATAATCTTCCTCACTCACAAACTGTAAAACCCCCAAATCATACCTGCCAAAATTTAATTTAACTACTTCAGCTGGATAAACTTTACCGTTAGGAGTTTTTATTTTGTAGGATTGATTTTGTCTGCCAAAAATTAAAACATGGTCATTGGTGACCACTTGATAAACATTATTTTCTCTTTTAATTAAAACTCCTGAACCTGAATTATCACCAGAAAAAACTTTAACTGTTATGCTTCTAGCATAGGCTTTAATTTTCTCGTCTTGAGAATTTTTATTAATGGTTTGTTCTTGCTGAGGAAAATTACCTGAGTCCGATGGAAGACTGTCTTCAGGTATAGTAGTTTCTTCACAGTCAATATTCAATTCGTTACTAAACACAGGCAAAAGCCATTGAGTAACAGCACCTGCCATAAAACAACTCAAACCAAATATCAAGGTTGTGGAAAGTTTTTTCATAAAAATTAAACTGTTAGTTTTGCATTTAATCAAATAGGGGGAGTGTATTTGCTCCCGAAATAATTTAATTAATGACTACCATACCGTACCACTATCAGAAGTAGGAGGTTTAGGAGGACTTGTTGTACTAGGAGGAATAGTTAATTGTTCAGTTGAACTATTATTATTACTGTTGTTTTCAGAACTATTACCTAATCTTAGAGGAACTCCTGGTGCTGACTGAATATGACCAGTTAAATTTAGAGCAACTGAACCATTGCTAGTTGTGACTAAATTACTTCTTTTTATTTTTTGCCCGTTGCCACCACCAAGTTGGTTTGATGGACCACCTGCACCATCTCTTGTATTATCTATTTCTGCTAATGTTTGAGCTGGATTTTGATTTGGTTTTAAAGTTAATAATATATTTGAACCAGAGGGGTCACAACTTTCTCCTGCACAAATCACATTATAGTTTCTAACTCGCCCTGCTACTAGGACTTGAGGTTGAAACTGATTCAGACGTTGAGCAACCTCTTGACATCTTTGAACAGGGGTATAGGGAGGCTCAAAATACTTACTAGTCCATCGAAAAATTTGAACAGTTTTTCCTTTTGCTTGTGCATAGGTTACGGGAGTACCTTCAGAATCCACAGCACATTCAAATTGCACAGATTGAGCTTGAGTAGGATTTATCAATGCTAATGATGAAGTAACAAATGTGGTAGCAATAATAATCAGATTTTGTGTTTGTTTCTGCATTTTTTTTTGATTATATTAGTTGACAGTGTTCAAGTATTGTTGATTATTTGATTTAACTTAGGCCCAAACCAAAAATAATTTCTCCGTATTTTTAAGATTGAATTTATAGTTAAGTGGTTGGACAAATTTAAAGTCATCTGTGAAAAAAGGTAACAGGCAACAGGTAACAGGCAACAGGTAAAGGTTATAGCCTTTTTAACATAAGTTAATACAGTACTGCTTACTTATGTCCAACTACTTATTAGATAAATCAACTTACAAATTTGGTATCTTATTTTTTTCTAGTGTCTTTAGCAACCAACAATCCTACACAAATCATCTTCGGTTGTCCCAGTAATGGGAAATACTTTTAATCCAGAATAACTAAGATTGTCGGGTAACTGTTCAGTAAACACCTCATAATTTAAAAGAGAATTATTCTTTTGATTGAGAAGTTTTTCTCCTTCCGTTTTGAGAGTTTGAGGGGGATATTGAGCTTTTAACTCTTGAATCTTTTCTATTCGTTTTTCTGGTGTAGGATGAGTCTTACTAGGTGTTTGAGCACCTGGCATTCTTCCTAACACTTTCAATACATTAATGCAGCCATCGGATTCAAATCCCGCCTTAACACTATAGAGATAACCTTTTTTGTCAGCTTCAAACTCATGTTGGTGGCTTATCTCTATTACTCTTTGTTTGAATCTTTCTTCTGCTTCTGCATCAATTCTCCTCTTTATTTCTTCTATTTCTGCTTGACTTGTTTGAGCACTACCCCCAAATATTGCTGCTCCTATTTGTATTAGCTGACCTGCAGTGCCTCCAACTTCTCCACCAATAGCAGTTCCTGTTCCTGCTGCCAATTGTGCTAACTTATTTTGAATTTCAGCATCTTGTTCGGCAATTAATTTTTCTTGTTCTGCCTTTTTTAATTCGTTTAGTGCTGCTTCGTTTTGTAGTGCTGGTCCGTAACCGAGATGTTGTTCCACATGGTGTCCCATTTCATGACCAATTACACAGGCAAGGGCTGAAGAATCTCCTTCTATGTGTTTTAACAAACCTTTGTTAAAAGTGAGAACATTAATATCAGAAGCATAAGCATTTACTTCATTACTGGGAGAAATTACAATTCGCCAAGGTTTATCATCTAAACTGTTAGCTCGAGCAATTCTATCTACAATTACGTAAACAGCAAAATAATCATCAGGCAATTCAGCTTTGGGTTTTTCATATAATTGATTAGGACTATTTTGTTTTGCTGAACTTGGGTTGGCAAAGCTAGGTGCTTGATTGATAATTAAAGTGAGGGATACTAATCCTGTGAATATTTGTGCTGATAATTTTTTGATCATTGTTTTTATAACATAAACAAACATCAACTTTAAAAAAATATAGAAGAAAAAGAGATATTACTTAAAATCTTCTATAAGGTTAAAGAAGAAAAGATTATTTACCCACTAAGTGTAAGAAAAAAATCCTTAAAAGTCAATGATTTTAAAAATTAGCTTGAATAGAATAATCAAGGGAAAACAAAAAAATGAAAGCATGGGTGAATAAAAAAACTGAAATATCTTTATTTTGGAGATAAATGGTTAAATACGAGACTTGGAAAAATCGTCTCAGAATTATCCGAATATCCCTATGAAACCTCACCACAAGCGATGGAGAAACCATTTTTGATACTTCAAAACAGGAATTTATGGGATATAAAAAGGGAGCATCCCATTTTTGTAGTTAGGAAGTTCAAGAGAAAATAGTTTAGTTACCAGAATTAAACATAGGAATAGGTAAAGATTTATGAATCTGTCAAGGGATTGAAAGAGAATGGTTATACTGATATGATTCCCAAGAAAAAAGATATGAAATCCCGAAGAAAAAATCAAAAATTTAGACAAAAAACTAGAAGTAGAACGTAAATAAAAGGAAAAATTATCTGAATTATTGGAACAGTATCAGGCAAAATTTGGTACAATAAAATAAGTTGAAATTTTTAACAGCAGCAGCTCATTTTTTAAGCGATGGTAACAATAAAAACCAAAATCATAAATGATGCTTGGATTAATTTAACTTGGGATGAATTTTCACAATTATGGGATGATTCAACCTACGAAAAAGCCAAGTTTTATTATTACAATCAACAAGCAAGAATTGAAATGTCACCATTAGGAAACGATCATGCAAGTGATCACGCTATCATTACCCATGCTATCTATTTATATGCGAGTTTATGCAATATTCCTTTAAATGCAAAAGATTGTTGCAGTTACCGTAAAATAGGAGTCAAAGAAGCACAACCCGACTTGTCTTTTTATGTAGGAAATAATGTGGATGTTATTCCCTATGGGACTGGTGTTATTGACTTAAATATCTATCCATCTCCTAATTTAGTCATCGAAGTTGCTAATACTTCTCTTGCGGATGATAAAGGAGAAAAACGTCTTTTATACGAAGATTTTGGGGTAGAAGAATACTGGATAGTTGATGTTAAAAACGTGAATATTATTGCTTTTAAAATAGAAGATAAAGGAAGTAAAAGAATTACCCAGTCTCAAGTTTTACCTGATTTAGATATTAATATTTTAGTAGAAGCTTTGCACAAAAGTAGACAAAGCAACCACTCAGAAGTTAGTCGCTGGTTATTACAAAAATTTCAGAATTTATGAACCTTTTAATCTAACTTTAGTTAACCATTGAATTACCTCTTGACCTAAATTTTTGCCATCCAGAAGATCAATTTCTCTTATTCCTGTAGGACTGGTAACATTAACCTCTGTTAAATAACCACCAATAACATCAATACCCACAAAATATAAGCCATTTTCACTCAATTGTGGGCCAACAACTTCACAAATATTCTCTTCTCTAGGGGTCAATTCTGCTTTTTCAACCCGTCCTCCAACAGCCATATTACCACGAAATTCTTGACCAGTAGGAACTCTATTAACTGCCCCAATAGGTTTCCCATCTAAGAGAATAATTCGTTTATCTCCGTTTTTTGCTTCCGGTAAAAATCGTTGAATCATCACCGGTTCTTGACCTTGATGAGTACTCACTTCAATAATAGAATTAAAATTGTGATCGTTAGGTTCTAAAAATAAAATTCCTTCCCCTGCTTTCCCTCCCAAAGGTTTAAGAACTGCCTGTTTTTTCTCCTCAACAAACTTACGAATAATATTCTTATCTTGACTAACAACAGTTTCCGGCATCACCGAGTAGAATTGTAACGTATACATCTTCTCGTTAGCTTCTCGTAGTCCTTGAGGAGAATTAATAACCAGGGTTTTTTCTGGATTAATTAACTCTAAAATATAAGTAGCATACAGATAACGAATAGTAACCGGCGGGTCTTTTCTCATAAATACAGCGTCCATATCTTCTAGACACCTTAATTCCGGAGAAGATAACTCATACCATTCAGGAACACTAAGCCATTTTCCCTCTTTTAAAGTAACAGGAATCAACTGAACTTGAGAGAGAATAGCCCAAGCTTTCCCTTCAATTACACTGAGTTGATGAAGTTCTGTGATCCAAACTTCATGGCCCAAAACCTGTGCTGCTTCCATCATGGCCACAGTGCTATCGTGGCCAGGATCAAGTTTAGAGATGGGATCGATAATAAAAGCTAGTTTCATTACGCTACTGACTGCTCCAATAAGCCATCAAGTTCCCCCGATAATTCTAGGTCATATAATTCATTACAACCCCCAACATGGCGATCGTTGATGAAAATTTCCGGTAAACTGCGTTTTCCGTTGGCCCGTTCAGCCATTTTATCCCTAGCGTCTTCATCCCCATCGATACAATATTCAATATAATCTACGCCTTTTTTGTCTAATAAAGCTTTCGCTCGAATGCAAAAGGGACAGGTACTCCAAGTGTAAATTTCAACGTTAGCTGCCATCGGTATCTCAAATGTTAATTGTTATTTCGATTGTACTATTTTCTGACAGCAGTTTTCAGTTGCATAGATTCAGTAGATCACAAACATCTTAGTTGAGATTGCAGGGGAGCAAGGAGCGGGGAGCGGGGGAGAAACGAAATGAAATAAATTTAGTCTCTGAAGAGCGTATTTGAAAATTTAATTGATATTTAACGCAAATTAACCGAAGATAACCACTTATTTCTTTTATTTTAACTCAATATTATCTCCCTTTCTCGCTGCTCCCTGCTCCCTGCTCCCTTAAAGCCCAAACAAGTAAGTTTTCGATCTACTGAGATTAAACATTTACACTCCCCACACTCCCCAAACTCAATTAAAAACTCCTATGAGGCCCTATATAG
>JAAUYK010112608.1_pt1 | contig 10581 bp, 9 predicted proteins | sample 7278021 | NCBI WGS metagenome assembly JAAUYK01 (sample SAMN14350223, study PRJNA611818) | marine sediment metagenome | isolation source: surface marine sediment (1.8m) | place: French Polynesia: Moorea | collected 2018-08
AAATTACAGTAACTGACGACCAAGAAGGCACAATTACTAACATTACTAACCAAGGAGATGGCGATAGCACCTTAGCTGCTGGTGAAACTTGGATTTATGAGCAGACTGGAACTGCTCAAGATTTATCGACAACAACCAGTTACCAAGACATCACCTTCTACCTCACAGGGTCTAGTTCCACCACAGGGAACAATGGCAATGTCCGAACCTTCACCCAAGATGGTGTCTCCGTTGATGTGAGTGCATTTAGTTACAGCGATTATTATGGATGGGAAACAGGTTATCTTGGTGCTTATGACGGCGGTTTAGGTGTTACAGATCGTGATGAATATGGTTCCGATCACCGCATTGATAATTACGACAATGGTAATTACGTCCTCTTTGAGTTCGACCAAGAAGTAACTGTAGATAGAGCATACCTTGACTATGTTAGTGGTGATAGCGACATCTCAGTATGGATAGGCGATCGCAATGGAGACATCTCACTGTTAGACAGCGATATCTTAAACAGCTTCACCAAGGAAGTTAACAATGGTGCCGAACATGATCGCTGGGCTGACTTTAATGCGGATGATTTAACTGGCAATACCCTAGTTATTGCTGCCCGTGATGACCACCATAATGATGCCTTCAAGTTGAAAAAACTCGACATTTCTGTACCCGGTGAAACAACTATTGGCGATTATGTCAACGTTGGAACAGTAACCGCAGGTTCAGTGAGTGATAGTGACACCAGTAGTTATACCAATCCTGCAACAACCTCTCCTACTGTTGATCCTGTTCATTACGAAGCCGAAGATTTATATCTCACCGGTTACCATATTGAATACAATAGTTTTGCATCAGGTGGCGCACTGATTAAGTTAGACTCTGGTGATGACTATGATGATGACGATGATTATAATGTTCATGAAGGTCATGCTACCAAGCATTTTGACGGTCTGACAGGGACTTATGACATCATCGTTGGTTATTTTGATGAAAGTGATGGTCAATCCCACGCTGAGGTCTCAATCGGTGGTCATGTTGAAGCTGCTTGGAATTGGGATCAGCATTTATATGAGGATTTCGCATCTGAAGATAACTTCACTCGCTATGGTATCGATAATGTTCATGTAGGAAGCGGTGAGCAAATCAAGTTATCTGCAACCCTTGATCAATATGAGTTTGGTCGCTTTGACTATGTTAAGTTCGTTTCTTCTGACAAGATCCATGCTGACGGTATTATCGAAGACCATGTCGTTATCTAGATTAAAGACAGTTTGAACGTTATCAAGTCTAAGTTCAATCCATAAAATTTATTTGGTGAGACTATCAAGTTATTGGTAGTCTCTTTTTTCATTTAGCCGTTTTTGTCAATCAAATTAGCGACAATTTTTCCTGAATTGAGGACACCGGGTAAACCTGCACCCGGATGAGTACCTGCACCCACAAAATACAAATTTGGAATATCCTCACTTTGATTATGGGGACGAAACCAAGCCGATTGAGTTAAAGTGGGTTCAATGGAAAAAGCAGAGCCATTATAACTGTTTAAGGTATTTTCAAAGTGCCTTGGATCGATATAATGTTCCGTAACAATGTGTTGGGATAAATTAGGGAGATAATGCTTTTCTAAATAGTTCACAATGCGATCGCGATATTCTTGCGCTACAAGTTGCCAATTAATTTGCCCTTGTAAATTAGGCACAGGAGCTAAAACATACCAACTATCACACCCTTCAGGAGCTAGAGTTGGATCTGTAATGGTCGGATGGTGAAGATAAAGAGAGAAATCATCTGGTAGCATTTTTTGCTTAAAAATATCTTCGATCCAAGGGCGATAACGGTTACCCAATAAAACCTCATGATGTGCCATCTGGGGATACTGAATATCAGTTCCAAAATAGAAAACAAATAAAGACATGGAATAGCGTAACTTTTTGACCTTGAGATCGCTCCATTTTTTTCGATATTGAGCAGGGATTAAATTCAAATAAGTAAAAGCAACATCGGCATTACTGACCACCATATCAGCTTCTAAAAATTCTGAATTGTCTAAATAAACCCCTTTCGCTCGTTTTGTAGAGGAGTCAATGGCAATTTGTTGAACTTCTCGATTGAGTAATAATTGACCACCTAGTTCTTTAAATAGTTGAACGAAAGCCTTAACTAAAGCTCCTGTTCCCCCCAGAGGAAACCAGATCCCGAATTCCTGTTCAAGCTTATGGATCATTGCATAGATTGAAGTGGTCTCAAAAGGATTTCCGCCAATTAATAAAGGGTGAAAGCTAAACACTTGTCGTAGTTTTTCATCCTTCAAATATTGATTAACAAAACCGGCCACCGATTTGTAAGTTTGCAATCGGACTAAATCTGGAGCCACTTTCACCATATCCCAAAACTTATGAAACGGTTGTGCCATTAAAGGTAAACCTGCTTTAAATATTTTGTCTGACGCTTCTTTTAATCGATAATAACCCTTGACATCATCAGGATTAAACTTACGAATTTGCTCAATTAAGCTATGGGCATCATTGTTATAATGAAACACTTCTCCAGAAAGAAACCGCACATTATAAAAAGGATCGAGAGGAACTAAAGTTAGATAATCTTTCCTATCTTTTAGAGCTAAAGTAAACAATTCATCAATGAGGGAAGGAACCGTAATAATAGTCGGTCCTCCATCAAAAGTAAACCCATCTTGCTGATAAACATAAGCTCGTCCTCCAGGTTTATCTCGTTTTTCAATCAGAGTAACCTGATGGGATGCGGCAGCTAATCGAATAGCCACCGATAGTCCTCCGAAACCACTCCCAATAACAATGATTTTCATAGCGTTAATTTTTTCAAGGTGTCATCAACTTATATTAATTTGACACACATGGGGTAATTTCATTTATCATTTAACATTTATCATTCCTTTGGAATTAGGCTTGAAACCTCTCCCAAACTTCTTTCTCCCTAAAGGGAGAGGCTTGAAACCAAAATGAAAGATGTTCAATGTTGAATGTTCAATGTTTGGTCAACTAACCAATTAGGGTTCTACAGTACACACCATCCTAAACTATTAGTTATATGCCAAAACAATAAAGCTCTATTTTTGAAGTTATTTATATTTCTAATTAAAGCCATTAATTGAAGTAATCGCCTAACTTTTGGGCTGACTCTTCACACTGAGTAATGTCAGCAATACTGATAATACTAAGAGCATTTTTAGGTTACTGGGTTCGGGAATACTGACACTTAATTGTTGTTCATTAATAGTTAATTCAGTTAATTCAGTTAATTCTAATAATTTTTCATTACTTATTAACTCCAATATTTGTTCGTTTTCTTGACTTTTTTTATTATTATTCCCTATCACTTCAAGAAATTGACGATTGATTTGTTGACTGTCAATAATAGTATTATTCAAAATTTCATTAATAAAAATATCAATGGGAAACTCATCTAAGTTATTTGAATCGATATTTGTGTTCAAAAAGCTTGGTAGAAGATAATTTTGTGTAACACTATCAAATTCCAGAAAAGATATATTATCAATGGATTGATTAATACTTTGGATAATATAATTATTCTTGCTAAAATTTATGAATGTCTCTTGAATAGTTAACTGTGTTGGCATTAATAAATTTTCTTCTCTCCAAATATTAATTTCAAATGAAGTATTGGAATTAGTATTGCTAAAAATAAAAATATCAAAAGTTTGTGTAATACTTTGATCAATAATATTATTATCTCCAAAAAGCAAAGAATCTTGTGAACTAAATTGAAAAGAATCTAATAATTTACTTTCTAATAGTTCATCAAGAAATTGACTAACATCATTTGAATCTGTTGCATTATCTGATAGTTCTAATAGAAAAAAGTCAGTTATATTTTGATTGCTTACTTGTGCAGTTATATTAGCATTTCCTTTAATAAATGCTCGTTGTTCATTAAATTGAACTCCATTGAGAATATTGTCATCTCCTAGAAAATTCTTAATGGTCAAATCCGTTGAAATTAAAGGCATCAAGTGGGAATTAAAAACAAGTTGATTAATTCCTTGAGTAACTTCATTATTAGTATTGTCTAAAAATTCTCCTTGAATATTAAAATTAGGAATAACTGCCATCTCAAAGTCAGGAACATTAATAAAATGAAGATTAAGGTTTTGATTTAACTGTTGAGTAACTTGGTTGAAATCACCTTCAATATAAATTTGTTGAAAACTACCTTGAGGAATTTCTGCTTTAGTCGAAAGATTATTAATTCCACAAAAGAACGTGGGAACTAAAACTAATAGACTGAAAATTTTATTCATTGATTGTTGTCTTGTCTGTTTTTCTATAAGTCATTGCTACGACTATCCATTATTAATTTACCGAAGATATTTTGAGATGTCAGTGGAAAAAAAAGGAATTTTTAGGTCAAGAAAGTGGAATTTATTGGCAAAAGTTCTAAATAATAAATAGAAAAAAGTAGAAATATTAGGATTTATATAGAAACTTGACGCTATAGCAATTTTCGCTTTTCCCTTCTCCCATGACTCAAAACAATGATAGACAAGGGTTTCATTCATTCCCAAGGGATTAAGTTGCTGAAATAGGATACTCCCTTTAATTAAAACAGTTAACTATCAACTCAAAAATATATCTCAGGTTGAACATAATCAGATTAAATATGTAACATCTTTCTACTTTTTTCTATATTTTGACACTTTTTTCTATGTATTAAACAAAATTTACCACTAAACTGCGCAAAATTAATTAAAAAATTCTACTTTTTTTGGGACTGACATCTAAAAAAAAATTCAGTAAATTAAAAACAGTCAGCCCAAAGGCAGACAAAACATCAACTTTCGTCAACTTCATGTGGAGTGTTCTTATTATGAAAAACGTACTTATTGCTCTGTTTAGCTTAACCACCGTCGGTGTAGTAACTATCCCTACTATGGCCAATGAAACAGACGTTTCAGGAGATAAAGTGATCATTCAAGAGTCATACCAAGGTAGCTACCAAGAAGGTAACGGTAATCAGAGTTTTCAAGAAAGTTCACAGATCCATCGTGAGACTAACCGTAGAAGAAACGAAGGTTCTGGTAGTTTCGGTGGAGTTCAAACCGTTGACCAATATCAAGAGCAATTTGGCGAACGTAACCGTTCTCGACAAACCGTTGAGCAACGTACTGAAATGAGAAATGGTAGAGGATCTCGTCGTTAATATAGGTCTCCTATCTTGAACTCTGCCTATACTAAAAAAGACAGGGTAAACGATTGATTCGCTAACTATCATAACAATCATCATTTCCTGTCTGATCTTTCTTTTTTTACTTAACTTTAAGTATAGCATAGGCTAGTTCTCCACTCTCATGTTGTCTTATCTCTGTTTTATCGTTAGGAGGGCAAACCATGCACGGGAAGGCCTTCATGCTTTTACTAGCAATTGTCATGAATTTCTCAATGCCAATGAAGTCTAATGCAGGGGAAATACAAGTACAAACCGAGAGGATGAATATTCGGCAGAATCGTAATGGTAATACGAATATTAATACAGAAAATATGCAATTTTCTGTACCAAATCGTCGCTCCCGTTTTCGAGATTATTTCCCTCATAATTATTCGCAGCAATCTACATTTAAAGGATGTAGTAGTGGTCAAGTAGTCCGTCAGTCTAATCAACAAATTAATCATTCTTATCGGACGAGAAACCATAGTTCTACTTCCCATTATCAATGTCGCTAGTTAACTAATTAGTGAATCATTAACTGAATCAAATGCTGTTTGGCTAAGCATTTGATTCATCCCAAGTTAAATTTAATTTAGAGGAGTGTAACCTGATGAAAATAATCAGATCACTGATCCATTACTCAATGTTCTTTTTTATAGTTGAGTCGTACTTAATTACTTCAGTTAAGGCTCAATGTGTGCAAGCAGATGCTTCAGTTCAATATGATATTAGTAGTTCTCGAAAACCTACTCAAAGAACTAATGATGTTACTATGGAGAGTAGCCCAAATTGTCGAGGAAACAGTAGCGTAACCAGAGGAGTTCAAGGACATATAGGACCTAACGAAACCGAACAAAATCGTCGTGTTTCTCATAGTCAAGAGGGGAATGATAAGTACCCTGAAATTCCCAATGGAAGAACAGTACAAATTCGTTCAAATGTACAAGTAGATGTAGATAATCCGGCTGAAAGATTTCCCCATAATCCCAACAAATAAAGATATTCTCTGAGGTAAAGCTATGTCTTTAAGACCTTTAGTATTAGCTACTATCTTGACTGGAGTTTTGTTCGGGATGGTTTCAGGATATACTCATGAAATTAATGCAATTGCTCAAAGCGCAAGCTCCATTCAAAGTAGTTCGATTAACTTGAATTCTAGTGAACTTAACCAACCTCTTTGGTTAGAAATAAAAGGATTAAATGGCTCCCGACTTCAAGGAGAAGTTAAATTGAATGGACAAGTAATTAAAACCCTACAAGGAAGCAGCAATAAAGTAGATTTATCTAACTATTTGCGTCGGGGTAATCATCAACTTACTGTCCAGGGCAACTATTATCCTTCTCAGGGTTCAGTGCGAATTAATTTGAATGGAAATAACATCCAAGTAATGCAAGAAACCAGTGGTAATGGATTACTTGATCAACAACTAAATCTGGAGGTTAGATGAGTCCTATACACCCAATTTAGGGCGTGTCTGCAAAGTTCAAAAATCTTAGTTGAGGGAGGCAGAGGGGGCAGAGGAAGCAGAAGGGGCAGAGGGGGAAATTAGTTTATTTTTAATATTCTAATAGTTTGCAGACAGAGCCTAGACTAAATTCGGTTTATATAGCCTTTATCAGACTCATCAGGTACACCTAATATCTAACTCCGAACTCCGAACTCCGAACTCCGAACTCCGAACTCTGAACTCCTAAAACTAGAAAACTCTGTACCTCACAAGTATGAGAAGTGCTATATACCCTCTCCCCACACTCCCCACACTCCCCCATCTCTACCAAAACTGGGTTTTATAAGTCGGACTTGGATTATCTATCAGTTTGGATAGTTAACACTTGAGGGGGTGTGGCATCAGGGGGGTAAAGAAAATCTAAGCGCACCAGTCGCCATCTTTTGGGAGGAATCGTTTGACGCACAAGAGGTTCTCCCATTTGACCTCGATGTTGTACTAAATGGAAATAGCGATTTTGCCAAGTTGCCTCTTCATCAATGTAGCGAACTCGAATGGGTCCTCGGAAGAAAACAGATGGGGAAAAAGGAGACAGGAAACGTAATCCATCCGTTAGAGTATCTTGTTTTAGAGGAGTTTGTAGGCGAACCGTCACTGTTTGCTGTTCTTCGCTTGAGTTATAAAGAGGTAAGGTTAGGCTATATTGTACGCCATAATTTCCATGAGCTTCATAAGCCGTATCAGGATAACGCACAAGTAGCGGTGCGGTTTGTACTTGATTAGTTCCGAAGGTTCCTCCTTTAAGGGTACTTAACCCATAAGAGATAGATTCTCCCGCCGCAGGAATAGTCAGGAATCCTGTTTCATCTGTTACCCTCGTGTTCCAAACCGACCCCTGGGATACTCCAGCAACTCTTCCATATATCAAGCTACTGGCGTTAGGGGGTGAAGGAGCGCGGTCTCGTGGGGTGACTAATTCACCTTCTTTAAGGAGTTTTTCCCATTCCTCACTGGTTGGGGGGCGTTCAACTCCTGTGGCCTCGTCAACCGGGGCATACTTAGCTAAACTGGCTCCATAAACCCCCCCATTGGTTTCTAAACGCACATAGGTGGAACGTCCATTTAACGGTGGGGTGAGTTCTTTGACTGGAATAGGTAAATTCAGTAACATCCGACTTTCCTTTGGTGGAATAACCAACTTGGGGGGAAAGATGTCTTGACGAACCCCTCGAAGGATATCTCCCATTACCCGACTACCAGGGCCAGCATAAACTCTGCCTAAAGGGTCCTCAACTTGAGAAGGTAATTTCACAAAAGGGGCATCCGGTTGGCTCAAATGACTTGCACCTTGTAGAATCCTGATAGTGACGGGATTTGTGGTGGGGTTGTGTAGAATAATCCCTAAATATAAGGTTCGTAAATCCTCTGGTGTTGGAGGTGAAGCCACATGATGAGCAAAAATATCAAACTGGCCACGGAATAAATAATTTAAGTGTGCGTTGGGATGTTTTTTTCCCAAGGGAGGAAAAGTCGATAGTAAGACTCCTTCATTTTTCACTAATTCAGGACTATTACTATTAAAAACAGGGGTTGAATTTAGTCCTCCAGGTAAGGGACGAACTTCTTGCGGTTGAACAATTTCTTGGGGCGGTTGGTTGTCTATGGTTGTGTTATTGGCCAGGAGTACGGGGAGGAATATCATCTCTAATCTTAAAAGGCGTAGCGGTTTAAGCTTATCACAGAAATACGCTGTTTCCATTCCACTGATTTCTCTGAATAAAAGGGGGAAAAAGGGTGATATTATCGATAAAACACTTTAAACCATCCTTGGGATAGTCGTTATCTAATTTTTGGCTCCAAAAGTCATACCTTAACAAACTACTATGAACTTGTCTAACAACAATACCGCGAAAAATCTTGAAGCTGCTTTTGGTGGCGAATCAATGGCTAATCGCAAATATCTGTTTTTTGCCGAAGTTACTCGGAAATTGGGTCTTAAAGAACTTTCAAAACTGTTTAAAGAAACCGCTAATCAGGAAACCGAACACGCCTTTGCTCATTTTCGTCTATTGCATCCAGAATTAGTAATTGATGATCCATCGGAGTTAACTGATGAGCAGAAAAAAGAGATCGCCGCTCGTTGTTTAGAACTAGCGATCGCGGGAGAAACCTATGAATATACAACCATGTATCCAGACTTTGCTGACGCAGCAAAGAAAGATAGAGATCAGGATGCCGTAGCTGAATTTGAAGAACAAACCGCAGAATCTAAGGAACACGCTCAAATTTTCCGTAAAGCTGCCCACAATTTTGGTCTATTAACTCATATTGAGGAGCATCATGCTAAGCAATACACGGATGCGTTAAGTACGCTGGATGGTCAAACAGTGACCAAGCAAGCTCCCAGTAATGATCCCACAACTCAAAAATGGATTTGTCGTCAATGTTCAATGATTTACGATCCAGTATTGGGAGATCCAGATTCGGGAATTGCTCCTGGCACTCCTTTTAGCGAAATTCCAGAGGATTGGACTTGTCCTATTTGTGGAGCCATCAAAAAACTGTTTATCCCTTACGAAGAACCAGTGGGAGCCTAAAGCAACCCATTCATAGGAGTTTATCAACTGATCAACTCCTATCTTCTTGTTGATGGGTTTTGATGCCAGTTTTGAATTTTTTCTGAAAATTAATATATGATTGACATTGTTAAAGCAGACCTTAGTTTATCTGCTCATGCCGAAGCTATGATCCAGTTAATGGATGAGTATGCACTTGATCCAATGGGTGGTGGTCAAGGTCTCCCCGATGACGTTAAGGCCAATCTGCCAACAGAACTTGCAAAGAGAAAATCTGCTCATGTAATTCTCGCTTTTGTTGATTCTCAACCGGCAGGTCTTGTTGTTTGCTTAGAAGGATTTTCTACGTTTGCTTGCAAGCCATTACTAAATATCCATGATGTCATTGTTGCTTTACCCTATCGTAGACGAGGTTTGTCCAAACTTCTTTTACACAAAGCTGAGGAGATAGCATACGAGTTGGGCTGCTCTAAAATGACTCTAGAAGTGCTTGAAGGAAATCATGTTGCTCAATCGGCATACAAATCGTTTGGATTCAGTGGCTATGAGCTAAATCCCGAAATGGGCACAGCATTATTCTGGGAAAAGAAATTAGGATAATGAAGATAAATTAGGACTAATATTCACAAATCAAAAGTTTACCTCTTCCTAAAATAACAGGATTCAAAAAACGGATAATCTCGCAGTGGGATGGCAAGATTATCCGTACCAAGCAATGATTATTTTATTGTTTTTCTTCTTCATAAATGAAGAGGCTTTAGACCTAATAATGAATAATATTAAGCCCCTACATACATAGTTTATTATACAGAAATAACCTTTCGATTACGGACAAATAAAGCGAACCCTGCGCTAGTAACAAACATCAGTAAACTATAGATACCTGCTGGAATAGCCATAGTAGGTGAATTTAATAAAACACTGGCAATAGTAATAGCTAAGGTTCCGTTTTGAATACCTACTTCAACAGTAATTGTTTTTCTACTTTTATCATCCAGTTTAGCCAAACTAGCGATGGCATATCCCAGGAACATAGTTAGTAAATTTAAGCTTAAAGTTACTCCTCCAACCTGTAACAAAGATGACAGTAAAGTAGCTCGTCCTTTAACCATTAAACCAAAAATAATTAACCCTAAAAAGAATAAAGATAACCATTTAAAAATTTTTTCTAGTTTAGCTGCTAATTTGGGTTGATATTTATTAATAAACATCCCTAAAGAAATAGGCAGAAGAGTAATAACAGCAATTTGAGTTATGCTTGTTAAGACAGGTAACTGTAGTGTTGTATCTGCACCCATAAACATCTGCATTCCTAAATTAATTACCAGAGGAATAGTAATAATAGTAATGAGACTACCGATAGC
>JAAUYK010112827.1_pt1 | contig 10578 bp, 3 predicted proteins | sample 7278021 | NCBI WGS metagenome assembly JAAUYK01 (sample SAMN14350223, study PRJNA611818) | marine sediment metagenome | isolation source: surface marine sediment (1.8m) | place: French Polynesia: Moorea | collected 2018-08
ATAACTACGTAGCTATATATAGCTGTTTGTGTCATCTTTGCGCAGTCGTCCAATTTGTCTTGCTGCTTCTTCCGTCCGGAAGCAACTAGCTCAGGTCGTAACGCTAGATGGGCATTATATCCCGGCCGACACTGAATGCATTACACGCACGTATATATACTACGCTATAATTGGGTCATTTGTGGCTGGCGCCTGTAGCTAGACTAGCAGCGATTACGATGGCATTACAGACGTACACACGACGTGACAGACAGGATATGAGCGAGCGAGCGAGCATAGCTGCCTCCGGCCAACAACTCATGCAGTCTCGGAGTTTGTCGTAAAGCTGCATTGTCACCAGAAAACGGTTTTACTTTTAGTTTTAATATCAATAGCCCTAATTGGCTTTATGTTTAATCTACTAACTCCTGCAGCCATTAAGATTTTAGACTGTGATAATTTTTTTGCGTATCTTTGGGTCTATCGAGCATGTAAAGTTGAATGTACAAAATAAGCTGCCGGCGTTGTGTCAGACAGAGAGATGCCGACGAGGTGCAAAAAGCGCAATAATAAAATTTCGAGGTCGGTTGGATCTTTACGAGCGCTAAACTTTGTCGCTCGCTCGAGTTCTGCCTGAAATTTAACCCGGCCGGCCTCAGCACGGACGGTATTCTCACGGACGCATAATTGTAATAATCATACGTACAGCAGTGCAACCAAGCCTTAAATCTTCTTCGATTGAGACAGACGACGACGACTGCATGAACAATAATTTGGGTGTATGGTACGGTAATGCAGGAAATAAAGAAGACGCTTTTTCATGGCCACCAACTTACAAGATCTACAATTTGAGCTTATGCCCTGATGCTCTGCTCTGACCGCGTACCTAGCTAGGTACGTCTCTTTTAAGCTTGTTCAAAGAGGGTGATTAATGATTTCGGCGACGCAGAAAAGAAGAAGGAGGAGAAGGAATTTAGGCAAAGAGTATAAGCCAAACGATTTTGAACTGGAGATGGGTGAAAAGTGTGATTCTTTTTAAATAGTTAGGGTAAGTTAGGGTAACCCTTATTCGGCTTTACGGAAAGTGTCGAACGAGCGACGGTCGCGTCGATCGGCAGGCTGATCTTTTAAAGCGACATTTTTTGTTCTCCTCTGCACGGCGACGAACGAAGATCAAAGCGTCGAATTCGATCGCTCGCTCGCTCGCTCGCTGCTATAACAACTTTAGCGAGTGGGCGTCAAGTGACGAAGAAGATGTGTCCAGCAGCAAAAATGAAGCGAAATAAATTATATAATGCAGCTGCTGAAGAAGAATTTATTTCAGGTCGACCAACCGAGGCGCCGCGACGCAAGCAATATATCCTTGACCGTCTCTCTCCCGGTCGCTCGCGGTCACTTCGTCCTTCCATCCAGTTTACGATGTCTCAAAAGAACCAGGAACCTAGTTCTTTGTTCGAACTCGAAAAGAAGATGCTACCTTTAGACGAAAGACGAACGAACGAACGAACGAACGAGGCGGCGAGGAAGAGCAATGGAATTAAAGACGTCGGTAGACGAAAATTGAATGTTTAATTACGTCTTATTGCTATATGGGTGAAGAATTATAGCCTGCAATGGTTTACATTTAGGCATGATCGGTTCCGTACGTAAAATAGAATTCGCGTAGCAATCCTACGACCCTATCCGCTACCGTATGAAAGAAGAAGGACCGCACTTTTTTAACACGTAATAGACGTGCTGACCTAATTGCAGGACCGCTCGTTCGTCCCTTCCATGGATCGGATCGGATCGGTCGGGAGCTGTTATCAGGTTGCAAGAACCTAATGGAGTAATTATAGCCCAGCCGGCTCCTTCGATCGACGTTGAAGATGGACCGACCGATGGATGCATGGAGGAATCATGCAACCTTTGACTTTATACTACAGCCCGGCCGACGGACGGACGGCGCGACGCAATATGGCCCAGACTATAAAATTCCATTAAACCATTCACGTAGGTAGTACGTAAAATACGTAGCATAGCGCCAGTTGCGCGATTCTGGTCCAATCAAAGCTGGCAAATTTTATCACTATTTTTGCCACTCTCAAGTTCGATGTGAAAGTAGAATGCAGAGTGTACTAAGTATAGACAGATTCCCTCATTTCACGCAATATAGTATACCTCTTCAGAACCTGTTCCATAAAGATCAGTAAAAATACGTACTTTGAAATGAAAAGGACCCGAAAAGGCCATAAAAGCGCACTTTGCCCCGACAATCCGAAGCGACGGCCGCGACGCAACGATTGGTCGGATGGATGCGCATCTTCAAAAAAAGTTTCAGCACTCTAAAAGAGAATACGTATTCTGAAGTGGCTAAAGTGCACAGTTTGTTCACTCTTCCTATACGTATTGTAGTTGGATCCTCCAAATGTCAAACCTGGCTGGTTGGCTCAATATGCGATTCCAGCAATAACTTAACTTCGAGAGAAGCTAGGTGCTCTCGCTCGCGGTCAAAAGGAATTCTCGTGTAATCTGATAAAGTGGGGATGGAGCTGGGACGAAGGTCAAATGTTACGTGATTTCTGGTTTGGACGAGCATTACTGCTATACATACACACACGAACTACGTACGTATCAATTGGAGATGTGTGCGCCATTTCACCGCCGGCAGAAAGCACTTCATTATGAATTTTATTACTCTCTCTTCTAAACCTACCCTTTTGCGATACCTTAATTACGTTTCATGTGAAGGACATTATGCGTGTAGTTGTATATGTTATTTGTAGGCCAGTTCTTTTTTCAAGCTCCAAATCTTGTCTAAAAGAAGAAGGAAGAAGGGTGGCTAGTAGGTAGATAAGATAAGTTTGTCACGTTGCTTGCATTGCACAAATCGGAAACTGCACAAAGGAAGGCGGCGGGCAGGCACAAGCCTCAATCGCCCGCTCGCTGCTCGATGCCGCCACTGATTTAGTTGTCGACAAAGTTAGTGTTGACAGACAGAGACACTAAAGACAACTAATAGATCTGAATGAAGCCGATATACATATGTAGACATCTTGAAAGGAAATCATTTAACACGCGTGTCTGTCACTCCTTGATATTGCCGCTGCTATCGTCGCTCGCGAAAAGCGCCAACTCACACCGACCGAATGTGCAACGCCGCAGTAGCTTCTTTCTTTCTGTCTTCCGAACGAACGAACGAACGAACGAATTCAATCTGTCTGTCTAGTGTGTGTCTGTCATTCTAGCTCGACCGATGCATGCCTGCAACTGGCTGTCTGTCGGCATCTTGAGCGAGTGGCGCGCGGAATTAAGCGCTGCGAACGAAGAGTTAGGCGAACGAAGAAGAGACTAAATAAATACTCGTACTATGCATGAATGCTTTAAACTAATTACGCAGGGTTGTCGCGTATGCTAAGGGTGGCTTGCGCACTAGAGGATCGATGGATGGCCTTCATTACTTAATCTCACTGATGATATAGATCCACGTATGACAACTATCCAGTTTTTGAGTCGTAGGTACGTAGAAACTACGCATCTAGCCGGACTATTTAAGGCATGCCACCTGTTCGGTCGTCCATTAGTGCTAGTTAGTTAAGTAAGACGTGATCTTGGGAATGTGGCTATACGTATGTACATATGTATACTGTGCATGATGACGAAAACACGTCGTACGGACCTGCTTTATTGTGCTCTAATACTTTCGGCAAACGGATTAAACACGTGCATGCATGGAAGGGATTTGTGCTGATAGTTTTCGATAGTCATCTAAGAGCTGCTTCCTTGTAAGAGGCGAGCGGACGGCGCGGCGCAATCAAAGGGCAGAAGGAAGGAAGGAAGGACGAGAGTTCTAAAAACTGAACGAACGGTGCACCTACCTCCTGCCTCCCTCCCTACGCACATATGCGTGAGGCGGTCGGTCGGCCGGACAACGAAGCAAGGTGCCACAATCAGCAGAGACGTGTAATTTCCATTTCGTCCATTCGAAGGAGGAGGAGGAGGCGGAGGAATGGAGTTATTAGCACTTCGTTGAAATCTCCGCCTTGTCGTCTGTCTGTCTGTCTGTCTGTCTGTCCGTCCTGGAACGCTGCCGATAATTCGAACAATGGAATTCAGTACCTAAAAGACCTGAAGTAAATGAATGGTCTAGCTATAATGTCGTTGCAAAAGCATTCGATTATTACGTTTAGTACTTGAAATTTCTCCCTGAAATTTAAGTATGTTACAGATGCAACATATCTGCCTACAACTTTTACTCCAATGACTTTTAACTTTAAACAATTATTTTCTCAAGTTACAATTATTGATGGCCACTCAAAAACTTCCGCGCCCTTCTGTAGTAAATCACTAAATAAAGGAATTTTAGTTACCTCCTCGGTCTACGTACGTACATTTTCGTATCATCTTTCGCTGTCTACCCGACCCCACCCACCCCATGTTGCATGGGTCGGTAGTAAATGAGGGCTTTAGTATTAGAGGTTAAAAGCTACGTACATATACAGTAGTAGCTGGTCGCGGTCGGTCCCTAATGGTGTTGCTCACGCTCGTATCATCTTCGGGGCGACCGCGGGAGCGAGCGAGCAGGTCCCATTCCGGCCGACCGGCCGGCCTGCCGGCCACCTCGTAAGTCTGTCCTGAAAAACGAAGACGATACCGGTCGGTCGGTCGGGCTCGCGCCGCGGGCGCTGGATTCGAAGCGGCGGCGTCGCGGCGGCCGTCCGTCCGAATGCGCGACGCTTGTGTCCTTTTTTCGGCCGTCTGCCCGAGTATAAAACCTAGAAAGGCGCTCTTGGTCCAGTCAGACGGTGGGTTTACCTCAATCAAGCAAGGAGTCATTGTCGGCCAAGGAATAGATCTTTGCATTGGCCATGATGCTCCGGGTGGGTACTTTTGTTGCCATACGCAGATTATTCACTGCTTACAAGAATCCTTGAACAGGCCTTGACTTCTACGTATTAGTAAGGATGGTTCACAGCTCGAACTCCCTAGCCCCAGCATCCCAGAAGACCTTAGCAAGCCCACATAACCCCTTCCATGTTTCAGGTGATTGTCGTAGGCTGCCTGTTGGCGCAGCTAGCGGCCGGGATCCCCTTCCCCTTCGCGTCCCCGGCCAAGAACTGCCAGCTGGTGAGATCTCCGACCAACACCGGCCAGTGCTTCAGCGAGCCCGAGTGCAACCAGGAGTGCCGCACCGAGTACGACCAGCAGTGCTCAACAACCCAGCGCCAGCAGTGCGACACGGTGAATGAGCAGCAGTGCACCACCGTCCAGGACCAGCAATGCAGCACCGTCAATGAGCAGAAGTGCGACACCGTCAACGAGCAGCAGTGCAACACGGTCAACCGCCAGCAGTGCAACACCATCCAGGACAGGCAGTGCAGCACTGTGCAGGACCGCCAGTGCAGCACCGTCAACCGCCAGCAGTGCAACACCGTCAATGAGAGAAAGTGTGACACGGTCAACGAGCAGAAGTGTGACACTGTGAATGAGCAGCAGTGTTCCACAGTGAATCGGCAGCAGTGCAACACGGTCAACCGGCAGCAGTGCAGCACGGTGCAGGACCAGCAGTGCAGCACTGTCAATGAGAGGAAGTGCAACACTGTCTACGACACTGTTAACGACCAGCAGTGCTCCACTGTGAATGAGCAGCAGTGCTCCACAGTGAACGAGCAACAGTGCAACACGGTCAATGAGCAGAAATGCAACACTGTCTACGACACGGTGAACGAGCAGAAATGCTCCACCGTGAACGAGCGCCAGTGCTCCACTCGCACTGAGCAGCAGTGCAGCACCGTGAATGAGAGGCAGTGCTCAACAACCAATCGCCAGCAGTGTCGCACTGTGACCGACCAGCAGTGCACGACTGTGAATGAGCAGCAATGTTCGACGACCACTGAGCAGCAGTGCTCCACCAGCAATGAGCAGCAGTGCAGCACCAGCTATGAGCAGGAGTGCTCCACCTCTTACGAGACCCAGTACGACCAGCAGTGCTCCTCTGTGAATGAGCGCTCTTGCAGGACCACCTACGAGACTGTGTGCTCTGGAGGCAGCAGCGGAGGCTACAGCAGTGGCAGGTCTAGCGGAGGCTACAGCAGTGGCAGGTCCAGCGGCAGCAGCTACAGCAGCGGTGGCAGATCCAGCGGCTACAGCAGCGGCAGGTCCAACAGGTGGAAGCGTGGCCTCGGCCACTTCAAGAGCGGCTGGAAGAAGTTCACCGGCGGTGGAAGCAGGAGCAGCGGCAGGAGGTACAACAGTGGCGGCAGTGGCTACAGCAGCGGTCGCAGCTACAGCCGTGGCTTCAGCAGTGGTTCCAGCAGCAGCTTTGGCGGCGGTTACTCCAGGACGTCCTCCAGCAGCAACTGCCGCTCCGTTCCCAGGCAGCAGTGCTCCAACCAGCCGAGGCAGCAGTGCCGACAGGTGGCCAGACAGGTGCCTAAGCAGAATTGCCGCCAGGTGCCGAAGCAGAACTGCCGGTCTGTGCCGAAGCAGAACTGCCGCAGTGTTCCCAAGCAGAACTGCCGCTCCGTGCCCAGGCAGAGGTGCAACCCCGTCTCCAGGCAGGAGTGCAAGAGTGTCCCTGAGCAGCAGTGCCGCAATGTGCCCAGGCAGAGCTGCCGCAGCGTCCCTCGTCAGCAGTGCAGCAATGTCCCCAGGCAGCAGTGCCGCAATGTGCCGAGGAGGGTTCCCAGGCAGGAGTGCCGCAATGTCCCCAGGCAGCAGTGCACCAATGTCCCCCGCCAGAAGTGCCGCAGTGTGCCCAGGCAGTCATGCAAGAATGTTGCCAGGCAGGTACCCAGGCAGGAGTGCTCCAACGTTCCCAGGCAACAATGCCAAACGGTGCCCAGGCAGCAGTGTCGCAACGTTCCTGAGCAGAAGTGCCGCAATGTTCCAGAGCAGAAGTGCACCAATGTTCCCCGCCAGCGATGCCGCAACGTCCCTCGTCAGCAGTGTCGCAACATTCCCAGGCAGCAGTGCAGGAATGTGCCTGAGCAGCAGTGCCGCAATGTCCCTAGGCAGCAGTGCCGTAATGTCCCCCGCCAGCAGTGCCGCAACGTGCCCGAGCAGAAGTGCACCAACGTGCCGAGGCAGAAGTGCCGCAATGTTCCCCGCCAGAGCTGTCGCTCCGTTCCCCGCCAGCAGTGCACCAACGTGCCGAGGCAGAGGTGCCGCAGCGTGCCCGAGCAGCAGTGCAGGCAGGTGCCGAGGCAGGCCTGCGAGAAAAAGTGTGAGAACATCTGGTGGTGCAAGGTCTGCTAATTGAGATGCTCTCCTAGCTCAACTACTCAACTCAACTCAAAATTTCTAGTAACAGAAGAACAATGCTGTGTACAAACAAGTAGTCGAATCTCTATGTCTTTCTCCATTTCTCCAACTATACCTGCCACTATACACTTTCTCACTTTAGGACTGGTATTAGCTCAATAATTCTTTGCATTTCTTTCTCTCCCTTTAACTACTCCTATTGCCGGCCTCCCGACCGATCTCTCTTTCTCTCTCTCTCGCTGCAAAGAGAAGAACAGCGAGATTAAAAAGATTCAAGATCAAACCTCTCTCGCTGCAAAGAGAAGAACAGCGAGATTAAAAAGATTCAAGATCAAACTACTTCTGCTGTAAGTTCGCCATTTTGCGCTGTTTAAAGGCCTCCTAATAAAGAAAGATAGGAAGCTTAAATTTTGCTTGCAATTATTCGCGCGCCTACCTTCGTCTTGGAACTTGATTGCCACGTCGTCAATACATGAACGTGTACGTACAGTAGTTGTCCTTCAGCTAGGAAGAGAAGACTCAATCAATCGATCGCGCGGTCAGTCAGCCTGATAAATATGTCTGTCCATCGAATGTGAGGAGCGCCATCAAGACGACCCCATGCGTACATGCGACTTGAATGTCAAGGAGGAATCAAATAGCATTGTCCGTTCGCGTCTGTCCAACCTTCCGCCTACGCGCGCGTAGTACGTTAGTCACAAACAACGCTAACCTCATACGTAGCTACCACTATTGGAGGTGGGTGTACGCGCTACGCAGACAATTCTAATACGACTATTAATTTAGCAATAGTAGGTGCACTTCAAACTCTCAGTGTATTGATCCGGTCGCATAGTAAGTAAGCAAAGAAATAATAAGTTATCATTACTTCGTGACGATGACGACTGCGGACGGTACGAGCCCGAGCGACTCTAGTGGCGTCTCGTAGTCTTGCTCCGAGAAGATCTTCTTGGGGAAGGTGGTCATAAGCTTTGCGGGTCCGGCGACGCCGTCCTTGCGGTTCATGTCCACGTAGAGGCGGACGGCGGAGAGAGGCTCCTTCGAGTTGAACGTCTGCACCAGCGCCGTGTTGTCGGGCAAACGCATCTACACGTACACAAGGATCAGTGCGCTGCGGGGAGCCTTTTTAGGTGAAGAGTTTCTAATACTTTTCACCAGCAAATAGTAAGGGGTGCTTTTAAAGGGCCCTTCAGTATAGCCGATAGCTTGCCCCTTTCGATTACTTCAGCCCACTGATTATTTAGGTCCTTTCCTTTAGCAACAACATTTATTTATTCTTCTAGTAATCTAGTATGATCTGGCAAGAATTTTTTTAGCTTGGCATGTAGCCATCGTGCTAGTGCATGACGGAGTCATATGCGTAGGTCAACCTGCTTCGTAACTTCATTCATAGATACGTCTATCCAACGCTATAGTGCACGCACGGTCGGCACTTTCATAATCCCTTAATCTCCGTAACGGATTCATAACTATGTAAATGTTTGCTGTGTAGCTCAGAACTTCCGATAGGTAAGTAATTCCTGTAAGCATCCAACGCTCGCTCGCTCGCTCGCTCGGTAGTCATCTTATCACAGAGATACCTGGTTTTACGTACTCGACTTCACTTTCCTGGATCGTCTGACCTACCTGTATCCTTGCCGATTCGTACTTTCCCGGCTCTGCGGGCTTTGCCTGAGGGGGTTGCACTGCGACGGCGGCGGGGGTCGACTGCACCGGGTCCGTTTCTCCTCCCTGCTGCCTCCTCCTCTCTTCCTCCTCCCTCTCCTTCCTCGCCCTCCTGTCCGCCTCGATCTGCGCCTTCACGCGCTCCTTGGCAGCCTTCGTCTCAAGCTTCTCGCGGCGACGCTCCTCGGCGGCCTTGCGAATCTCCTGATAATTAAGAGACAATTGGGATGCTGGAGGGTCTCTGGTCTCTGATTAGATACAGCCAGCCTCGTGTTATGTGGCCAGCCATGCAGCGAACACCATCCAGTGAGCCGTAAACCAAGCCCTAACTAGCTAGCTAGCTAGGTTCGTCCATGTGCTAACAACGACATAGTACCTGATCTGCCATCCTCTGTTTGATCTCCGTCATGGCCTTCCCGTCCGAGATCCTCTTCTTCTCCTTCTCGAGGGCGTCGGCGGCCTCGCGCTCCTCGCGCTCGCGACGCTTCTTAACGCGAAGCTCCTCGAGCTCCTTCACCTGAAAGCAATGATTGATCGATCGATCGATCGATAGAATTCACGACCGTCAGAGTCTCTCTCCTACTGTACCTTGATCTCTCTCTCCTCCGCGGTGAGCACCCTGGGCGGCGGCTTGTTCGCCTCCTCCTCCTGTTCCTGGTCCTCGTCTTCTTCATCTTCATCTTTTCCGTTGTCCGGGTTCTGCAGCATCCACTCCATTGCGGCCTCGACGCCTGCGAATCCCGTCTTTCCGAGGGCCTTCATGGCGCGATCGCGGGGGAAGCCCATCTCCACCAGGGTGTTCACCGTGGACTCCACGGTCGCCGACGAGTCGGACATGGTCAACGACTACAACTAGAGGCCGGGCAGGGCTAGGCTGGGATGGGATGGGATCGGGTCGCTTTGCTCGGGTCGTGAATGAAGTCACTTGCTTCTTGTTGACGACGTCGCCGGTCGCCTCGCTCGCAGGTCGCAGCTAGCTCGCTTCGCCTTCGCCTTCGCCGGCCAAGCTGATGATTAGTATAAACTAAAAATGTTTGACTGAGTTTGACGCATGCGCTGCGCCTCGATCGAGCTGCCAGCGCTCGATCCGGCCGGCGATCACTCCTGGCTGTGAGCCTGTGACCTGTTAGGGTATCGAGCTGTCTGTCTGTCTCTCTCTCTCTCACTATGGAAAGCCGCGGGCCATGAAAAAACAAAAGCTCACAATGGTCTAATATTCATAATACGTTTAGTACGTACATGAGAGACTCTTATGTCTTGTCTACATGATTCAGGCAAATCAGACCCATGGAGATAAAACCACAGATAAGTATTTCTATTCACATAGATAGTAAGTATATAAGTAATGGTCTGTCTAGTTATATCATGGCCACTGTCTGTGTGGCCTACATGTTTTCATTTCCACCTGTGGGTCCGGCCAACCCATAGAGAGATAGGGAGGGAGGGAGGGAGGGAGGGTCACTTTGGGTGAGGTGGGTGGGGGAGCACTGAGCTAGAAACTCACCTCTACAGCAGCAGCTGCTGCTAGGTGGAGCTAGGTCGGCGACGGCGAGAGAGTCATACCATGTAGTATGTATCATAATCAGGGGACTAATTAAATGCGTAAGCGTAACTAACGACCTACAAGGACGACGGACGAAGTACTATAATAAGGATTGTGGCCACACCCACGTACAGGGGTTTTTTTTAAGG
>JAAUYK010150475.1_pt1 | contig 10574 bp, 8 predicted proteins | sample 7278021 | NCBI WGS metagenome assembly JAAUYK01 (sample SAMN14350223, study PRJNA611818) | marine sediment metagenome | isolation source: surface marine sediment (1.8m) | place: French Polynesia: Moorea | collected 2018-08
CGCGGCCGTCTCCCGTTACGTATACACGTATGGCATGACCCAATCCTTTTTTTACGACGGCCTCTTAGCGACTGACCGCTCCGTGCCTTTAGTTTTGTGCCTAGCTGCCCCAGATTCCTTTTGCCGGCACACAACGGGCATTCTTCACCCATGTCGGCATCGATGGCTTCATTTGTTACATTTTCGGACAGTTGGACCGAATTCAATTTATCTTGGGGCGGTACAGTTCGATCGGTCGGTCGCTCGATCGGGCGATTTCGTATCGCTGGAGGCTCCGTTCCGCTGCTGGATCAGACACTCACTAATTTACTGCGCACTCACTCCACGCGGAGAGCGCTTGTGAGGGATCTACGTAGGGATGGTTGGCTGTGGGCGGGGAGCGGACGGACGGACGGACGGACGGGCAAACGCCTCAATAAAAGTAGCGGTCAGGCCGCCGAGGGAGATTGCAGCGACACTTCCATTAAGGGTTACCAAAGATGGTCAAACTTGTTACATCGGTTACTCGCAATGTTTGCCGTCCAAGTACCTTCCCTTTCATTAACAAAATCGGGTACATCAACCCCAACCTTCACTCACTGATAAGATGGGCAAAAAGATGGAGTGAAGATCGAGGGCAACGGCTGCCGGACCCGCCCGGCCCGTTTGCGTCGGTTCGTCAGTACGTACGCACATCTAGCTCGCATGCAGTGCCATTCAGTTAGTTGTCAGCTCGTTCGTGCCGCCCTACCGATAGATCTCCTATGCTATGGGGACCGCCGCCGTCTCCGGCAACGCGTACGCGCGTACGGACAGACTGATCCCCTCTTTACACTTCCTTGTGCCCAGGGCGAAGCGACCGACTGACCGACCGACCGCGTCACCCAACCTGTTATAGGCATCACGGTCAACGGCCCATCTGACTGACTAGCTGACTGACTGCCCCACTCGCTCACTTTGAAACTGTGTCCGTCGGTCGGCCTGAGGCCCCTCGGGAAAAGGAACCACCGACCTGTTAGTTATGCGCGACCAAGACCAACAATGCACATACGCACGGGCCGCGCGTACGTACGTCGTCTGGATGGCTGAGGAATGATACGCGCCTCTTTTAGTCTCTCTGTCCCGGCCACCCGGCCCGGCCGGTCGGTCAGACGGTCAAAAGCCTTCGAAGTGGTCCAGTCGGAAACGCGATCGGATGACAGATGATGCCGCGGTGTCGCCAAGAAGGAAGGAAGGAAGGAAAGAGGGCAGACTGGCAATAAGACAAAGAGTCCTTTCCTCCTCAAACGGCTCAATAGCCCGCCAGGCAAAACGATCGACCCGGCCGCCAAACGACCCCCACTGAGCTCTTGTTAACATGATTTCAAAGTGGGTCCGGTATGTGCGCTCCAAAGGGATGGCCTACTTATAGCCAGTGGTGGTAGTAAATGGGCGGCAAAAGCAGCGGGAGGGAGGCCAATGCTCGACCTTTCCTTATACAGGTGTTGCTTACATTGGAATGGGCCGCCGAATGGACGGGACGGAGGACCAGTTTCCTGATTCAGACGCGTATAGTCGTCGCCTGATAGACCGGTCGCGGCCGCACCATGGATTGGTGACCAGACTAGGTTTTCTCAAGACTGCCCTGCTATTACGTACTCGTATATTCTATCTTATCTACGTACTTTAACAGCATGTGCAGATCTCCATAATACGTATTTATCAAGCTTAGTAGAGGTGCTTTGGTGCCATTAATACGTTACAGATTGCGCGGCCGCGGATCGACACCGAAGATTTTAACATCACGCACAACACATTTTGCCGTCTGGTCGCACCGGTCACGCACGCGAATCGTCTCTCGTCTCGATTGAGAGGGGAACAAATGGTATAGAAGAGAGTGAGGTGCACGTACGAGAATCAGTTATCGGACCGCGCGTCTCCAGCCGTCTTCTCTCTCTCTCCTCCTCGATCTCGGCCCGTCCGATAGCGAATTCCCGCGGGCGGGAGTCCAGACGACCGCGGACGGTAGTGACGTGTACGTTGTACAGAAAGACGTTGCATGTCACAGTTATAGCTAGACGACAATGATGGCTCCGCTGCTGATGGTCGCGCTCCTGCTACGGCCTCTCTTCCTGCCAGCGGCCGCGACGGCCTCATCGTCCTCCTTGCTGCCACTGCCGCCAGACCAGCACGTGTCGGCGCCGACCCCGCTTCCGAGATGGAGAGTGCTTAGAAACAGCTGTGGCGAGATAGAGAGAGAGGACGGCCGACATTAAAATGCTGTACACGATATACTGTGGCCACGGCCGGCCAGCAGCGGCGATATGGAGCCGCGCGCACCACGTGTAGGAATTTCATGCGATAAATCTTTGGCGTACGTCGCGTCGACTACGGTGTATAATATTGTCTACCTGATGCATTGAGGCCCGCCTCCGCCTCTGCCCCTCCTTCTCCTCCCTCTTGGCCCTGGCGACGGCCTCCGACGCATTCATCATCAGCATGCCGGCCTCGCTCTTGGCCAGGATGAGCGACGGCGCGGACAGGCGGCCGCGTCGCTGCTGCCCGCTGCCGCTGCTCTCCTCCACGCTTAAGTAATGCTCGTAGCTGCTCGACCGCCTCCGTCGCTGCAGGGCACTCGCGGACGGCGGCGGAGACGGCGACGACCTCGTCACGGTGATGTTGTTGGTGCCGTTGTGGGCCTCTTCGGTGGTTACCAGGTCGGTCAGAGAGTGTCGGTGCTGCTGCTGCTGCTGTTGCGTGGCGGCGTGCGCGCTGTTTCTCTGGTGGTTGTGCTGTTGTTGCTGCAGCCGCGTGTATTGTCCACGACCGGGCGAAGGGACGGCTGAGCGGATGAAGCGGCGAGGCTGCTGCTGGTGCTGCTGAGACGTCAGAGCCTCCGAGGCGTTATTTTGGGTTCGTCTGACGTAGCATTATAGAGAGGAGAAGGAGTTTTCCGACTATAACAGCCTAGTACAATGACGTAACATTGAAGACGTCAAAATTAATATGTACAAAAGCTATAGAGGTCAATTAATTATTAGAGTGCTCTATACAAAATCGCATTTTTGTATAGTACTGTATCGTAGTACGTAGTCCTATTAGTGCTTTCACGTTCGCTATATCGCTATCGCAAAATTGGTGCACTATAACGTACGCGTACGTTTTACGCCACGTCCGTAACGATATTTATCCGTCTAACCTAGGTAATAAGTTCCTCTAGTAGGTGTATTGTATCTCTTCCTTATCCTCAATCGCCGCCGTTCTCTCGCTCCTTCTCCTCCTCCTCCTCCTCCTCCCTTTTAGTAGTAGAGGCGGCCTGATCCGACGCCGCAATTTCCGGAGACTGTAGCCGCCGCTTCGGCGAAGTCGTCGTCGTTCCAAAGGGCGAGTGGGTTCTCCCCGGGGGAGGCGGCGGGGTGCTGCTCTGGTCCTGGTACCCGCGCTTCATGTGGTGGCAGATCATCTTGAGGAGCCGGCGCCAGGCGTCCTTGGATGCGGCGTTCCACATGGCCCTGGTCTGCAGCACGGGTCGGACGGCGCGCACGAAGCTCGGACGGAGCGCGTCCATCTGATGGCGGGGGACGCCGAGGCGCTCGTGCTGGCGGCCCAGGGACTCCAGGTGGTTGGCCAGGCGGACGGGATCATCTAGGAGCGAGTTGAGCACCTCGCCTACAACCTGAGGGAATACACGAAGCATCTCTCGTAACCCTTATACGACGTACCACCCATCTCGCTTTCACGAGTACGTACATACGTACGAGGTGTAGCCTTTCCTGATGCAGCTATACGTAGTGTACCGCTTGCTCGTATAATACGTCAGTCGGCATCATCGCGAGAGTGACCTCGGCCTTCATGGGCGTCTGCCTCATAATGGGATTGAGCTAACTGCGCGTATGTACTACGTCTTCCTACTCTAGCAACTGCCAGTCAGTGTGTAGTCCGCAGCCAATGCGTTGTGAGAGCGAGTGAGAGCTCAAGCTCGCTCGCTCGGTCCGTGCTCTCGACAAGCGAAGCGAGCCGTACGTAGCATGGCGGCGGTTATTACGCGTTCTGACCGCCCGACCGACCAAATGACAATGGAAGAATAGGCATGAAGGCCGGGAGCGAGAGAGCTGAAAGCACTCCAAGGAAGATGAGGTAGCTACGTAGGTAGTATGTGGAATTTTGGATGTGAAAAGCCGAGGGACTTATGTAAGCGGACAATGAAACGCGGCGCTATACACAAATTAAACAGGGGAGCGCACAACAATCAAGTTGATGAGAAGGCTGTACACAAGTTCTTCTGTTGATGGCCATTACAGCTTTCTCGTCCCCTCTCACAAATACGAGTACAATGCGTCCTTCAATTATCATTTAAGAGCCGAATCCGTGCATTGATCCAAATTCTAATCAAGTCGAATGTACGTACCTTGACAAAGAGCATGGCGTGATTCTGTATCGCGTCCTTCAGCCTCATCTCGTCCTCGAGCTCGCCCGTGACTACGATGCTGGCGCCACTGCTCTTGCGGGAGGAGGACGCCGGATCTTCGGAGGGCGAGGAGTCGTCCGTCTGGAAGAGCTTCAGGAAGGTCGCCTCGCCCCCGGTCGTCGACAGCTCAGACTGCGTGGAGGGAGGATACGAGATCAAAGGAGAAATTTATTCTAAAAAGCTCTTTGGGCGCTCGACTATACATGGTGGATGACGGCGATTTTGCGACAGGCAGATTATCTCTGTTATCATTTAACCAAATTCAGAGTATAATAGCTCATTTTAAAAGTCTAACCTTTCTACGTACATTCAATGCAAAAGAGAGAGAGAGAGATTAATTATCTCTTATATGAAGGAAGTTATGAGGAAAGCTGTGAAGGTGGTTGGTGGCTGGTGTTCCACACTATCCATCAGAAAGGGTACTTTATTTGAAATGGGAACAAGAGGAGTTAATGTAGAATACTCCAGGATCTTTCCTCTTCTATCAGACGTGCCTAAGTATGTCTTTTTACCAGCAAAAGTGCAAATTTGGCACCAAATGTTATCTGGAAAAGCACAGATCAAAGTGTTCAGCTGAATTCACAAACGTTGAAACAATAACCACACTGTTTAGTGTGGTGGAATGCAGTTCCAGAGTAAAATTTTTAAAGCATTATTTCTTCATTTGGGAACTCGTATAATTTCTTAATTTTTGCAACTACCCTACTCCAAAATTGTAGTAGTTACAAAGATAAATGCCCAATCTCAAAATCGCTGGTGGGCACTCCGTACTAGCTGGCTAGACGCACGGCCTTTTTGATTTCTAGGAGGCAGGCTGACTTTACAGCAAGCTTTCTAGCAGATTGTCTCTTCCACATATTGCGTTCCCTTTGTATTCCGCGCAAGAACTGAGCAGTACAAGGACTCGCCGCGTAGTCTCGAATTATCCGGTTCATTGGCTGTTCGCTTTAATGCACTCCCTCTCGAAGAGAATGTCTAATGGTCTTCTCTTTCCAAGCACAGTACGTACACTATAGGGCTCACCTTTATCGCCTGGAATCCCTCCCTGAGCATCCTCCTCTCGTCCTCCACGAGCGCGAACTCCACCTCGGGAAAGCCCCTGCTGAGGAGCGCCATAAGCGCCCTGAAGAAGCTGATCCAGGCCTCCTCGTACTCCTCTCCCTTCAGCTTCTTGGGCAGGCGCTTGGTCGCCTCGGCAAAGAAGTAGAGGCCGATCGTGGACAGGTCCGCTTGCTAAATGGAGGAGAAAATTAGCTTGCGTTACCTACTATGTGCTATACACACAAGAATGAGCGGCTGTTCTGGACAGACGCAACATACGTTCCTGAATGCAGCGTGTACTATATACGTATTGCGTCTATTACGTTGGGCGCGTACACGGATTCGATCGATGATTGCCCCCGCTGCCAACGTTGGTTCTCACAAAGGAGCACGCAAGATTTAGGGTCCATTCGAAACCTGATCGCCGCTGGCTCGGATCCAATGTGCTACGTAGAGTGTATAGATTCGGCTAGTCGTGAAAGGGAGGGAGGAAGAGAGGAATCTCGGCTTTCTGTTAAATTACCGCTGAGCGTGTGTATTCTCTCCCTCCCTCGAAAGCAAAATAGTGGAATGGATTTTTCGCTCATCCATCGTATGAAATCTCAGCTTCTCATTTCTCTAAGTGCTCTCGATCCTTCTGATGTTTTGCGGTTCGCCCGCTGGTTCGATCAATCGCGCGGCTTTTTCCCTCTTCCCGAAATTGAATCTCTGGCCGATTTAACGTACCTCAATTCCCTTCCTGTAGTGCATCTTTCCCAGGACCTGCAGGTACTCGACCATCTTGTCGTCGAGTCTGTGGAGGCTGCGCACCACCTTGGTGAGGGAGCGGGCGACGCGGGGCACGTGGTGGCGGAGCAGGTGCAGCTCGGGGTCCTCCCCTAGTAAGCATATATCGCACTTATCGAAAGATTTGCATTCAGCGAGCGTCACACCCCTCGGTCGGTCTCTAAATTAGTCCCATGCGGTGAACGACGGCCGGCCGGTGGTCTCTCGAGATAGAGGACGACCGACCGGTGCGGTGGCCGTCCTATTTAGCGGAAAATCCGACCGCCGCTGGAGAGAGGAAAAAACTTTCCGCTGGTCTATCCGCCGGCCTTGTCCATCGGGATTACTAACTAAGAAAAGTTAGGATCTGAAGGACGACAGGGCCATTGACGCTGATGGATCGAGGGGGAAAAAGCCATGGAATTTCAAGCCATCAGCTTTTGAAAGGGAAAGATCCGTCCTATACGTATATATTTTTTGCTCCTTTTCCTCCCAGCTCGTGGTGTCGCCTTTTCGCTTTTCTCGGGTCTTGCAAAAAAAAGAGAAATTCGCCGTCCAATGTGTGCACGTCAAACGCAGAAGGCGAGAAGGCGAGCGGAGACATACATCTTGTTGGCTATTATTCCATCCTTTCAGGCTCTCTGTCAGCTCAGTTTGGCATCGACGGCGGGGGGCTCGAACAAACGAACGAGGACCGGCAGATCCTTTTCAATGTATTACTCGTTTGGCCGCGGGGCTTAAATTCTAAGCCGGCGCTATGAAAGCAAGCTCTCGTCGTCTGGACTGCGCACGTTCCTTTGCACTATTCCTAAAGTGAAACCGACGCTGGCAGACCTAATATGGAAATTGGCGAAAGTTAGTTAATTGCGTGGAAAGGGCCTTCCCAGTAGACTTTATAATCGAAATGTGAAGCCTCGAAGCAGGCGCATTTACCAACCTGCGTGGCGTTTCTGCTCCATCTCCAGGTGAAAATTTTCAAAGAACTTCTCCTTGGTCTTCGGGTGCTCCTTGAACATGGTGAGGAAGGTGTCCTCCAGGATGGAATTGAGCTTGCTCTCCAGGTGGGGCCACATTTCCTAAAGAAGAACACGAAAGCGCTTCGTTAGGGGAATCTTGGTCTATTTGAAGGGTTCTTCCAATTTCGCTTCAATGTTGGCTCCTTTATTAAACTTTCACTTGCCTATTAGATTAGAGGGTAAAAGCAGCTGTAGAGTTCGATTGGAATCAAGTCCGACTCATTATTCGAGGCTTTGATAGTCGGCGGACTCGTAAAACTTGAGCCTCAGATCCAACCGTGTTCGTACATGAGAGGCAGAAATATAGCGATAAGAAAATGGCTCGACAAATAAAGTTTCTATGTTACTACATACTTCAACTCAACTCGCAATCATGGAGATGCTTAATGACTAACTAATCTTTCAGCCCATTTATTCTGGCAACACTATTTACTACGGCATCGGAAGATTGGGGAAAGTTCTGTTTAGTTGGAGCGGATGGCCGACTCGAGTTGGCTGGAGCGCGCGCCAAGAGTGGGTGTTCTCCGCCTCCTTAAACCGCCTTAGAATGCATGTGTACGCAAGTTGACGAGGCCATCCACGTCCAATACGAGACAGACGGGTAATATATAGCTTGACATTCGTTAACTTGTTTATTTGAACAGTGTAACGTATGTACTATGTGACTGGCTGACTTTTTTGGTGATTGCGTCCCGACTGCTCTCCGGGAATTCCCTAGATGGCGGGCTAGCCAGATGCATATCTCCGGGAGTGCGCGGTAATTAGTTCTTAGTAGGCTCCCCCTCCCCCTCAGGCGCTATAGGAGCCACAAATTGACGGACGTACCTGCATTCTCTCTGCGTCCTCCCTACTGATGAGGTCTGCGTACGTCCCGCCGGAGGAGTCCTCCCCCGCACCCCCGATGTTGTCGCTCCGCCGCCCGTTCTTCGCCGACTTGCCCCGCTTGAAGAGGCAGAGGCCGGAGAGGCGAGACGGCCGACGCTGGATTTCTAAAAGGAACATCGCCCACGCACTCGAGAGATGCAACGTTGCCCGCAAGCAAAGAAAGATAAATTAAAATTTCGCCCCATGTGCTCTTCACTCGAGTGCCTGCTGCGTCAGTCCTGACCTCCTCCGTCGTTGCCTCCGGCTGCGTGCTGATTTCCCATGGCTAGCTCTCTGAAATAAAGACGAAAGGACGTCGGACATGAAACGTACAGTCGGATTTGCGTGCGCGCCCTCATGAATAAGGAACGACTGCGAGACCTTTTCTCGGTATTTTGGAGCCAGCGCGATCTTTAAATAGAGCCTCGTACTTCTGCAGCCGGCCGGGCGCGGGCGAGACACTCACGTACTTGATTCCCATATCGGCATATCGAAGAAAGCTGTGTGCGGCGGCGAGACAGGACTAAGACACGTGTGTCCCACTTTCATCTCTATCTGTAGATCCAACTCCTTTCTCGCTCCTCAGATTTGAGAGGGAGAAGTCTCTATTTTCATCAACTCATGCCTCCCAAGGGATCGAGCCGACAGCCAACTGGAGGCAGGTAGGTGGCAGTGAAGAGGCCGCCGCGAAGGAGGAAGGAGAAGATGAGCTTGGAAAGGAAGTAGGAAAGAGCCTAGAGTTGCACATTAACGCGGCAACTCCCAGGGTTTTCTGTACATCAAAGATGCTGCCGGTGTCGGATATCGAGGAAAGGAGGAAAATTGACCTTTTCAATTGGCTTGTAAACAAGACGTACGTACGTCATTCTGTGCATGCACTGACTTATTTTTCGACGGGGAAGCGGATGGACTGGAAGCATTATTCATTCGATGAAAGCTGGGATGGCGGGCGGAGAGCGTGAGATGTACGTATATGTATTCGCATTAAAATACACCAGATGGGACTCTGTTCTCGGTTCTCGAGCTCCTTCAGCGGCGACGACAACAGCAGAGCTCTCGTAAGACGACTTGGCGGGGCTGGAGAAGTATCAGTGCGGCGGCGTCAGAAAACGAAAAGAGGACATGAGGAGGCAGACGGGCGGAAAAACGGCACAACACCGTTGCAGCAAAAACGTATAAAACATCTTAAGAAGTCTTATCCGCCGTCGGAACGGCGACGCGAAGGACATCTAGACAGCAGGGACAATTACAGGAAGGAGAAAAGTTTACCAACAACATGTGTTGGTTTTTATGTAGTCTTTTTCTTTTTGCCAAGTGGAGGGGCTGTCTGCCACAGAAATAAATGTTCCATAAAAGTGGCAGGTCTCCTTCATGATAATGAAAACGAGCTCATATCGGACCGCCGACGTACTTGCAAAAAAAGACTTTTTCTGGCAATTGCCTAACATGCGTTGTGTGTAGGGCACCTCTTTCCTCCTGCCTTCGCTGCTGCCCGACACCAATAAAAGGCGAGGGAAGAGAAAAGAGGGGACCGGCCCATTCAGACACACTAGACTAGTCATGTATGGCATCTAGTGGGGCGTAAAACGAGAGGGAGGGAGAGGGCGCATTCCTTGCGGATCCGGCAAATGGGCTAGACTAGGAAAGGCTCTTTCCGGCCTATCCATCGCTTTCAAGGTCGCTTTGTCTAACGCCCATTCAGAGAGGAAAAGCAGTATCTCTTACCTTACCTGATTGAATATCTCCCTGCTTTCGAAAGACTGAAACGTGTCTGAAGCACACAAGTGGCCGAGATAGCTATCTCGTATTGGCAGTCAGCAGTGCGCTCTGTTCTCTTCGCCCCAGCTCTCTCGAATGGGAGCAATGCTGTAGGTTTATATTGCGTCGTCGCGGTCCCTCTCCGGAGCCATCCCCAATTGGTGACACTCTGCAGATCTGTCGGCTCTAGCTGTCTGTCCTTCGCTTTCTTCCCTCTCTCGTCGACGCCCACGTTTCGCACTGGCGTACTGTTGCACACTTTTAGTCCCTGACTGGTAGATCCGGCTTGTCACATGCTGGTGGAGCTGTTCTTTGCCTATCTTATTATGCAAGCCGGAGGGAGGGCTGGATGCTCTCCAGCGAAAATGGTTACGACGACTTTTGCAGGGAAACGGCCGCGGGCCGCCGGCGGTAACGGCCCGTGGTTAAATCCGTTGCTGGAATGCTACAGCTTCTGCCGGTCGGTCTGCCGCGCAGATTGTCACGTCCCTACGCTCGGATCCACTTTATGATGTTTTCTCGCGACGTCACGCTCGGCTGACTAACTCGCTACAGTCTCCAACAAGGCCTCGGCGGCGAAAATTTGCTCCTCCGCCGCCGAGATGAAGTCGAAATTTAACGCATCGCTGCCAACACGTCAGCCAACCGGGAGGAGGAACACGTACGTCGTACGTCGTGCGCGTCTGGATCTCAACTGACCCCCC
>JAAUYK010193410.1_pt1 | contig 10571 bp, 4 predicted proteins | sample 7278021 | NCBI WGS metagenome assembly JAAUYK01 (sample SAMN14350223, study PRJNA611818) | marine sediment metagenome | isolation source: surface marine sediment (1.8m) | place: French Polynesia: Moorea | collected 2018-08
AAAATGCCAAAATATGTTAAAAAATATTTTTTTATGTGTTCACAATTTTTTCTCGACCTCTAGTTATGTGAAATCGTGGTGTGGGGAACTCGAAAGAACATGCCTGCAACATCTGCCTGGACGATCCGTGACCGATGACGGAAAACTGGAACTTGCTCTGGCTGAGCAACTCCTGCGGGTCTGTGGCGACGCGAAACGCGCTCGGCTCGAAGCTTGACACTATGAAGCTCTTCAGGGTGGTTGCGTACGTTGCAAACATGGCCATGGCGAATATCCACCAGGCAGCGGCAAGGAGCCGAGTTGAGAAAGCCTGCAAATTAAATTAAGAAAATGTGCCTAGATCCTCTCTAGGTCTACCCCATTTACCCATGAACACAATCGATACGAAATAAACTAGCTATCGGCCGCATAAACAAGCTCGTGCCTTGACGGTAAACGGCGCCAATTTCCCTCCAAATCGGCCATTACCAGGACGCTCATACCTGCGGCGCGATGTTCGACCCCCTGAACACCGAGGAGAAAATGAACCAGGCCGAGTTTGTGAGCGTGTAGACGCGGACCGACTTTGCCTGCCTCTCGTAGGGCGTGATCCTCGCCACCAGCCAAAGTGTGAGTGCGGCGATGACGTAGGCGAGGAAGAAGTAGACCCACACCTCGGCCGAGAAAGGCTGGAAGAAATTGAACATGCCGGACGACGTCGTCGGGCGCGGATCTCTCTACAAATAGAGAAAAGTTTGCGATAGCTCAAAGGAAGGAGAATTGAAACGTGTCGGGCGGGCGGGCGGGCGGGCGCGCCGACGAAATAGCCACCCGTACGCGTACGCATACGTACCTTGGTGAGGATGGTTAGCGGCGAAGACATGAAGGGTCTGGAGAAGTCGACGACGTCATGGCGGGACCACGTGACCGTGAGGTCGGCGGCAATCAGATCCGCTTTCTAGGAACATTTTCATAGATAAATGCTAAATGACACATTAATGTAAATACATCGACGAGTATATGTGTAGTGCATTTTGGAACCTTTAAGAGAGCCTCGATGTAAGGAAATGAGGCTGCATAGCTGTGCATGAGTGAGGGTGACTCAAAGTCTGCAACGAAAATTCCAGTCGAGTGTACTCCCCCACAGCAAAGTCGAAGTATACAAATTCAGATAGCGTGGTCTAGCACACGTCTATCTTAGCATTGAACGTGCTATTCCTAGAAGTCGTACCATTTTCTCTCTACGTATCTCATTGTCTGATATCGGTGCATGAACTCGGATATTGGGGCTAATCTCACCTAGCTAATCAATCCCCGATCTTAATCACTCCTTACCCCGTCCTGAATCATGCCAATCATGCCGCTCCATTTTCCGCTCGACTCGTCCCTGCCGCCGTACTTCCCGTCCTCAGACAGCACGATCTCATAGTCGACGCCGTCCATCTGACCGGTGACCTCGTCCAGCAGGTCCACAATGTAACCCTCGAACTGAGGCGACGCCGGGTCGACGCCGGCAGTGTCGTTCGCCTCTCCCTCGCCGCCGTCGCCGCCGCCGTCCTCATTGCTCTTCAATTCCAGAAAGGGGACATTCTGAAAGAGAAGCAGAAAGCAAGAAAGGGAGGAGCTAGGGGGTTTTCTTTCTCTCACTCTTTTCGGCGACGTCGTCGCCATGCTTTGTGTACCAAATAAACACAGAGCGGCCACTACAGTTCGCTCCCTCCCCCTCTCACCTACCTATCCTCCCCATTCTCCTCTAAGGTCCAGCCAGCCAGCTGCTGCAGATGAAGGCGCCGCCAGAGCCACATTTGACTTTTTCTTTGTATCGGCTTTCGAATGTTTGCCGAGACTTCGTTACGAGCTATAGCTAGACGCTCGAGCTCAGCTCAGACCCATCCACACGATCGAGGTAGGAACGGTTGCGTATGCGTACTCTGCCTAAAGTATCTCACGCCTTGATCGAGTCGGCCGTGACGACAAAAGTTTTAGAATCAAGGCCGAAAGTCGTTCGACAGGTCGAGCGGACGCTGACGTTGGGGACCCGGTTGTACGGCGTCTACAACGGCTCAAAACGCCAAGATATGTCGATAAGAGTGTGACCTAATTAGATATTGCGCAGCACCCAATGGGAATATTGTGGCGGCGGACAGACGATTCTTTATATCCGCCACAATATACTTGTGCTGAGAGTCTTAGTTTAACTAGCTGTCGGTCGATGCAAACAAGCAGTCTGGCGCTTGCCTGCATGGCGATCGGTTTCGCGTTCCTAGCCGGGAAATAACCTATCAGGAAGAAAAATTCCCTCCATTCTTCATGCGCGCAGAGAGAACTTTTCTCCATGCAGCAGCGTCATGGCTGCGACACAACGCTACGGAGGGTAAAAATAGGTAATATACCTACGACGTATGCGAAGAACTTCCTGCGATGGCTGAACTTCAGCGCAGATTCCATCATGCTTAGTTTGAAATTGGCCGTATAGTCGTACGTGTTTGGATGCAAGTGCATGATGCAAGCAAGACGTCGGCACGTACGCAGGCGCTCTGTGACGTAGCACTCGCCAATTTTGAGCCGTTGTCAATGGCGAGATGGAAAGTGTCAGAGGGAAGGAATTTTGCGCTTTTGAAAACAGCAAGAGGTGCACCGCCTGCGTTCAATATTGCACGAGCTAGCTACGTGAGTCGGCGCGCATGCACATTTCCAACCTACGACCTTTTCCAAGAGGGTTTTCATGGCTCCAAACTTCACGACCGACCGATAGGTACTTTTATTCTACTCACTATAATGGAGACGACCTTCAGGGTCTTCTTTTTTGATTGAGCGGAGGACACTGCCAGCAGAATTGTCAGCACAGCGCCGACCAGAATCGTGGAGAAGGTCTTCGCCACCATCTTGACGGCTCAATTACAATTAACCACCGTGGCAAAGTCATTCATGTCCTGGAATAGCGTTTGACTTTTCAGTCTCGGTCTCACTCTCTCCGTACCTACTTCTTCTTTGGGAAACGTCGCTTCGTCTCTCTTTCTTTGGCAACTTGCCGCTATTTCGTCCACTTGCAGCACCAGCAGCAGCAGCTCATCCGTCCGTCCGTCCGTCCGTCGGATCGCCGTCTCCTCCTAGCTCACTCGGACGGATAACCGCGATGAGAGAGACTGTTGCTGCAAGAGTGTTCGCCGGCGGACGGACGTATACGGATTGCGAACACGTCGATGGGGTGGACTCTCGAGGCGTGCATGTGGCCTGTTCGATTTTGATTTGCAGCGATACCCATTATATCAATGAAGGCGTTTTGCGCGCGGAAGGTTAATTTCGCACAGGCGTTGTTTGTGCACTTCTTTACGATATTGAAGTACAAGCCATATCATCATTTAGAAGGATGTCAACATGCTTGCCCCGAGGCATAAGTAAGTTCACGAGAGAGCTAAAGCATATGGGCTCCCTGAAGGTGAGTTTTCTGGCTGGAAAAAGTAGGGAAAATACATTAATCCTGCATCGGCATCTGTATACTCGTACGTACCTTCGTGCGGTCCCCGAGGCGTTGCGTCGCTTGGCCGGCCGGCCGCGGTCGCTCCTTCCTTCCTTCCTTCCTTCGTCCGACGCGCGACGAGACAGAAGCGGAGAGATTTAGCGACGCGACAGGAAAGTCATAGTAGGAGGATGCGCTTTCGTTGTCGGCAGGAATGAGAGGAATTCTTTTGCTCTGTACGTACGTACTGCAATTAAGCTAGCCTTGCAGCTAAGTAGGCGTACGTACGTGCATAAAGCAGGGTTATCACGTGTATATCTATTTACGATACTCAATGTTATTCTTACATGCTCCAAGTTGCTCTCGAGTACACATGCTCCCTCTAAATCCGGCCTCGACTGCGTAATTAAGCAGCGAGCGCATCAGAAGCAGCAGCAGCTGCGTCGACGGACACTTAAAACTCTTCGTTTCTTCCCTTCCCAGCAAGACCAGACATCCTCATCCTATTCGAACTCGCGCCTCATCCTTCAAGATTCGACGACGTGCTCAACACACTCATTTAGCTCCAAACAACAAGGCTCGGATTGTTCTTAGAGTAAGCAAAGTTGGATACGAAGGTAAATGGATTGACAATTTCAACACATACTATATCGATGGCTTAGCCGAAGCCTTAAAAGAAAGATAAAACATCGCCGGATGAGCCTGTTTATCCTGAACACTCGAGATTACGTCAAACGTGCGTCATAGTTTCACCAGTTGCGTTATAGCAGCTAATTAGTGGTCCGTGGCCCCGTGCGACCCAGCTTCCGTCTAGTATGTCGCATATGTTGGCTTTGCATCCTGGCGAAGGAGAATAATGGTTTTATGCGGGGAATGCAGGATCGATCTGCCGGGCGACGCGGGGGCAGCTAGGCAGACGGCAAGAGGGAGCTAGGCGATAATGGGAGAATTTGTACGTACCGTACGTACACCTTCGCTCCCCGTCTCTTCCTTTCTTCCTACGTCAACACGTATCTGAATTCGATATCGGAACATATATATTCCGCGTGCAGTAAGTAGATCGAGTATGAGCTGGAGCATGCATGAACAACGAACGCTTGCTCAATTTAGTTCCTTTTCCCTGCATGCGCCTATTAAGCTCGGATAGTAGGTAGGTACTAGGTAGACCCGGTATAACCAGGTTTGCTTGCTCTTGGCCGAGTCGAGTGTTTTAGCGTCTGTGAAAACGATTGATGCCGCAATGTTTTCTCTCCGACATGTTGGTCCTACGCGATTGTGCTTTCTTTCTCCGTGGCTCTTTGATTTAGTCCGCGTTTCTCCGACGATCCGTCCTAGCTTCAATTATGGGTGCCCAGGTCAGGCAAAAAATCATCAAGGTCCGCACAGCTTCGTTTCCAGAGCACCTCAGTCGAAGAAAACAATGAACTCGAGAGGCAGGCCGCCAATCTCGTCCTCGTCCGCTCGCCCGCCAACTTGCGCTCATTCAGCTAGACAGACGCATTGAGGCGAGGCCATTGAGAGGCGCGAGATTGACTCGTTCGTTCATCCGCATTCGCACAATGGCCAAACACTTCCTCGCTGAATGACTCGGGGAAAGTAAGCTTGAACGAATTTGTAGCGAGTAAAGATTCTATAGGATAGAGAGGGGAATACACTGTACTTTATGTAATACTTTTAGGTAGAGGACGGACAATTTCTCTTTGTGCACTGCGGGTAATTTGCGCCGCTGAATATCTTACTCACTATAGGTAGCGTCATATGTACACGTAATTAATCATGCATCTCATTCCGGGATGGTCTCGGGGATGTCGGGGTTCAGCCGCTTGATCGGGCTGTACTGGCTGGCGTCAGAGTAGTCGCGGATGTCTTCGTCATCAGAATCGTCGTCCTAAAAAACGTGCTCACACATGAATTTACGAACTATTTTATTGCCAAAATCGTTAACACCTACCTGCCGCTTTGATTTCCCGTTCTTTGCCTCCGCGTGCTGGTCGCTGTCGCCGTTCATGCCGTTCGTGTCGGTGAAGTTCCTGACCGTGGCCACCGGCGGAGGGGCCACCACCATCGGGGTGACTTTCTTCACCGGGGACTTTTGCGGAGACTTCTGTGGGGATGACGTCGCCGATCCGGGTGACTTCTCCTAGTGGCCGATAGTTAGCGCAACTTGGAAACAGCACGATCGAGAAATACGTACTCTGGATCCGATGTGGTTTAGCGACGACTCAGAAGAGTATGACTTTTGCATCCTGCGCCGACCGCTCGACTTGCTCCTGATCCTCCCCTCAATACCGGTGTGGGTCGGCGTCACGGGAGGAATATACTTTACATGTAACTTGGTGATTATAGAAACCGTAATGAGCAGAGTATCTACTCCTCACCTGCTCTCCGTCGTTGGCGAACCCGCCGTCCTGGTGCATCTGTTCCACCTGCCCTGTGATGTCGTTAAACATGAAGACATCCTTATCGATGAAGAGCTTGTCGTACTGCAGGCTGAACTTGGATCCCGGGCGGCGGGTGCGCATCGCCTTCATGAACTTCTGCAGCTCGTTTCTCTGGTCCCTGACCCGCTTGGAGAAGTCCTCGCCCACGTAGACGTTGCTCCCCTTGAGGAACTTGGTCTTGCGCATGATCTCATCCTTGTCCTCCCACCTGTCAAAGTAGACGGTGAGCGGCTTGCAGCCGCGCACGTTCGGACCATTGTTGGCGCGCTTCACACGCAGGATCGAGATCTCGCGAGAGATCTGCAAGTTCTTGCGGATCAGGTCGCGGATCTTGGACTCGATGGACACGGGATGCTCGCCTTACAATAGGAAGCAATACTTAAATAGTCAATCCGTACCCTGAGTTTCCACCACGTACCTTCCTCGCTCTTGACACCGTAGAATACCAGGTTGTTCTTCCAGCTCTTGTCCAACTCCCAGAGCTTGTCAAGGACGTCATCCATCTCGAGCTCCATCTCCTGCACCCTCGAGGTGATGTCGTCGTTCTGCGTTCCCAGGTGGTCGGCGCTGGCATGCAGACGGGACCGGAGCTCGCCCAGCTCCTGACGCAACTCCGATGTCGCGTTCGCGTGTTCGGCCTGGTGGCGGTAGCGAAACGTGCATAATTTCTCGACGGCACTTAACGGTCAGTCAGACTCGGACAATTACTATTAACTATGCGTAGTGTCGAGAAATCGGGCATATCCGTTGGGCGCTTTAGTATATGTATTTAGCTATCGAAATAGCGGTGCTTTTGCATTTCTCTTTTTACGAAGTGGTTTATAGGTGAAGTGTAGTATAGCAGTTGCGCCCACAACCAAATGATCAGGTGTGGTCTCACTCTTAATGCCGCCTCCGCCGAAGCCAGCTTCATCTTTTGCGTCTGGATCCCCTTGTCCAACTCTACCTTGAGCGCGTCCACCGCCCGCGCGGAGTCTACCTTGATCTGGTCCATCGCCCGCGACGACTCTACCTTCATTGCGTCCATGGCTTCCGACGACTCTACCTTGAGCTGCTCCATGGCCTTCGCCGACTCTACCTGCTTCGCCTCGAACTCCTCCGCCTTCTGTACCTGCTCCGCCCGAAGCTGCTCAATGAGATCGCTCTGACTCTTGAGCAGCGACTCCAGCTCGGCGATCCTCGCCTCGTGGCCCTCAACCTTCTCGGCCACGATCTTGGCTTTGTCCGGCTTCGGCTCGCGCCTCGGCCCGGGGTTCGGCTCCACGTCGCCGCATTGCAGGAGCAGGAGGAGGGAGAGCGCGCCGGGGCCGGCGGCGGCGATCTGGGCCACCGGAGAAGAGATCATCCCGGACGCCAGCCAGACTCCTTGTAGTAAATCCCGCTGCAGTTCCCGGCAGTTCTTCGCTCTACACCTCCAAATGGGTTACTGCACGGTATCCGCCCCCAGCCGCCAGCCGGCCGGCCGGCAGCCGCAAAAGCGTCTCTCGCAGCTAGGGTTCCGACAAGCCGAGGCCGTGCCCGAAAGTAAGGTGGCGATCTGAGTGCGCGGATCTTATGACGCGAGGTGAGCAGTACACGGCGACGAGGTGTCGATTGTGGACAGCGCTTCGGTTCGATTAAACGATTTTATTGCTCGCTGGCCGCCAACGCTGATTGCACCAGGTAGCTAGACAAGGTCGCCGCTATTCGTCCGACCGACCGTCCTGCGGATCGACACCGACCGACCGACCGCCTGCTCTCTTTTCTAGAGCCCCCCCTCTCTCTAGCTCCCTCTTCCCTCGATCCTTCTTCTCTCTCCGTTCATTTTTCTCCCCTCTTTCGTCCCGGTGGCGACGCCGGTGGTGGCGGCTATATTTCCTTCTTCTTCCTGTCCTCCTTTCTTATTCAGGCTATCCTCGGTGGTACAGCGTACAGACAGCATTCATTACATTGATCGCGTTTATTTACTCCAGTCCTGCTTCTTAATTGCAGCGGAAAAAACTCGTATTAACTAAAGGAATGACTCAGTAGCTAATCAGATATCGGCCCGCCATTGGGAGTATCTTTGGTCCATTACTGAACTTTTTTCACTCGATCGGCGGGCCTCGCCGTCGACCGGATGACATCTAGCGACATTGGCCTTCGCCCCGACCGCGCCCGCCTCTCAATCCCTTCAGAGCTGAAGAAAGGGGCGTGACGAACGGCCGATGGACCGACCGACCGACCGACCGAGCGACGAACGGCCATCAACTGTGACCGCTAGACAATGGAAACGAAGGCCTTGACAAATCATTCGGTCGCCCGTCTCAGAATGACTCAAGGACGAGACGTCGCGGATTTTCGATTTACGTACTACTCGATCTACCTTGGCTATCAATATATGGACAGACATCTAGAAATTAAGTTAATAAACCTCTGCAGGAAAGCAATAGAGCGTATGGACAACAGCAATTAATCTATTTCATGTTCATTGCCGTAAAACAGATCGGAGCAAAGATCTGCGCTGTTTGGCCAGGATCACGAAAGTAGCGTAGCCTAAAGCATAAAAGTTCCTGAGGGAATAACCACCAGCTCACTCCGTCGTTTCGGCCGTTTGGTAAAAAACCCACAGAATAAATGTTTGCCTTATTGCCGAGGGAGCAGCTTGGATCGCCTTCAAGTACAAAAGGGATGGCTGGCAATAAGGGCAAAAAGGCGTAACTAAAATGCCTCCAAGGCAAATTAAGGAAGTGCGCACACCGCGTTCATGTCACTTTTCTAGCCGGCCATCCGTGATGAAGAAGGACAGAGGAGGGGGAGATAGTGTGGGTTGGACGGGCTCGTCGTCGCCACTCGCGGCACACGAAAAAGTCTATGGTCAGATAACACGCCATTTGCGCGGGGCCACGCCGCGCCGCGGACCTGAAAAAGGAGCCGACACGGAATCAGACGGAGCGAGCAGCCAGCTCTCCCTATTTCCTTGCCTTCTTTATCAGGGCCAACATACGTCCATGGCAAAAAGCATCTAAAAATTCTTTTGCCCAAATATTCCATGCGAATGCATATGCATATAGGCTCTAAAGTATCTCGTGGGACCTTTAATTCTTTTGCGGCATGAAGTTATTCCGGGCGGCACTCATTCGGTCGGCCGCCGAGGCGGCGCCAGTTATGACCATCGCCGCCGAGGCCGAAAGCGACTGGCAACTTTCGCAATTAACCTCGCTTTCGTTAAAATGGTCTGTTAGTTTGCAGAGCTAGCCCCGGGCGGGCTGACCTTTACCAGTGATAGACAATTTGGATTTGCTGCCGGCTGATGGAAAGAAGGAACTAGGCCAGGGAAAGACGGACGGACCTGCCGATTTTCCTTACAAAATTAGCCGTTTGCGTTTCAAGCGGTCAGAGAACATCGAAAGCTGGAGTAAGAGGATATCAAATGCACAATGCGGGTTGCAGGTTCGGTAATTAAGGCGCTGCGACTAGAACAGGTTGTAATTACTGCAAAAGCTCTGCACTCTCGTTCGGTCGATCGGTTGGTGCAGCAGCCAGGTAGGCAGCATTAGTCTCGCTTCCTTCATTCTTCCCCCGGGAGAGATCCATCAATCAGAGACCGGACTGGCGGAATGACGAGCGAGCGAGCGAAGGAAGGAAAGGGAAGGGAAGGGAGGCAAGAAGCCCTCTCTCTCACTCACTCCCTTACCGACGACGACGACTACGGATTGCATGCGCAAAACTTTGATCGACTATCCCGACCTTGAGTAAAAATATTGCACCTAGCTACCTTAGTTTCGATACTAGGCACTATGAGATATATTGAGTAGATCATTTGAAAATTTTGAATGTTACACCTACACCTACCTTATAAATTAAGTTATGTGTAATGTGTTGCATTCTGGTTGAAAAGTTGCTCGAAGCATAATTACGCCCTTCAATGTTATCCACGTAATTCAATGAGGTTTCGTGGTGAGAGCTTGCATTGTACCGATAAATAATGGTCCCCCTACGCCTCTCCGTGGGATCGAGCCTCGAGGGCACGTTGACAACAAAACAATACACGTGAAAATTAATAACAAACGAAATTTCTTAGAAGTTCGAGAACGCGTTCGAGAACGCGCCAATCAGGATCAGGTTCAGGTGAACAGTGAAGTCGATTTCGAAGTTATTTATCAAGGTGTCAGAATGAGGACGCGCAAGAGAGTGTACGCGGACAGCGAGGCCGTGGCGAAGAAAGCCTCCAAAAGCAACCACGAGGACGAAGACGAAATGAACTCTGGGGAGGAGAAAGAGAAGCCAACGAAAAAGACTCCTGTGAACAGCCCCGAAGACCAAGATGAAGACGATGATGCCCCCGAGGCCGTTGGATTCTCGGCGGCCAAGGAACAGGCGCTGGAGACGTTGGCCGGCGAGAGGGCGAACAAGGCCGAGAAGGAGAGGAAGGTGAAAGAGATGAAGACCAAGAGGATGGAGATGTTCAAGGAGCAAAAGGAGGAGAAGCGGCAGAGAGCGAAGGAGAATGCGTCCAAGGAGGGGCAGAAGACAGAGCAGCTCTCTTTGGACTTCCTGGAGCGGCTGGACGAGGCGAGCCATGAGCTGAAGAAAGCGAAGAAGGCGAACAAAGTGAAAAAGTTCAGCCGCGATGACGACGACGAGGTGACGTTCGGTGATAATGTCGAATCCAAGGCCAAGGACCGGCCCCTGTTCGGCTTCGGTGGCGTCTCCGTCATCACCGAGCGAGA
>JAAUYK010063939.1_pt1 | contig 10569 bp, 16 predicted proteins | sample 7278021 | NCBI WGS metagenome assembly JAAUYK01 (sample SAMN14350223, study PRJNA611818) | marine sediment metagenome | isolation source: surface marine sediment (1.8m) | place: French Polynesia: Moorea | collected 2018-08
CATAGTGGGCCCCTTGCCCATGGTGGACCCCTTGCCTGTGGTCGACCCCTTGCCCATAGTGGACCCCGTGCCCATGTTGGACCTTTTGCCCAATGTGGACACAAAACATGTGGAGGGCACCATTAAAATGGTGGACACCTGTGGTTAACTCATGCCCAATGGTTACATCCCCATCATGCATAGAACCATTGCCTTCGACACCGGTCCATAGAGCGATTTCCTCTTGTTTAAGGTAACGTTTGCTTTAATTCTCTTGGTGCATGATCCTCGTTTCCAATTGGAAGAGCACAATTGGCTTCATGACTTTGCTGCTTGGACCGGTGCGAGCACGTCAAGCACTTCGTCGATGTTGCCTCGTTTCATGGTGATCAGTTGCGTGAGCCATCCATCCTCGTCCGTGAACCCCATAGCCAGCATCTGTGTACATTATTGCGAATAGGCATATACGTGTTTTACTAAATTATATCGACATACCTTGTCTCTGGCGTCATTTACTCTTGATGAAGGCAATGTGAGTAATGACGAGGACTTGGGCGACGTCTTGCTGGCGCCGCTGCCGGGATAGACTGAGTAAAATCCTTTGTAAGGGCTGCTGCAGCCGTTCGCGGCGGCAGCCAGCTCCTTCTGGACGTCGATAGTCGGAGATTTGGGTGTGGTCGGCGGACTTGAGGCCGGCTTAGTCAAGGTTGAGACTGTGGCGGATGTGTCCGTTCTTGGCTCTCTTGGGCCAGCCGCCTCATACCTCGCTCGCACTGGCGACGTAACCGACGAGATGAAACTGAAAATGCAAGAGTTGAATGCGTGCGCCCAAGGATTAATGTAAAATATCACCTGGAGTCTATTCCAGCTCGATGCAGCGCTCGCCGTAGTTCCAAGTGGTCGTGGGAGTAAGGCTCAACGCGCTTTTGTTCCTCGGGTCGAGCTTGGAATCTTGTTGGCGGAGGCTTCTCATCCGGCGACGTCTCCTTCTCCACGGTAATAGGAACTTCTCTCGAAGACGACTCCACTAGAGTGTCGTCCTCTTCTTCGTAGTACTCGTACTCGTCGTCACCATCCGCGTCTGCAGTCACGGCCTCCTCGTTCCCGGCCATGGTGCACTCGGTGACCTCTTCCACGACGATGGCGTCGAACTCGAGCGCCTCTGTCACGGACGTCCCAGTCCTCGGACACTTGGACGGAGTGGCGCCGATGCTGCTGCACGCGCTGTCGTTCCTGCTCGTCGGCTGGCTGTCAGCGCCGCGAGACGATCCCCCTCCCGGCGCTGCGTCGCACGCGCTCCTCGGCCGCTCGCGTTTGCTGCCCCCGTTAGACAAGGGAAACGAAGGTGTTTCCACGATGGCGTGCTCGACAAGGACTTCGGTGGCTACGGAAGGCGACCGCCTGCAGTCGTTTTCAGTTGAAGACAGCGGAGCTAGCAGTTTGTCAATCTCTTGCTGGAGGTTCTACGTATATATATTGCAACAAAATTCATTTTAAGGTGGATTTTGTAAGTTGGAGAGATCTCCAGTTTACCTGAATAGTCCCTATCTCCTCTGATTCTGGCGAATCTTTGACCTCCGCTGAATCAACACTATTTATTCCCTCCGAAATGCTCTCTGCTACATTTGCAGCCGTCTCAGCCACTTTATCCGCGAGTTGGATTAGGTCGTCCTCGCCGCCGCAGTTCGACTTCTCCGACACCTTCTTATCGACTACTTCTGCACTGCCTAGGCGATCAACGTCGGCCAGATCTTGCATGTGTCTGTGTGGACCGTGCCAGTACGTTTTAAAATAATCTTAATGACATTAATTGTTAATAGTGGCAAGAACCTTGTCAATTCCTCAATGGTCGGCAACGCGGTGGCGCCCGATGGAGGCTCCGTGACGCTGTCAGAGAAGTCCATCTCGATGGTAGTGTCAGACAAGTCGGACTCGTCGTCGATCAAATCCTTAGCCATGGGCTCGAGGCCGAGCGGCGTTGATGCACTGCTCACGACCAGCGGTGACGGATGGTAAATCCGATCATAGAGTCTGTTTAGGCGCATACAAAACTGTGTTGTATTTATATTGCAATTCGTTGATTCTAAAATCCAATTCGTCACCTGTGCAGTCTCGTAAAGAAGTGAGGCGGATACTGCCGCGGGCGGGACATGCGAACCATGTCATGACCCGGGTGATTTCCCTGTGATTCGCATCTACCAGTTGCAGACAGTCCATCATTAGGATTAACGGTATAAATTTATTCCGATTGAAGTCAATTACGTACCTTGCGCAAATGTCATAGTTCGGACAGACGACGCATTTGTATCGGAAGCCCACAATTGCCTGATGACAGCAGATGCAGCAGACGCCGGCGTGCTCGTCGCCGGACACCGCGGCGGCGTTGCTCAGTACGGGAACCTCGCAGGAAGCCACCACTGGAGGCAGCTTCACATACAATCTATAGGGTGGTTGCTAAAGTCAAAAAGTAATCTTAAATTATTTTATGCACTGCATACTGAAAATAGACATTTATTCCGTACCAGCTCCTTGAGCATTGCCTCCATTTCCCTTTCTGGCTGGTCCCTGCCCACCGTGATCCGATCGCCGTCCGCGTCATCGTACTCAATCGTCATCGCGTCAGCTTCTGTCTTCACCAGGGAGAAGGCCTCCGACACCTTCTGGACGAGGGCCTCCAGCGTCACGCCAGGAGCCGACATGTATAGGCGCCTAGTATGTAACGCCAATAATCTGAATCCGAAGGCAACAACTTAAACACGCATATCCGTACCTGGTCTGTTTGGGCTTTATCTCCCCCTCCTCGTCGCAGCATTCCCCGTCGTAGAGCGAGACCTTGAAGGAGTGCAACGTCGACTCGTCCATGACGGCAGGCAGGGCTTCGGAGGACCACTGCTGAGTTGATTCCAGACCCGCCTTCTGTCAGTCTGTGTTTTCTTTTCGCCGGCGTCGCTAGCTTCTTAGGCTTCAAAGTGCTGCGTGGCCATGATCTTGAGCAGTTCAAGTGAGGGGGGAAGTAGTCGTACGTTGTTCTGAACGTAGTGTCTGTCTCGCGCTTGAAAGCGATCGTGTGTTGAGTGTGTAGTAGTTGGCGAAAGTGGGCAGTGGATCGGCCGTTCGTCCGTCCCTCGTCCGGCCACACCTGCTGGAGCTTCAGACGAGTGAACGGACGCGCGGACGGACGCGGTCGGGCGAGATCGAGAGCACGGAAGGAAGGAAGGAAGCAACAATGCATGCTCCACTGGCGTGTTAGGGAAATTAAGGAATACAAGGTGTATTTTGAAATTTATGTTTAATGTAACTAGGCCTACTTCGTTCATAAACTCCGTACCTAGAAATCTGTAAGTTTACAAATATACAGTAGAGTTGATGTTGAACGTGTAGACCAGGAATTCACAGTCACATACTGTACCATATAACGGACCTAATAGTAGATGAGCTATATAGTGAGGCAATCGAATTTTACTTGCCTCTAAACCTAAGCAGACGAAAAATGTAGTACGTAACCGAGTTCATCATCCCGGTTGATCCTTTGCCAAGTAAAAGAAAGCGCTGCAGGGGCGATTGCGTTAACGGGCAGGGTTATCAGAATGTCGAATAGCGTATCCAACTAACTAGAGTACGTCGATTCTGAGCTGTCCTACAAACATTCGGCAACACTGTTCGATCGCCACACGGAAAGTCTGCTCTCCGGGCGGCCAGGGATGCGGACGGAGGGCGGGCGATAGAGCGAAAGGATGGAGGAAGGAATGTCCATCCGCATTTTTGCCCGACTGTTGCGATTTAATCGCTCGCACTTATTCGCCGCGCCGAGTCGGCGGAGAGAAGGCGCCGGATACACCACATTTTTGCAAACGCCTACTTATAGCCGCCTGGCTAAGCGATTTGTGAAATAGTAAGGAAGAAGATGACTCTGTAGTAGTGCAGGTTCAAATCACAGGTTTTTCTACTTTTTTTCTGCCAGGTAGACGCTCAGACGAATGTGCCGTCGTTTCCGTTAAGTGAACGCCGACGGATGAGTCATATAGTTAATAGGGAACTGTTCTAATGCGAGAGTAGATTATCTTTCTTCGTATAATTGAGCTTTTGCTTGGTTATATGCGATATATACATATCTTGCACATAATAGACGTATGCGTACGTATTATATTCCTAAAAACATTTTGGCATCATCTGGGCTTGGAGGTTTCCTCCTAGCTGTCATAATTCCGTGCTTGCATTGCACAGCCTGTAATCCTGGCGGCGGCCTCCCACAGCCTCCGGGCGTCCTCTTCGTTTTCGGCGTGCACGGAGGACTCGGCTTCGGCGCAGTCGGAGTAGTAGCGCCCGGTTTGACCAGACACGGAGTCGTCCAGGCAGCAGAAGAGACTGGTCTGCGCGCCCTCAGTCGGCGTCAGCGCCACCTTCAGCCACACGTACTTGTAGAGAACCGGGGGTACGTACGAGTGCTTGTAGACGAAATGGGTCATGTCGGTGTTGGTGTTGCCCGGGTGGAGCGCGTACGTCGTGATGCCGGTTCCGGCCAAGCGGCGCCCAAGCTCCTTGGCAAACATGACCACGGCAAGCTGAATTAAAGATCGAGTATGAATATTGGATGCTTAATTAATTATTTTCTTCGCAGTTGGGAAAAAACGTACTGTAGATTTGCTTACCTTCGACTGTCCGTAGGCCAGCCAGTTGTTCAGCGGACTTTTGGACAGATCGAGGTCATCGAGACGGATTGGACCGGCTATCTTGTGCACCACGCTCGACAACATAACGACTCTGTTAAATGAACGGATTGACGTACGGACATTGACTTACTGCTGGAGAGATCATCATGCTTTTTCTAACCTGGGTTTCGTTTTATAGTCTGAGACTGTGCTCTTAAGTAGCGGCAAGAGCATCCTCGTTAGCAGGTAGTGTCCAAAGAAGTTGATGCCCATGTGTATCTGAAGGCCGTCGTCAGTCTTAGGCATGTCGGTCGTGACTGCTGAAAGTCCCAACGTTGTGGAAAAGATTCCTGTAATGCGGTAGATAATATATAAGGATTTTTTTTTAATTCTGGAAGGTACACACACCTGCGTTTAGAACGAGCAGGTCCAAGCGCGTTTCCTCCTCTCGAAGTTCATTTGCGCATTGCCTGATCTTCGCGAAGTTCCCCAAGTTGATGGTCTTCATCGCGATCTGGCCTCTCTTCGCGTCGCCCTTCAGCTCCTCTTCGATCTTGTGCACGGCGGCCCTGCCCATGCCGGCCTCTTGCACCAGCATCACGACCCTCGCGCCCCGCCGACACAAGTCCTTGGAGGTCTCATAGCCGAGCCCGGTGTTGCCGCCAGTGACGAAGGCGGTCTGGCCGTCGAGCCGCTTCTTCGAGTGGTAGGTGCCGCGCCTTGAGTATCGCCGGAGAACCGGCAAAACGGTGGCGATAAACAGCCCGACCTGGAGCAAGAAGGGGACAAAGAAGTTGTGAATGTGGTCCGCGTTGAGCACGACCAATCGTAAGAGGTAGTACATGATCGACGCCAGAGTTTTAATTCTCTACCGGCTGCCGGCTGAATACGTACTGGCGCCGCTCTGTATGAATGCCAAGGGCGAGGACTTACCACAATCACTATGGCCACGACGGCTTCGAGCATCGTTGGGCTATAAAATTGAATGACCGGCGGCCAGACAGACGGGGAAAGCCTGAGGAATTATATGTAAGTAGCTCTAACTGAGCAGATACTACTTCTTTCAATAATGCGGGCTTGAAATTGTGCCGCATTTTCTCGTTGCCTATGATTTAAATAGCCGCTGGTAAAAGTGCAGTGCATTTGAACGAAATGTTCGTACACCTAGATACTCGCCGAGGTCAAGACACAGTAGGGTATTTGGCTAATATGCGTTTATTTTATGACACTTTATATACGTAATATCACCGGCAATATGAAGTCAATGGTTGCGCCAAGTACTTTACATACATATGTTCCCTCACCAGGACAAAAGAACGAATTTCCCCGTGGACAGGGACTTTACACCATAAAATGTTTGAGTGCCTCGTTTGCGTTATCGCGGAGCTAAAATCAGAAACAAAGAGCTGGAAAAGGAAAATTACGCTCGTCTTTGTCTGTGTAGCCACCAGCCAATTTTTTGAAATCTTAATAGGACCTAGTCCAACGATTAAGAGCACTGTGTTTGCCCTTGGATTTATCTGCACCTAATGCACGAGGTCAGCGCATTCTTTGCAGTCTGGGCGACCTTAATTGGCCTCGGACGGGACGAGCCCACGCGCGGCATGAATATCATCGCGTGCAATCCGCGTGGATACATAGAGTAGAGCGCACTAGCGATGCACATGAACCCGACAGGGCTGCGTGCACACATATATTTCGATTGACTCGGAGTTTAAACAAACACCTGCACAAGTGCGGCCGCACTTAAAGACAATGACACCGGGTCCGAGCACACTCGCTGTGAACACGTACACTACGTGCAAGGAACAAAGATCGAAGGGGTTAAGACGTAGATACAACTGCAAGGGTATTACATACTAATACACATTTGGACCATGTTGCACTAGACGACGAACGCCTTCTCGTCGATTGGCCTCTTGCCGATGAAGCTCTCGTAGTTTTCCAGCGTTTTCGCAGCTATTTGGTGCACGCTCTCGTCCGTGTAGAAGGCCACGTGGCCCGACAGGATGACGTTGCCGCGGCCAGTCAGCTCCTCCAGGTCGGGAAACTTGTCGAAGCCGAACTGGGTCATGTTCTGTTACAGTGTTATAGTTCTAGGATTAATTTCGAGTATCCATAGAAAACCTAATATTTCATTCCCTGCCTTGAAAATGAACTCCTTTTCTCCTTCGAAGACGTCGAGCCCGGCTCCCGACACTTTCCCGCTCTTGATGGCCTCGACTAGGTCGTGCGTGTTGATAATTTCGCCCCGGGACGTGTTCACAATGATCACGCCATCTTTCATCCTTCAAGTGAGATTTTTTATAAGAGTCTATGGCTCTATGGCATTAAATAAAGACTTACTTTTTAAACGAATCTTTGTTGATCAGATGCTTTGTTTCCGGCATCAGGGGGATGTGGATGGTGATGAAGTGAGACACTGCGAGCAGTTCGTCCACTGTATCCATGTAGGCTCCGTTCGGCAGCTGCTTGATCCACTCGTGGTTGGGAAAGGCGTCATAGCAGACGACTTTGCCGACTAGGGCGGATAACTTCTCCGCCACTTTTTGACCGATCCCACCAGTTCCAATGACTCCAACCTAAACGATTCAATTTGAAAATGCCCGGCTTATACGTACATACATACGTAAGTGCAATTAAGAGATTAACGAACCGTTTTTCCCTCCAACAGGATGCACTGCAGCCCATCCAGAGAGAAGTCTGCCTTCCTCGTCCGATCGCAGTTTCTCCTCAGATTCTTGGACAGGGCGAATATCGTGGCGACCGCGTACTCGGCGATGGAGGAGGGCGAGTACGTGGGCACGCGAGCCACCCTGATGCCGGCGGCCTTGCACGCTTCCACGGGCGCATTGTCGAAGCCCGCGGAGCAGCACAGGACCAACTTGTTTCCATTACTCTTCAAGATCTCCACCTACGTATAGTGGACGATTTAGTAAAATAAAATTTTGCCCTTGATACCTACTTGGTATGTCCGATAAATAATGCGACAAATTTTGACACAACATACCCATGCTGTAGCAAAGATAATTAATTAAAATTTTGCACAATATTTGATAATAGAGGGTGTGTTGTGTCAAAATTTCAATTAATTATCTTTGCTACAGCTAGAGTAATAGTCTTGAAGATAAAGGTGGTTGTGGTCAGTCATTCTGCAGTCATTTAATAGGTTTGATCAGGTTTCCATATGTCACTGACTGGTTGTCTTCTGCCTAACTTCAGAATGAGAAACCAAAGTGCAAAAAGTATTTAACTAACCAAATTATTTTGTGCAAGCAAAGTTGGAATTTTAGAGCTCTTACCTAACCCAAATTTATCTCATCTTCATTTTTACCATAAGAATTATGCTAGGAGGCATAATTTAGGAGTTACTTGTTAAGGTTGTCGCATGATTTATCGGACATACCATGTAATAAACTCATAAAGCACCTGTCCATCTGAGATTTTCTTGTTCACGAAGAGACAGACTGCGGTATAGCCTTCCGCCTGCTTCAAGACTTCATCGGGTACACCATGAAATCCCTTTGCCACCTGACAAACAAAATGATGAATTACTTTCATTTAGTATTTCGGGCAATGCATTTAAGCTACCTTTACGCCGAATCCCTCTTCTTTGAGGACGCGCTCGATCGCTTCGTTGATCCGGCAGCGGGTGTCAATTAGAAACAAATCCTTCGACTCAGACATCGGTCTAGAGCTTGAAGACTGCAAATTAGAAGCGTGATTAATTATAAATGCATGTTGGTATACCGTATAACGCAGTGAATGATCTATTGCGAAATATATCTGTTTTAGATGACATGCATGAATAACCGACACAATACGTACATTGCACTACCCTCTCAGAGGCGTTATTCTTGCGAAATCCGCGTCCTACGGTATATCCTAACTACCGGCAGCGCCAGTCAAGTGCGCGGTTCAGGAAAATCATACTTTAGTAGTAAAGTACGAATCCAAAAAGCTTTGACAAAGCACAATTAAACGATCAAATAGCCAAATTATTATCGTCATACCTTTACGAATTAGGGAGCGTGTTCTGGAGGCAGGACTGCTTACCGGCGAACCGGGGGTTGAACTGACGAAAAGAGCGGGTTCCAAATAGAGGACGTCCTCGTCGACCTTGCCTGACCTTGCAAGGCTTTCTCTAGCCGGCCTTCCTTTCCGTCTAGACGGTGGCAGAAAAAGCTCAAATGAAAACATACTAATTCGCGAATATGGATATATCGGTTATATCTATTGATATATGTATGGGACAGGCTAGTTTCCGTCTCTTTGCAATGTGTACTAGTATGCGCTCTTGCGGTTTCGAATTACATTTTTTCGCCTCGCCGGTTGATCCGTCAGCGGAAGCCGCATTCCCGGCAAAATCGCCCAGCTCACGCAACCAGGCAAGTGGATTGCGGGGCTGGCGACTGTGCGTACGCGTACGTCTCTTGAGAAAGTCGCTCGTTCGCTGGCCGTTTCTCGGCCGCAGATCTCTTCCAGCGCTTTTGGAGGAGAGAGCTCGCTATCATCGCGCGCGCCGCACACACAAACGCCGCGCCGTGCGTTCTCGATCGTTACATGTACGGGCAGGCAGGAGGATTCGAAGGGGAAATGATGGCAAAGGTGCATGACGTGCCAGCCCGGTGGTTGGGAGCGGGCACATTCTCTCCTCTCTACACTCCACTCCACTCCACTCCTGGTTGACTTTGACAGCTTTCGCCGAAATAGGCAACGTACCGCGCCGGCCAAGAGCACACTACGTACGTACGTACGTATTTGGAGCTAGGAGACGGGGGCGTCAGTCTGCGTCCGCTCCGGCCGCGTCGTCTTGAAAGGCGGAATCGAGCGAGCGAGCGAGCGAGCGAGCACACGACAGACGTGAGCATCATGCAACCGATCGACGTGCGCCTGCCTGCCCGCCCACTCACCCCCGCCGCGCCGCGGCACTAACTGGCAGAGCCGCCGATGATGGTGTGGTGGTGGTAATGTGAAAGTAGCTCAAGAGCAACAAAGCAAAGCCACCATAATCGACATGAAGAGGAAGTCAGCAACACGGCTCGAATGTTCAGGTAATCGCCAAATCTATGTACTGTATATATTATTATTGCAAATAGCACTCACTATATATGTATATATGTAGTATGAACAGCATGCGTATGGCCTACATTTCAGACCTTTGAATAACATACAAGTGCTGTGCGCTCAAGAACGGCCATGGACGACCTCGAACATCACGGCGGCAGCAAAGGAGACTACGGCGGCAGCGGTCTCGTCACTCTCTTCCGCGAATCGTGTACCGAGTGCGTCAGAGACGTTCTCAACGTGGGGGCGAGGGCCAAGAAGAAGCTGCCGTCGAAGAAAGCGCCCACTGCCAAATACTTCTCTTGGGACTTGTTGACCAACCAAAACAGAGCATGCTTGGCGAAAAGCAGCTTTGAAGCCGCGAAAAAAGCCAGCGTTGAGCAAACCCCTGATCGCAACACCCAAGATGCCAAAACGAACTTTGAGGTGCCAGCTTCCAGACCGCTATGGTCACCTGCAACTAAGCCCACCCCAACCCAAACTTCGAAACCCGCGATAAAACGCAAGTCTCCTATAAAAGCTGAGGCAGATCTCTCGATCAGTGCGAAAGCGCCAAGGACTTCTTCCATTAGTGAAAGCAAACCATTCGTCAGCCAACCCCATCACTGCTACACCTCCAAAAGATGCCGCGGCATCGACTCTCGATTGCGACTGATCGAGTCGAAGGCGCTCTCGGCGTTCCTGTCCAAAGTCGCCGACTGCCAAGACGCGGAAGCCGTGGTGCGAACGGCGTCTTCCACGATCGCGAGGCTGGAGAGGCGACTGCACCGGATGACCAGAGCCCTAGAGAGGATTTCCGAACTGCGGAGACAGGAGACAGCTCTGCAGGACAGACTACTGGAGTCCATGCCATCGTTCCAGAGACACTGGACGG
>JAAUYK010105043.1_pt1 | contig 10568 bp, 8 predicted proteins | sample 7278021 | NCBI WGS metagenome assembly JAAUYK01 (sample SAMN14350223, study PRJNA611818) | marine sediment metagenome | isolation source: surface marine sediment (1.8m) | place: French Polynesia: Moorea | collected 2018-08
CCTAATTGAAGTACCCAAAGTTTGAGGACCATAGCTCAGATACAATAGGCAGGGCATTGAGATGAGGCTAGGAGCTTGAAAATTCCGGATTCAAAAAACGCACCCTGTACATATATGAGAGCGGTGTTCACTGCTGTTGTGGCGGTTGCTGCTGCTGTTGCTCTGGCTGCTTGTTCATCGCGCTGGCCAGCATCTGCTGCTGGTCGACGGCTGTGGCGGCAGCCGCTGCGGCGGCGTCGGGCGCGGCCGCCATTCCCTGGACGTTGACGGCGACGCCGTCGTTGGTCATGAGGACCATGTTGGAGATGTCGCCGTTGGCCAGCTGCGAGGGGTCGATGTAGAGCGTCTGGGAGTCGAGCGCCTCGCCCTGGCTCTCGTCAACGAGAATCAGGTACGTGTTCTCCCCGCCGCTGCCCTCTACTGCCTGCTGTTGCTGCTGCTGAGGAGCGGCGGCGGTCGCGGGCACCGCCGTAACAGCTGTGGTCGCCGCCGGCGCCGACGTGACCACGGCGGTGGGAGCGGGAGCGACAGCAGCGTCCGCGTCGGCAACCTGCGCCGTGACTACCTCGGGTGCGGCGACGACAACGCTGGTCGTAGTTGCGGGCGCCTGCGCGGCGACGGCGGAAGCATCTTCGGCCGTCGCCGGGGTTGCGGCGGCGGTCTCGACAGTGGTGGCCGATTCAGCCGCGGGGGCGGCCACCGCGACATCCGCAGCCGCCGGGGTCGACAGCTCCGTGGTGGCCGGCGTCGGTTTCGTCGTCGCCGGTGTCGTCTCTTGCATCTCCGGCTCAGTGACTGTTACGGTAGTAGTGACAGTGTCTGTGGCGGATGGAGCTTCGCTCGCCTGGCCGACTTCAGCGGCAGGAGTGGCGGCCTCAACTACGGGTTCTGTCTTCTCCGGCTCTGGCGTCGTCGTCTGCGCTGCCGGCTTCTTCTTCGCCGCTTTATCCTCATCTTCGTCGTCGTCCCAGTCCTTGCCCAACTGGACGACCTTCTCCGGCTGCGTCGTGGTCGCCGCTTTGGCCGCCGCCTCCTCAGCCGGATCGGCCGTTCCCTCGAGGGTAATGCCTTTCGGCTCGGGAATGCTGCCGACGCCGTTCTTGCTGGTCTCGGTCCCGTCTGCGCTCTCCTGCTTCTCGGCGTTGTCCGACTGCACCGACGCGGACGCCACCGTCTGCACCGTCGACGACTCCTCCGACGGGCCCTTCTTGAGAATCTTCTTCGCCTGGTAGAACTTGGGCGGCGTGACAGGGATCTCTCTGGGGTTGACGAACTCGTCGTAGACGTCGTCATCGTCCAACTCCAGGTTTGACTCGGGCTGTACGAGCGCCATCGTCTTCTGCTTCATCTCCTTGGGCTTCTCGGCAGAGAAGGAGACCGACTTGCGGCCCTTCTTCGTAGGCGGAGGGGAACTCTCGACTGTTTCTTCGGCGGCGGCGGCGGCCTCGTTCTCCTTTGCCAAGTCGGCGGCGGACGGAAGGGAAGGCACGGCGGTCTCCTCGAGGACCTTGTTGATATCCAGGCCCAGGTCCTCGGTGTCGTCTTTCTTTCCATTCTCAGACTTTGGTGCACTACTGCTGTCCTTCTCTTTCTCTTTCTCTTTCTCTCCGTTCTCCGTGCCCGCCTTCTTCTTCCTCTTCGCCTCCGCCTCGGCCTCGGCCACCGCGGCCAGCCTCTGGTTCTCCTTCTCCTCCGCCTCCTTGCGCTTTTTCTCGGCCTCCTCCTCTTCCCTCTTCAGCCTCTCCGCCCGCTCCTTCTCCTCCTCTTCCTCCTCGCCCTCGTACACGTGCCCGAGGACGTTGTCGTCGTCCATGAAGTCGTAGCCTCCGACGTCGTCCTCGTCGCCGGATCCGTGTTTCGCGGCGTCATCGCCGTCATCGTCGTCATCCCAGTCTCCTAGGAGCTTCTTCTTCTCCTCTTTCTTTCGCTCCTCCTCCTTGGCCATCTCCTCTCGCCTCTTCTTCGTCATGCGCGGTTTCTTTTCGGGTGAAGATGTCGCCGGGGTCTTTGACGGTTCCTCGGCCGCTGTCGTCCGTTTCGCTCGGCCGCGTCCCTTTCCGCCAGACGGGGGCGGGGCGGACGTCGGCGTAGACGGAGCGGCCGGAGTCTTTTGCTTGTTTGCCGATCCAGGCGGCCTTCCCCGGCCCCTCTTAGTTGGAGTCGCCTCTTTGCTGACGCTGGGAGACTTTGCCGGCGACGCTGATGGCCTTGCTCTGCTCCTGCCCGACGCCGAACTCGTTACGGCGGCCGTTCTCGTCGACGCAGTGGCGGCGGAGGGAGACTTGGTCTTGCTCGCCGTAGCTCTCGCCTTGCTTTGTGACGGAGAGGGCGTTCCTCTAGCTGGGCCGGATCTGTCGCTGGCGCTATATACGATCGAGTAAAAGCAACGTTAGTCCGCTCGAAACAACTGACATACGAAAATGTTACCCTACCTGTGCGTCCTTGTGTGTAGCACCAGGACGTTCATCCTGTTGGCAGAGAAGTCGCAGAAACTGCACTTGAACGCCGCGTCCTTGGCGCCTCCAGACCCACCTCCCGAAGAGGACCCGGCGGCCGGGGACGCTCTAGCTTCTCTGACTCCTTCGTCACTTGACGGTGCCGCCATGGCCTTGTTCTTCTCGTCTTCGTTCATCATGTCGAGGTTGAATGGCGCCGACGGCTGCACCATCACCTTCACCCGGTGGTCGGACCCGCCGGCTCCGGGACGGAACCTGGGGTGCACGATGGGACGCTGCTTCTCCGGAGGCCCGCTCTTGCGGGGCGACTCCACCGCCTTCCGCTTCCTGCCCCCGCCGCCGGGCGTCTCGGCCTTGGCCTTGGCCTTGGCGGGGGACGCCGCGGCGGCGGCGGCGGCCGCAGGATCGGCGAAGATGGCCTTGTAGTCCACCTTGGCCGACTTCTTCTTCTCCTCGGCGAACGGCGGCTTCTGCAGCAGGTCGGGGTCGCCGCCGGTCATCTCCTCGCAGAGGCGGATGTCGCGTGGGAACTTGGCGAAGTAGCTGTCGGGGTCCTTGCCGGCCGACCGGCTCTTGGCCACCCCCTTCCTGATGAACTCCTCCTTCCTGGCGCAGTTGTACTCGAACACGTTCTTCTCCTCGTAGACGAACTCGTAGCCGTCCTCGTTGAAGAACTTTGCGACCAACTTTGGCTGTCGCTTCTCCGCCCTGAGGTCCTCCCTGAGGTCCTTGTGCTCCTCCGCCTCCGTGTCGACGACCTGCGCCGGCCAGAAGAGCGCGCCGCACTTGACCCAAATCAACGACGAAGGGAGGTACGGGAACGGCATCGTGGAGAAGACAGACAGACAGACAGACAGGCAGGCAGGGGACTCCGACGGAATCCAGAAACGTTGAATCTTCGTCTTCTCTTAATTTCTCTGTCTGTCGGGTCTGGTTCTCTTGCTTCCGCTGCCGAAACCGGAGAGAGTCCAGTCGGTCGCTCGGTCTGTCCACTCGACTCGCTCGCTCGATCGGTCGGACCCAGAAAATAAGCTGAAACGCAACGCAACATCGAAATCGGGCAGTTGCCAAAGCCAAGCCTCCAATTATTCCACGCCAATATGCGTAAAAAATCGGCGGGTGACAATAATGAAAACAATAATTTCAGTATAATTCACAAGTGAAGTTAGTTACATCGTTTACAATTGACCTGCTGACTCAAGTTGTACTTCACGTTCCTGCAATAAGAAGAGTCTAGCTATGGTGCCCCTGAGGAAATTAAACGGGAAGCAGAATTGTTTCACTGACAGCGACATCTTTGGGACAGAGCGTCATTTTTCCAACTGGCGTTTTTTTCATTTCGTGTTTCTCTGTGTTACCTCTGACTTTCCGTCACGAAGTTTTGAACCTTGCATGCATGAATAGTTTCAACAATTGTAATCCTTCATACCGTGATTATTATCCTGTTCTTGGTAGGTGGCGCTGCGATCGTAATATATCTGACTCTGCCCCAAGCAAGGGGATGAAATATGGAGAATTTATAAAGGAAATGAGCAACCATGACATCGTAATCCCCTCTAAAACATAATGTAGCTGTAAAAAGCACGCCCTTTACTTTTATCTTGATATTCGAAATAGTAGTCAGTTTTCATTACATTAGGGTGTGTCCCTTGAGTATATTTCTCTGTCCTCCCTGACCTGTCTGTCTGTGTGTGCATCTCGTTCTCGTTCTGGTCTCTCTCTCTCTCGCCGGCACGTTGAGGACTTGAGGTTGGAGGCAGACTCGGCACGGCCGGAGAAGAAATCGGAAGAAAGAAAGACAGACTCACAGACGGACAGACAAACGGACCAAGGGAGGGAGGCGGTCCGGCGGAGCCACGGAGATTGGGTGCGGCGGAGCGGAGAAATCACAAAGGGGCACTTTCTGAGAAGCAGGAGAAGAAACGGACAACTCTCATTACGTATAGCTAAATGACATTTTGTAACATCCTTCTAACCCTAACCGCTCTTTTAGTTGTTTCTACGTACAATGTCTCTTGACGGCTACAAGTGCTGAAGAATTAAGTACTAGAGCATTTAAGCAAGGAAATAAAGTGAAGTTCACAATATATTCAATAGACACACCCTGACCCTAACGCAATGAAAACTGCCACCCATGTCAACATTTTTGTGCAGTATTTTATTCCTTGAGAAAATGCTCTACTTGAATTAATGCTTTTATGTCATGCACAAGTAGGATGCCGTATCAGACACCACCATACTAGCTAGCTAGATGTATTCTCCCCTTGTCCAAGGGTGCCTTGGGTAACAGAACCGACCCGACCGAGTGAAGTGAACCGATCGAGGCTTGCCGACGCACAAACAAACTGACGAAACGACGAGACGACGACTGCACTGAGCCACTGACGCTCTGACGGACGGACAGACAGACAGACAGACAGACGGACCGCCATGCAATGATACAATCAGACAGACGGACGGACAGACAGACAGAACGAACGAACGAACGAGCGAACGAGAGGAGGAAGGAAGGAAGGGCCCTCTTCCTCTTTCTCCCTTCACCCACCCCACTTTGTCTGACGGAGGGACTGCCTAGCTGTGGATCTGTGCTGATTTCGAGGAATTGACCCAATATATATTTGGGCGAGTGCTCCCCACTTTGGGTGTCCGTGTCCAGTGCAATGGAGCCAAGCCCTCGATCGTTGAGTGACAGGCCCAAGTCAAGCCAGTGAGAGACAATTAATAAGTGGGCGGCAATACAGTATTCATTCTACGTATGTAACGCAAGAACCGCACCTAACACCATATTCTACGTCAATTCCCAACACGTACCCGCTCGAAGGTAGAGGATGGCTGACTTCCTTCCTCAGCAGTTCGTCGGCGCCGTGCGCATCTCTTCCGGCAACGGCGGCGGCGCCGTCCCCGACGTGTCCCCGCCCGGCCCCGGCCCCCACTCGCCCAACGGGGACGGGTTTGGAAACGACGGGGCCAACGACGAAGGCGGGGGAAACGGAGAAGTCCTTCTCGCCCCAGCTGAGAACGAGTAAGAAAAAAGTGCAATTTCACATGTCGTGTACGGCGCGCCCTTCATCTCCCCTCCGAAGCGAAGATGCCATTGACGAAAGAGTCCAATCTCGATTCCCAAACGGTGGGAAATGGCTGGAGCGCATCGCACGTCTCGTCGCATTTCATCTCTCTTTTCAAGAACATGTCAAAGCAGATGATTATCGAGCAAATGCTAATCCACTTTCTCGTAGCCCGGGGAAAGATTATGTACCTACTAATCCGCTGTTCGCAACTGCGGTTTAAAGTCGGATATATGCCTCTCTTGGATATTTATCTCTTGTATGTGAGACGGGGGTCGTGTCTAACGTAGCGCGATGGACAAGTGTTCTAGTCAGACCGGCGCCTTATTAGCGGCATATGACTCATCGGGACGTCCGATCGAGGAACAACCCTAGTGGACACAAACGACGCGACGTAATTCAGCTCAAGTGTTTCAACGGCAGCGGCAGGAGGAATAGGAGTGAGAATGGATTGAGGCGTTTTCGGGTTCGTTCGTACTTGGATTTCTCTTATCCGCCCGACTGTCGTTCGCCCTCACCCCGTGACTCAATTAGCGCCTTAATTGGCGGCCGTTTCCAGTCGGAGGCCGGCATTTATTTCCGCTGTACGAAGCACTTCGTCCGTCCGCCCCCTAATAAAACTTTTTCCTTGAGCTCTTTTCCAAGCTTCTCGCTTCGCCGATCGCGCTTCTCGCTCGCTGTTACGGCTTGGCACCGGCGGAGGATGACTTCGGCGGAAAAATACGCCAAGCGTTTCGGCCGCTTTTTCAATCCACACCATGCCGGGTGACGCATTGTTGAGCTTCTTTAATTGCGTCCCATGGAAATTCGAGAAGAAATACGGCTGCCTGAGACCTGCCAATTAATTCTGTTGAAATGCACCCTGATGTTGGCGGAACGCGTATCGAAATGCTGCCTGCCTTCGTTTTCGTCGTGGAGATGAAATTAAGCCATGACTCATTTTCATGGCTTTTGCGGGATCGCTGCAGGTAGTAGTCGTAGGTAGTGGCGTGGCGTCAATACCATTACGATTACGAGTCCACCGGGGAGATATTGGATGGTTTGCTGGATCAACCGTGTAGTATCTCTTTTTGTGGCTTTGTAGCTAGCTACTTATTCAATCGCCATTCAACCGATTCCTTCCATTGCAATCAGAATGCGAGTCCGAGCCTTTTTCTGAGAGCTAGGATACTAGCGACTACGGAACGGACTGTCTCAACCAAATTATTTACATGAACATTGTGCCATAATAAGAATGCGATAACATTCGTCAAAGCAACATTTGCAAGTAACCTAACTAGCAGCGTTCATTCTCTGCATATTGATCGTCATTTTGCCACTATGACGCATAATGGTTTTGGCAAATACCATAACGTGTAGGTCGTCTAAGTGCGTAGTAAATGGCGCATCTTCTCCTTGTCGGGAGGTATCTCCTGCAAGCATTTCCGATTCGTCCGTCTAGCCGCGCCCAGGGACCGGCAAGATTTTAGAAGCGCGCGGACCCGTCGGCTGCCGCTTTATAGGCAAAGCTGGCCAGGTTAATGGAAAGACGACGCTCGCTCGCTCGCTCGCTCATCCGTTTCGAGCTTTTTTGCTACGCGATGACTGTACGTACGTACGCGTATGCCTAATGTCCAGTGTTGCGGTGCGTTCGGAGAGGTAAGGGTCTGCTGCGACGATGGGTCCTGCGTCGGACGCCGTGGCCTTCGCCAGGAGCCTCGGCATCGGCCTCATGTCGACGCCGCAGTCCCCGCCTGCTTCCGCGAGCTACCACGACGTCGTGGTTGTTTCGTCTTCGCCGCCGATGGAGACAGATAGTCAAGATCAGCATAAGATCTCCCTTCGCGTAGAGTTCGATTCGTCCTTGCTGTAATAGAACGAACGGTGGATGAATCAAAAGAGCCGCGTTGTTGACTTTGGTCTTTTCAGGTGGTATCATGGTCGGATGGACCGGCACCAGTCGGAAGAGCGGCTGCGCAACACCGAGAAGCTCGGGTCCTACCTCATCAGGGAGTCCGACCGCAAGCCCGGCTCGTACGTGCTCTCCTACCTGGGCAAGACCGGCATCAACCACTTCAGGTAAGTCGCTTAATTTGTGGTTAAAAAACTTTCCTTTGACGTTGATCTCGCCCCTTAGAATCACGGCCGTTTGCGGCGACTTCTACATCGGCGGCCGCCAGTTCGACTCGCTCCAAGACCTGATCGGCTACTACACGTACAAGTCGGACCTGCTGAAGCACGAGCGCCTCGTCTACCCCGTCCCGCCGCCCGAGCCGGTCAACGACAAGAAGAGGATGGTCGCCATCCTGCCCTACACGAAGATGCCCGACACGGACGAGTTAACGTAAGAATGCTTAATTGCTTAATGTACGTATTTACGGTGAAGAGGGATCGACGTCTGCTTTCTCCAGGTTTCAAAAGGGAGACATCTTCTTCATCCACAACGACCTCGGCGACGGCTGGCTCTGGGTGACCGCGCACCGCACCGGCGAGCAGGGCCTCGTCTTCCGCGACCTCCTCGCCGGCCTGGACGACAGCATCGACCCGAACGCCGTCTTCCCCTGGTTCCACCGGAGGCTCTCGAAGAACGAGGCGGTGGAGCTGCTGGTCAGGGGCGGGCCCGGTTCCTTCCTCGTCCGCCCGTCGGACAACTCTCCCGGCGACTACTCCCTCTTCTTCCACATAAACAACCAGATCCAGCGCTTCCGCATCGAGAAGAAAGGCGTGCGCTACGTGATGGGCGGCAGGAACTTCGACTGCCTGGAGGCCGTGATCAACAGGTACAAGACGGAGCAGATAGTGGAGGGGCACACGCTCGGGCATTACATCAAGAGGGTGAGTAGAGTACGCACATATGTGGGTCCAAATAGTTTGGATTTTGAAAGGCGAATCGCTGTCGACGCATATACTAAGTCCTACTTGCATTGCACAACTACAAGATTAGATTCTAGGTCACCCCGTCGACGACTTAATCGAGACTCGTCTTGATGCAATTGCGCACATACTAGTAGTATAGCAATTATGCCGGCCCCACCTTATCTCTATACCCCCGGGCCCTCCTTTGCATCCTTATCAGTCAGTTCAAGCAGTTTTGAGTCTTGGATCAGTCAGACTCAGCTCAGTTCGATTATGGCCCCCTTGCACGAGGAAGGAGAATGTGCTCTCTGCTATCGTGTTTCGACGCCGCCGCCGCTCCCAAGGACAGCGGAGATCGGGCCGGAAGCAGGTTGGGCTCGATTTTCAAGTGGCCGAAGTCGGGGCCGACGCCGGCCAGACTGACGGAAAGCACCAGCCTGGAGGGCTTTCAAAACGTATGACCGCATATAGTGAGTCATCAGCAGGAGTATATCCTGTCCCTTAGCCGCGTCCTTCACTATAGTAGTAGCTCCCTCCCTCACACACGTGTCTTACACATCGTATTATTTTCGTCCGCGGCTGCTAAACAGCGCCCGTACGGTATATACAGTCATGCATGCATCGATCGATCAGACGACGGGAATGAATGCATCGGCCAGGGTGCTCCTCTCGATCCTCGCTTCCTGGCACTCATGGGCGTTAATATAGTTTTACTGTAACATGATTCCCACGAAAATGGAGAGTGAGAAACCGCCGCTGTCAGTTACTTACCGGAGCTTGCGATACGGGAACGGAAGCGCGCGAGAAAAGGGCAGTTTTTGTCGACTGCGAATGGACGACCTCGCGGTAAGGCAACCCCAGTTTGTAGGATGCGAGCGACCCTTCATAGTTATGTGTGTGCGGGGCATTAGTAGGGCGACGAGTCATCGAAAACACTTGTCTGTCTGGAAGGGGAGAGGGAGAGTGGAAGGCACTACTATTGGGGGGTCGTCCCAATCGCATTCAGTCAGTCCATGAATGGGATCGGGAGAGAGCGGAAGTCATGCTCTGGAAGTTCAGATCCCGCGTGCGCCGCGCGCTCTCCATCTGCAAACCACTCAACGCCGTTCCCGTTTTGTTGCAGCAAGCCTGCGATGACGACACCTCGCTGCCGGCGAGGCCGGAGGAGCCGGAGGAGTCCGCGGCGGAGAAGATCTACGCGACGCTGCGCGAGTGCCGCGAGCAGGCCGACCCGAAGCGGCAGAAGGGCGTCAAGATGCAGGGGTACCTGCTCAAGAAGAAGGAGAAGATCGGGAAGTGGAAGCAGCAGTTCTTCCTACTGAAGCAGGACGGCACAGACTCGCATCTCTACTTCTACGACAATCCGAAGGTGAGCTGATCGAGCTAGGGTATGAATCATCTGTGCAGGAACGGGGTAGCCGACCTTTCCATGCATGGGGATGATTCATCCTTCTCTCTACGTGTACGGAGAGGTGAAGGTATTGCGAGACAAGGTCAATGCTTTTAAGGTTAACGACTGAACCAACGAATGTCCGTTTCACCAAACGGAGCCAGTAGTATACGTATATGCTAAAATTTAAATATGAAGGATGGCGACTCGATAACCTCAAAACTTTACTTTTTAACACACATTCCGTTCATGAGCTTTCATTGTTCGTTCGTTAATTGATGCATTGTTTCTTTTCAGCGCACGAAACCAAAGGGTCTGATCGACCTGAGTTGCGCCTACCTGTACCAGGTGCACGACAGCTTCTTCGAGAAGCGCTTCTGCTTCCAGCTGGTGGAGCGCGCGCTGCCCTGCCTCGCCACCGTCACCTACCTCGCGTCCGAGGACGCCGGCGAGTACGAGGACTGGATGTCCATGCTGAGGCCGATGTGCGTGCCGCAGATGGCCAGGGCGCCGAAGGTCGCCAAGCTGAGGGAGGTGAGGTCGCTCTCGCTGACCGTGTGCGAAGCCCACCGCCTGCCGCTCAAGCTCGTGCCCAACCCGTACGCCGTGATCAGCCTCAACCAGGTTAAGGTGGCGAGGACCAAGATCAAATCGGGACAGGATCCCGTGTTCGACGAGACATTCGAATTGGAGTGAGTATATAGCGATCACCCTTGGCTGTTTTATGAGTTTCTATATGGCTATTACTACGCATATAGCGACATCCCGCCCGATGTGATCACCGTCCACCTGACCGTTATGAACCGCGGCAAGCGCGCCAAG
>JAAUYK010089473.1_pt1 | contig 10567 bp, 12 predicted proteins | sample 7278021 | NCBI WGS metagenome assembly JAAUYK01 (sample SAMN14350223, study PRJNA611818) | marine sediment metagenome | isolation source: surface marine sediment (1.8m) | place: French Polynesia: Moorea | collected 2018-08
CCTGACGCGCGCCTCGGCCATGCTCGGCGCGAGCCCCACCCGGACCTTTTTCAAGGTCATCGTCCCGCTGATCCTGCCGGGTGTGATATCGGGCGGGCTCTTCGCCTTCATCACCTCGTTCGACGAGGTGGTCGTCGTGCTCTTTGTCGCCTCGTTCGAACAGCGCACCATCCCCTGGCAGATGTTCTCGGGCATCCGCGAGCAGATCAGCCCAACCATTTTGGCCGTGGCCACCCTGCTCATCATCGTCTCGATCATGCTGCTGGCGAGCCTGGAGCTGCTGCGCCGCCGCAATGAACGCCTGCGCGGTATGGCGCCGACCTGAGCGGGCCGGAGCGACGTGGCCAGGATGGGCCTATGCGATCGAACCGGAACAGGGATCGAGGCAGCCGCGTTCCGTTTCCCGACCTTTAGGGTTTTCCGGAGCCTTCCCGGCTGGGCCTGCGCCCTTCTGATCGTGCTGGCGGCGCCCTCGACGGCGAGGGCCGAACGGGTTCAGCTGGAGCTTGTGCTGGCCATCGACGTATCACTAAGTGTCGATTCCTCGGAATACGACCTGCAGATCCAGGGCCTCGCCGACGCGTTCCGCCACGAAGCGGTCGCCGCCGCAATCGGCGCCGTCGGAGACCACGGCATAGCGGTCACCCTGCTGCAGTGGAGCGACAACAATCAGCAGAGGATCGGCGTGGATTGGACCAAGATCACCAACCAGTCCGAGGCCGTCCGCTTCGCCGACCTGATCGAGGCGACGCCGCGGCTCTTTCCCGGCGACGGCACGGCGATCACCCGCGCGCTGGAGTCCGCCGTTGCGGTCTTCTCCCTCAATTCCTACGTCGGGGATCGTAGGGTCATCGACCTCTCGGGCGACGGCGTGGACAACCGGGGCCCGACACCGAGGACCTGGCGCGACATCGCGATCAGCGCGGGAATCACGGTCAACGGCCTGGCCATTCTCAACGAGGAAGACAACCTGGACCTCTACTACCTGGAGAACGTGATCGGCGGCGCCGGCGCCTTTGTCGTCGTGGCCCAGGACTATCACGACTTCGCCCAGGCGATCCTCCGCAAGCTGATCCGTGAGATCTCCGCCGCGCCCGTCGCCGAGGGTCCGGCGCCACGAACCGGACCGCGCGTGGCGCAGCAGGCGGCGGGGGCGGCGCAATGAAGCGCGCCAGCTTCGGCATTCCGGGCCTGGCGGCGCTCGGTCTGGCCATCCTCGGTCCGGCCCTGGCCCTCACGCCCGCGCCGGTCCGCGCCGAGACCATCACGCTCGTCCCCGGGGTCGGGGCCCACGCCGCCGGCCAGACCGAGGCGATTCTGGAGCCCTTCGCAGAGGCGACGGGGATCGCGGTAGAAGTCCTGGAAGACGCCGGCAGCCTCGACGCCATCGCGGCCCAGATCGAAGCCGGCGATATCACCTGGGACCTCCTCGATATGAGGCTGGTCGACGCGGTGAAAGGCTGCGACGAGGGCCTGCTTGAGCAGATCGACCATTCGGTCCTGCCGCCGGCTCCGGACGGCACCCAGGCCACCGAGGACTTCTTCGTCGGCACGCTCACCGTCTGCGGCGTCGGATCCCTCATCTCCTCGATGGTGATCGCCTACGACAGCGTGCAATTCAGCGAGCAGGCGCCGACGGCCTTGAAGGATTTCTTCGACCCCGTCCGCTTCCCCGGCAAGCGGGGACTGCAGCGGACCCCGAGGGTCAATCTGGAGTGGGCGCTACTCGCAGACGGCGTCCCTCCGCCCGAGGTCTACGACCGCCTGTCCACGCCGGAAGGACTCGACCGCGCCTTCGCCAAGCTCGACACGATCAAGGATCAGATCCTCTGGTGGCGCGACGAGGCCGAAGCGATCCAGCTGTTGATAGACGGCATGGTTTCGATGACCTCGGCTGACAATGGCGACATCTTCAGGTCCCAAGGGCGCGAGCGCCTGCCCTTCGCCGTTATCTGGGACGGCCAGTACTGGGACGTCGACCTCTGGGTCGTGCCGAAGGGCAGCGGCCGACTGGAGGGGGCGCTCTCCTTCATCAAGTTCGCGACCGGCACCGAGCGGTTGGCCGCAGAGGCCGCCCGGACCGCTTATGGCCCGGCGCGAAAATCCTCGTCCGACTTTGTCGGCGCCGATGCCGAGAGCGGTCTGGATCTGAAGCCCCATCTGCCGACCTCGCAGGAGAGCTTCAGCTATAGTCTCAACCGCGGCGTCCAATGGTGGATCGGCAACGGCGAGCGTGTGACTCAACGATTCGAGGACTGGCTTTCGAGATAGGCATTGCAGCGGACCCCGCCCCACCGGACCTGGAAGTCTTGGCGTCCCGCTGCCGCGGCGCTCCTGTGCTGTCTCGGGCTTGTGGTCGCCATGGGCGCGGCCCGCGCCGAAACCAGAGCGGTGCACCTGGAACTGCTGCTCGCGGTCGACACCTCGCTCAGCGTGAGCGAACAGGAATTCGGCCTGCAGAGCCTGGGACTCGCCAGGGCCTTTCTCGACCCGCGGATCGTTCAGGCCATCGAGTCCCTGGGGGACAAGGGCATCGCCGTCGGTCTCGTGCAGTGGGGCAACAGCGATCAGCACAGCCTCGCGGTCGACTGGTCCCTGGTCACGGACGGCACCTCGTCACGCGCTCTGGCGCGGCGCATCGCGGCCATGCCGCGGCTCTTCGTCGGCCCCGGCACGGCAATCTCCGCGGCGCTCGACTACTCGATTGCCCTCTTTCCGCGCAACGGCTTCGACGGCGACCGCAAGGTCATCGACGTCTCGGGCGACGGCGTGGACAATCGCCTGAAGGTCCCGCGCTCGAGCCGCGACCGGGCCGTGACCCAGGGCATCACGGTCAACGGCTTGGCAATCCTCAACGAGGATCCCCATCTCGATCACTATTATCGTCATAACGTGGTCGGCGGCGATGGCGCCTTCGTGATGACGGCTCTGGACTACGAAGACTTCGCGGAGGCCATCCTGCGCAAGCTTCTGCGCGAGATCTCCGGGGCCCCGGTCGCGAGCGTCCGGCCCGCCGGGCCGAAAGTGGCGCTGGAAGGGAGATCGGTCGGACCATGATCAAGATCCGAAACATCGACCACGTGGTCATCCGCGCCAGCGACGTGCCGGCGCTGCTGCGCTTCTACACCGAGGTGCTCGGCTGCACCGTCGAGAAGGTCCAGGAGGGCATCGGCCTGACCCAGTTGCGGGCGGGCAGCGCTCTGATCGACCTGGTCGACGTGACCGGGGAAATCGGCCGCCAGGGCGGCGCGGCGCCGGGAGCCGAGGGGCGCAACATGGACCATTTCTGTCTGCGCCTCGATCCCTTCGACGCCGAGGCCATCGTCGATCACCTGCGGCGCCACGGGATCGACCCCGGCCCGGTGCAGCGGCGCTACGGCGCCGAGGGCAGCGGTCCCTCCATCTATATCGCCGACCCCGAGGGCAATACGGTAGAGCTCAAGGGGCCGCCAGACGCTCTCTAAGCAACCCTGCGCCAGGACTTAATTGAGAATGCTTCTCATTTGCGAAAAAATCGTAGACATGACACGTGAAAATCATTAAGTATGGTCTGCTCGCCCAGGACGGGTGGCGGTGTGGTTTGTGCCCGAGCGTCCAAAGTCCGACCGGACAAAGAAGCGAGAACGGAATACCGCCATGTATCGCGACAACAGCCTCATCCCCAGTGAAGCCGTGCGCCTCCTGGCCCTGGGCCTTCTGGCCTCGGGTAAATGGCGCTACAGCGAGCTCGCCATCGAGGTGCGCCACTTCATCAGTCACCTGGTCGGCCCCTCGCTGGATCTGGTCGCCCCGCCCCTCGAGCTGCTCCGCGTCGAGGGCCTGATCGAGGCGGAGGACAAGGAGACCGGCGAGGAGGCGGTGCTGACGATCTCCGAGGCCGGACGCGAGGAGATGGTCCGGCTGTTGTCGGCCAACCTCCGGGCGCCGATCAGCGACATCAACAAGCTGATCCTGGCGCTCAAGATGCGTTTCCTGCACCTGCTCGATCCCGCCGAGCAGCAGCTCCAGGTCGACGCCCTGGTCGAGATGACCGAGCGCGAACTGGCCCGGCTGCGCGAGCTCCGGACCCAGCACGGTGGAGACGAGGGTCACCTGAGCCCCTGGCTCGACCAGAGCCTCGCCGACACGGCGTCGCGGCTCGAGTGGTTCAGGGCCCTGGCGCGGCGCTTGGACGAAGCGGCCGCCTGAACCGCAGGCTCCAGAAGTTCAGAGGTGCTGGCCGCCGGTGACGAAGATTTCGGTCCCGGTGACGTAGCCGAAGTCGTCCGTACAGAGGCGGTAGACCGCCGAAGCGACCTCCTCGGGGCGGCCCATGCGGTGCATGGGTATGCGCGGAATCAGCGCCTCGTACTCCTCGCCGATCATCGCCGTCTCGATTTCGCCCGGCGCGACCGCGTTGACCCGCACGCCGATCTTGGCGAACTCGACCGCCATTTCGCGGGTGAGCGCCGAGAGCGCGGCCTTGGAAACCGAGTAGGCCGAGCCGGCGAAGGGATGGGCCAGGTGGCCGGCGATCGAGGTGATGTTGATCACCGTTCCCTTGCTCTTCCGGAGCGGGACGGCAAGGCCGCGTGCCAGGGCCAACGGCGCGAAGAGGTTGAGCTCGAACACCTGGCGCCAGCCGTCCATGTCGCCGTTGAGCACGCCGAGACGCTCCTTGAAGGGCGTCTTGGGCGATACCGCGGCGTTGTTGATCAACGCGTCCAGGCCGTCGTCGCCGAGCAATTCGAGCGCCTTCTCGATAAAGCGGTCGAAGCCTTCGGGTCCGGAGAGATCGACGCTGACGTGGTGCGCCCAATTCGGGTCGCGCCGGCAATCGTCGGGCACCTCTTCCCGCGAGCAGGTGATGATCCGCCAGCCCTCTTCGCTGAAGCGCTTCACCGTGGCGTGGCCGATGCCGCGGCTGGCCCCGGTCAGAATCATGGTCCTGGATGTTTCTGTCATCGCCCGGCGGGCCCTCGCTTCCGGCGGGCCGGCGGCGACCGGCCCGGCTCGATCATGAGACTCGATGAACCGGCGGCTCCTCGAGGCCGTGGGGATCCTGGTGGATCAGTACCTCGGCATGGGGGAAGGCTTCCATCAAGGCGGCCTCCACGGTATCGGCGACGTGGTGGGCGTCGAACAGCGGCATGTCTCCGTCCAGCTCCAGATGGAGCTGGATAAAGCACTGACGCCCCGATGTTCGTGTCCGCAGATCGTGCATGTCGAGCACCTTGCCGTGGCTCATGACGATCTCCTTGATCCGCCGGCGATCCTCCTCGGGCAGCTCCCGGTCCATCAACATGTCCAGCGCTGCCCGGGCGATCTTGACGGCATTGAAGATCAGATAGAGCGCGATGGCCAGACCGAAGAGCGCATCGGCTTGGATCCAGCCGAAGCGCGAGGCCAGGACCAGGGCGACGATCACCGCGCCGTTGATCAGCAGGTCCCCCAGATAGTGCAGGGAATCGGCCTCGATGGCGATCGACCCGGTGCGCTTGACCACGTAGAGCTGGAACCGGGTCAGGAGGAAGGTCGCGACGATGGCAAAGACGGAGACGCCGATACCGATGTCGACGTGGGTGACGACGCGCGGCGCAAAGAGCCGATGCCCGGCCTCGACCGCAAGGAACAGGGCAGAGCCGCAGATGAAGGCGGCCTGGGCCAGGCCCGCCAGGGGCTCCGCCTTGCCGTGGCCGAAGCGGTGCTCGCGATCGGGCGGCACCAGCGCCTGGCGCACGGCTACGAGGTTCACCACCGAGGCCATGGCGTCGAGCACGGAATCGATCAGCGACGACATCAGGCTGACCGAATCGGTGAGCAGGAAGGCGACCAGCTTGACCACGATCAGCACCAGGGCCGTGGCGACCGCGGCATAGGTCGCCAGACGCATCAGGCGCTCGGCCTTAAGGTCGGTTCTGCTCTCCTGTAGCGTGGCCATTCGGGTGCTGCTCCGGCTCAGGGGTAGAGCCGTTCGGTCCGCCAGCTCTCGCCCTCCCGATGGTAGACGAGCCGGTCGTGCAGGCGGAACTTGCCGTCCTGCCAGAACTCGATGTAGACGGGCTTCACCCGGAAGCCGGACCAGTGGGGCGGCCGCGGCACCCTCCCCACGGCGTACTTGGCGGCGTACTTGGCGATCCGCTTCTCTAGCTCGAAGCGGCCGGCCATGGGTCGCGACTGGTCGCTCGCCCAGGCGCCGATCCGACTGTCCCGCGCCCGGCTGTTGAAGTAGGCGTCTGCCTCGGCGTCGTCCACTACCTCGACCTCGCCCTCCACGCGCACCTGGCGGCGCAGGGACTTCCAGTGAAACAGCAGTGCGGCCTTGCGGTTGGCCAGGATCTGGCGGCCTTTCTTGCTCTCGAAGTTGGTGTAGAACACGAAGCCGTCAGGACTAAAGTCCTTGAGTAGGACCATGCGCAGCGAGGGCATGCCGTCCGCGCCCACTGAGGCCACGGCCATGCCATTGGGATCGTTGATTTCCGCCTCCTTGGCCTCGTCGAACCAGGTGCCGAACAAGGCGAAGGGGTCGCTCGGGGTGCTATCGCGGATCATCGCCGTCAGGTCCTCGCCGCACACTCGCCCCGCGGCCGGCGCTCCGCGGGACCAAGGGGGCCCAACCGGGGATGCGGACCCAATCTAGACCGTAGCACGCTTATAGGGAATACTTGGTTCTGTGGCGCTTTCGTCGACGGGGGCACAGCTATGAAACGCAAGATCGTTGCGGTCGCCTTGGTCCTTCTGACCGTGACGACGGGCTGTGCCTACAACGATCCCCACCGCAAGGAGAACATCGGCGCCCTGAGCGGCGCGGCCGCCGGCGGGTTGATCGGCGCCCACGTTGGCTCCGGACCGGTCGCGGTGCTCGCCGCGGGAGCGGGCATCCTGATCGGCGCCCTGATCGGCAGCAGCATCGGACGCGATCTCGACGAGCTCGACCGAATGAAGGCCGAAGAGGCGGCCGAGCGGGCCCACATCGTCCCGATCGGCGAGACAATCACCTGGCACAACCCCGAGAGCCAGAATCACGGCTCGATCACCCCGACACGGGATGGCACCTCGTCGAAAGGCGAATACTGCCGCGAGTATCAGAAGATCATCACCATCGACGGCGAGACGCAGGAGGCCTACGGCGTCGCCTGCTTGCAGCCCGACGGCGACTGGCGCATGGTTGACTGAGGGCCGGTGACCCGGACCTGGATATTCTCCCTGGCGCGAACTATTTCTCTACATGCTGGCGTTTGACGCTCCTGCACCACAAGACATAGAAGGGGCTCTCACAGGCCTCGCGGCGGTAAGGCGATGAAGGATCCCTACAAGGTGCTGGGCGTCGGTCGCGACGCAAGCGCCGACGATATCAAGCGGGCATACCGGAAGCTCGCGAAGCGCCTGCACCCCGACCTCAACCCGGGCAACCGTGCCGTTGAGCAGCAGTTTAAGGAAGTCTCCCAGGCCTACAACATCCTGGGCGACGAGGAGAAGCGGAAGCGCTTCGATCGCGGCGAAATCGACGCGGGCGGCCAGGAGACACCCTTCGGCCAGGGCGGCTTCTACCGCCGCTACGCGGAGAGCGGCCAGGGGGCGAAGTACCGCCCCTTCGAGTTCGGCGAGGACTACGACGTCTCGGATATCTTCGAGGACCTCTTTTCCGGCGTCAGGGGCCAGCAGAAGCAGCGCAGCGTCCGGCGCAAGGGCGCCGACGTCTCCTACGAGATCACCGTCGACTTCATCGAAGCGGTCACCGGCTCCAAGCAGAAGATCCGGCTGGCCGACGACAAGACCTTGAGCGTGACCATTCCCGAGGGCTCGGTCGAGGGTCAGTCCCTGCGGCTCAAGGGCCAGGGTATGCCGGGCCTGGGCGGCGCCCCGGCAGGCGACGCCTACATCGAGATCCACGTGAAGCCCCACAAGTACTTCACACGCGAGGGCAGCACCATACATTTGGAGTTGCCGGTCACCCTCAAAGAGGCCGTGGCCGGCGCCAAGGTCGAGGCGCCAACCGTTCATGGCGCGGTCACGGTCACGATACCCCCGGGATCGAACAGCGGAAGCGTTCTCCGCCTGCGCAACAAGGGCGTGCTCGATCAGAAGACCGGCAAGAAGGGCGATCAGCTGCTGAAGCTCAAGGTCATGCTGCCCGACAAGATCGACAAGGAACTGTCCGACTTCGTGACGCGCTGGTCCAAGGCAGAGTCCTATCAGCCGCGCCGCAAGGCGGGTCTGGGCTGAGGAGGCCGCCATGCTGGTTTCGATCGAGGAGGTGGTCAGGGAGACGCGGGTCAATCGCGAGGTGCTGACCGACTGGATCGACCGAAAGTGGGTGCGCCCGGTGGAGCAGGAGGGCCGCTTCCTGTTCGACGAGGCCGACCAGGCACGCGTCCGGCTGATCGCCGAGCTCAGGATCGATCTCGAAGTCCAGGAAGACGCGCTGCCGATGATCCTCGGCCTGCTCGATCAGGTCTACGCACTGCGCCGGGCCCTGGCCGATCTCAAGACGGCCGTCGAACAGCTGCCGGAGGGAACCCGGACGGAGCTCGAGGCCCGGCTACGCGAGCTTTCCAAGTCTTAGCGGCGACTGCGCCGCCGCCCGGTCGAGCGCGTCGGCCAGCGTGACCTGCCCCGCGTCGCGCCCGGCATCGGCGTAAGCGCCGACCGCCGCGGCCACCTCGGCGGGCCAGTCGTCGCCCGGTGCCAGCGCGAGCCCGAGCGCGGCCACGAGGTCGTTCATCGTGGTCGCTGCCAGGTCGCGGGCGAGCACCCAGCCACCGCTCGTGCTGTAGGCCAGGTAGTGCGCCGTCTTCAAGTCGGACAGCACCTCATCGAGCTGGCTCGGCATCACCGGCAGATCGCCGGACAGCTCGTCCTGGCGGAGGATCTGCCCGCTGCGTGACGCCGCCCGCAGGCGCGACAGCAGGGCTAGTGCGAGGGCGAGCCGGGTGCCCGGCGCCTGGGCCTCGGCGTGGCGCCCGCCGGTCGCCCGCCATTCCGGCAGGGCGGCGGTAATCTCGGCGCCGAACAGCAGGACCGACCAGGAGAGATAGATCCACAGGAGAAAGATCGGCAGCACCGCCAGGGCGCCATAGATCGCCTGGTAGGACGGGAAGTGCTCCAGGTAGAGGCCGAAGCCCTTCTTCAGGGCCTCGAAGAGGAGCGCGGCGACCAGGGCGCCGATCAAGGCATCGCGCGGCCGCACCGAGCGGTTCGGCACGAGGATGAACAGCAGGGTGAAGCCGACGGCGGACAGCAGGAAGGGGAGCGTGCCGGTCAGGCTGATCAGCGGCTCGGCGTAGTCCTCGATCCCGGCTTCCTGCACGACGGCGAAAGCGTAGCCCGACATCGACAGCGAGGCGCCGATCATCAGCGGTCCCAGGGTCAAGAGAGCCCAGTAAACCAGCACGCGGAGCGCGACCGGCCGGGTATCGCGCACGCGCCAGATCTCGTTGAAGGCCTCGTAGATCGTGTTCAGCAGCAGGACGGCGGTGACCGCCAGGCCGAGGATGCCGGTCCCGGTCATGCGCCGCGAATTGTCGATGAAGACTCCGAGGTGTTGGCTGATCGACGAGGCTACCTCGGGCACCATGGCGGCCAGGAGCTGTTCCTGGATGATCTCCTCAAGGCCCGCGAAGGCGTCGAAGGCCGACATGACGGCGAAGGTGATCGCGAGCAGCGGCACCAAGGCGAGCAGCGAGGTGTAGCTCAGCGCCGCCGCCGTGCCCGCGCCGCCGTCCTCGAGAAATCGCCGCAGGCTGTAGACCGCCAGCCCCTTGGCCGAGAGCAGCCGGGCCCAGATCGCGGAAAGTCGCTCCATTGCAGCCTCCAAGGGCAGCATCCGGTTGGCATGTTACCCGATTCCCCCGTCGATCGAACCCCTCGCCTTTCGTCGCCTCGGACGCCCGGTCGGCGCACCTACCTGGAATTGACCCCTAGGGGCTTTGGTGTAGGATGCGCCACGCGCCAGCAGGGTTCCGTCATTTCAAGAGTAGCGGTATGACTGACAGTCACGGTCTGATGGCCGGAAAACGCGGGCTGATCATGGGGGTCGCCAACGATCGCTCGATCGCCTGGGGAATCGCCAAGACGGCGCACCAACACGGCGCGGAACTGGCCTTCACCTACCAGGGCGACGCCCTGGCCAAGCGCGTCGTGCCGCTGGCGGAATCCGTCGGATCGAAACTGGTCGTGCCGTGCGACGTGACCGATGACGCCAGCATCGACAAGGTCTTCGAGACGGTGGGCGAAGCCTGGGGCGGGCTGGATTTCCTGGTCCACGCGATCGCCTACGCCGACAAGGAAGAGCTGAAGGGCAAGTACGTCAACACCAGCCGCGAGAACTTCGTCCGCAGCCTCGACATCTCCTGCTACTCCTTCACGGCGCTGGCGCAGCGCGCCGCCGCTTTGATGAACGGCGGCGGCAGCATGCTGACCCTGACCTACTACGGCGCGGAACGGGTCATGCCCCACTACAACGTCATGGGCGTCGCCAAGGCCGCGCTGGAGGCCAGCGTGCGCTATCGGGCCGCCGACCTGGGCCAGGACAACATCCGGGTCAACGCGATCTCGGCAGGGCCGATCAAGACCCTGGCGGCCTCCG
>JAAUYK010137291.1_pt1 | contig 10567 bp, 8 predicted proteins | sample 7278021 | NCBI WGS metagenome assembly JAAUYK01 (sample SAMN14350223, study PRJNA611818) | marine sediment metagenome | isolation source: surface marine sediment (1.8m) | place: French Polynesia: Moorea | collected 2018-08
CGCCGCCACCGAGATCACGGAGTCGTAGGCGGCGGGGTAGAAGGGCGTGTCGGTGCCCTGGTTGCCAGCCGCCGCCACGAGCACGACGCCGGCCGCCTGCGCCGCGTCGAGGGCGTCCTCGAGCGCGCTCGAGGGTGCCGACCCGCCGAGGCTCATGTTGACGACGTCCGCCCGCTGCGCGGGGAGCACGTTGCAGCCGTTGCTGAGACCGGCGGCGTAGTAGATCGCCTGGATCACGTCGAAGTCCGTGCCGCCGCCGCGGGCCAGGGCGCGCAGCGGCATCACCCGGGCGTTCCAGGCCACGCCGCTCACGCCGTCGCTGTTCCCACCCGGCTGGAGCGACGTGCGCGCGACGATCGTGCCCGCCACGTGGGTCCCGTGCCAGGAGCTCGTGCCCGCGGTGAGCCCGTCGCCCGGATCGGTGGGGTCGGGGTCGCAGCCGTTGCCGTCGCCCGAGGACGCGACGCTCGACACGAAGTCGTAGCCGGGCACCAGCTGGCCGGCGAGGTCGGGGTGCGACGACACGATGCCCGTGTCGATCACGGCCACCACGACACCGCTGTCGGGCATCACGTTGTCCCAGGCCTGGGGCAGGCCGATCATTGGATAGTGCCACTGGAGCGGGTAGAGCTCGTCGCTCGGCACGGCGCTGGGCTTGCGCACGTAGTTGGGATCCGCCGAGAGCACGTCGGCCCTCCGGCGCAGCGCCTTGGCCAGACGCCGCGTGGCCGCGCGCAGGTGCTCGCCGCGCTCGAGGCCTTCGAGGGTGCGAGAGAGGTGCTCGACGCCCAGTGTGCGGAAGGCGGCGCGCGCCTCCTCGACATCGCTGCACCCGAGCAGGAGCTCGCCACGCGCGCCCCTGCCGAGAGCCTGGAGCCCCACCGACTGGGCGCGGGCCGAGGCTGTGGCTGCGGCCATGCGGCCCACCACCGGGTCGCGGAAGCGCACCAACACCTCGCCGGGCACGAACTCCGTGGGCTCGGCCACCGCGGCCACCCCGGTCTCCTGGCCGACGGAGAGGACGTAGTTGGAGGCACCGGAGAAGGCGGAGACCTCGATCAGGTACTCGCCCGAGGCGGGCACGGAGAGCGACTCGAAGCCCGTGTCACCGTCGGCCCGCAGGATCTCGGCGCCGCCCGAGTCGAGAAGCGCCAGGTCGAGGTCGGCCACGTCGCTCGCGGGGAAGACCCGCACCGTCTCGCCGGTGGCGAGGGTGACCCGGTAGAGGTCGCGTACGTCGCCGATGGCGAAGGAGCGGCCGGCGGCGCCGGAGCCGGGCTGGTTCACGTAGCCACCCACGGTGACCGGGTTGGGAATCTCCTGGGCCGTCGCGGGCGTGTCGTTCGGGGAGAAGGGAGAGTTGGGCTCGTTCACGTCGCCGTCGGCCGCCGTGCCGAAGGCCACCTCGATCTGGCCACCCAGGGTGATCGAATCGTTCCCAGTCGTCCCGCGCCCGCCATCCGAGCCGCCGCCGCTGCAGGCAGCGAGGAAGAGGAGCGACGCGGCCGCGATGGATCTGCGCATGATCTGCCGTCCCGTGATCCGCTCCCACGACCGCCTGGGAGCGGGACGGGGGCTTCTCGCCCTCATCGGCAGGCGACGCCCCACCGGGGGTGACGTCCGTCACCGCTTGCGACCCGGCCGCTGCGCCCTACTTTCACAGCGCCGATGCTCGACCAGCTCGTACGCCCCGCACGCCGCGCCGCCTATCAGGCCCAGCAGGCCTCCTTCCGGCTCTCGCTGGTGGCTGCCCACGCGGCCCTTCGTACCGTGGCCGGCGAGCGCCGGACGCCCGAGACCGACGCCCTCGAGGCCCTACGCGAGCAGTACGAAGATCTCCTGGCGCGCGACGTCGCGAATGCCGAGGAGGGCCTCTATCCCGCCTCGCTCCTCTTCCAGATGCCCCTGTTCGAGTATGCACGGGCCCTGCCGCGCTTCCTGCTGGACGTGCCGCGCAGCTTCCGCCGCGCGCGACGCAACGAGTTCCGCGACCTCCCCGAGGAGGCGAACCCGCGCAGCTACCCGGCCTACTTCCGGCGCAACTTCCACTGGCAGACCGACGGCTACCTGAGCCGGCGCTCGGCCGAGATCTACGACGTGTCGGTGGAGTTCCTGTTCATGGGCTGCGCCGACGTGATGCGCCGGCAGGTGATCCCGCCCATGACGCGCTTCGCCCGGCAGCAGAAGCGCCGGCCCCTGCGCATCCTCGACGTCGCTTGCGGAACGGGGCGCACCCTCTCGCAGATCGCCCGGGCGCTGCCCGAGAGCCGCCTCTTCGGCGTCGACCTGTCTCCCTACTACCTGAAGTCCGCCCGTGAGCGGCTCGCCAGCGTGGAGGGCGTGAGCCTGGTGTCGGAGAACGCCGAGAAGCTCCCCTACCGCGACGGCTACTTCGACATCGTCACCAGCACCTACCTCTTCCACGAGCTACCGCGCAAGGCGCGCCGGCAGGTGATCCGCGAGATGCATCGCGTGCTGCGGCCGGGTGGTCTCGCAGTGATCGAGGACTCGGCGCAGCTCGAGGAGGCGACCGACCTCACGCCCTTCCTCGAGGGCTTCGCCGCGCAGATGCACGAGCCCTTCTACCGCGACTACATCCGCGACGACCTCGCCGCTGCGGTCGGGGAGTGCGGCCTGAAGGTCGACGGGAGCCAGCGGGCCTGGCTTGCCAAGGTGGTGAGCGCCCGCAAGCCATCCCGCAACGGCCGCGGCTAGTCGAGGGCAGGGGCTGGCCTCCGTGTCGACGCTGTCGGCGCCCGGCAACGCCCCCGACGCCCGGGATCCCGACGCGGCGCTCGTCCCCGTCAGCGGCTGGGGCCGCTCGCGGGTCGTGCTCGCCCGAGAGGTCAGCTCCGAGGACCTGCTCTCCGCCACCCAGGGCGCCACCCTCACCCGCGGCCTGGGTCGCTCCTACGGGGACGCGTCGCTGCCCGCTCGCGAGGGTCAGCGCGTGGCGGCCTCGGTGCGCGCCAACCGGCTGCTCGACTTCGACGCCACCAGCGGCCTGCTGCGCGCGGAGGCGGGCTTCTCGCTGTCGGAGCTGCTGCGCACCTTCCTGCCGCGGGGATGGTTCACGCCCGTCACGCCGGGCACGCAGTTCGTGACCTTCGGCGGCATGGTCGCCTCGGACGTCCACGGGAAGAACCACCACCGGGTGGGCAGCATCGGCCGGGCCGTGCAGAGCGTGCTGCTGCGCACGGGCGAAGGCCGGGTGCTGCGCTGCTCCCGCGAGGAGCATCCGGAGCTCTTCGCCGCCACGCTGGGAGGCATGGGCCTGACCGGACACATCCTGGACGTCGAGCTCCGGCTCGAGCGCGTTCCGAGCCCGTGGATCGAGCAGGAGCTGGAGGTGCTGCCCGACCTCCACGGCCTGCTCGAGCGGCTGCGCGCCGCGGCGCACGAGTGGCCCATGACGGTCTCCTGGGTCGACGCCTTCGCGCGAGGGCGGCACTTCGGACGCGGCGTCGTGGTGAAGGGGCGCTGGGCAGAGGCCGCGGTGGCGCCCCGGCACGCACCCGGCGAGCGGCTGCGTCCGGCGGTGCCCTTCGAGATGCCGAGCTTCCTGCTGAACCCGCTCAGCGGACGCGCCTTCTACGAGCTCTACACCCGGGTCCAGCGGGTCGGCCGGCGCGTCGTCCACCCGGAGCCCTTCTTCTATCCCCTCGACGCCATCCGCCACTGGAATCGCCTCTACGGGCGGCGCGGGTTCACGCAGTACCAGTGCCTGCTCCCCGACCGGGACGACGCCGCCGCGGTGCAGCGCTGCTTCGAGCTCCTCCAGCAGCTCGAGGCCACTCCCTTCCTCGCGGTGGTGAAGGACTTCGGCGCCGAGGGCGAGGGGCTGCTCTCCTTTCCGCGGCCCGGCTTCACGCTCTCGCTCGACATCCCGATCGACCGCGAGCGCACGCAGCTCGTGATCGACCGCCTGAACGAGCTCGTGCTCGAGTGCGGCGGCCGCATCTACCTGTCGAAGGACGCCTTCACCCGAGCCGAGCACTTCCGGGCCATGGAGCCCCGGCTCCCCGAGTGGCGCCGCGTGCGCGAGAAGTGGGACCCGGAACAGCGCCTGGCCAGCGCGCTCTCCGTTCGCCTCCTGGGAGACGAGGCATGAAGGCCGCGATCCTGGGGGGCACGCGCGGCATGGGCCGTGCTCTCGCCCAGGAGCTGGCGCGGGCGGGACACGGGCTCTTCCTGCTCGGTCGCGACGCCGATGATCTCGCGCGCTCGGCACGCGATCTGGAGATCCGCGGCGCCGCCACGCCCGTGGGCCACGCACGCTGCGACCTGCTCGAGCCCGCGGGCTTCGCCTCGGCCCTCGACGACGCCGACGCCGCGCTCGGCGGCATCGACACGCTGATCGTGACCGCCGGGCTCTTCGCCACCCAGGAGAAGCTCGAGGACGACTCCAAGCTCCTGCGCGACCTGCTGCAGGCGAACTGCACGAACACGGTCCTGCTCTGCGAGGAGGCGCGCCGGCGGCTGGTCCAGCGGGGCGGCGGCACGCTGTGCGTGTTCAGCTCGGTGGCGGGCGAGCGGGGGCGCAAGCCGGTCGTGCTCTACGGCGCCGCGAAGGCGGGGCTCTCCGCCTATCTCGAGGGGCTCGACCACCGCTACCGCGAGTCCGGGCTGGTGACCGTCTGCGTGAAGCCCGGCTTCGTGAAGACGGCCATGACCGAGGGCCTCGACCCGCCGCCCTTCGCGGGGGAGCCCGACGCCGTGGCCCGGCAGGTGGCCCGCGCCCTCGAGCGCGGAACGCCGGAGGTGTACGCGCCCTCGATCTGGCGCTGGGTGATGGCGCTGATTCGTCTGCTGCCCCGGGCGCTGATGCGACGCGCTCGGTTCTGAGCCGCGGTGCGCGGGGCGGAGACGGCCTGCTCGCGGACGGCGCTGCGCAGCTCGGTGCGGGCCACGCCGAGCGCCCAGTCGAACACGTCGTCGGCCTCGCAGGTGCCCGGGTCGAAGCCCGGCAGCCGGGTATTGCGACGCATCAGGTCGAGCGCGCGCGCGGCGGCGCTCTCGCGGAGCTTCTCGAGCGCGGCGTCTCCCGCCGCCACCCGACACGACCAGGCGGCCGCATAGAAGTCGCCCCCGGCGAGGCCCAGCTCCGCCAGGCGCAGACGCCGCTCCGACGGAGCGCGGTGCCAGGGCGGCGCGCCGAGGCGGCGCTCGAGGGCCAGGCCACGCTCGACGTCGCCGCGCAGCGAAGCGGCCGGCCGCCGCGAGAGCGTGCGGTTCTGCGCCATGGCCACGCCGGCCAACACGTCGGCCTGGGCCTCGACGCTGCGCCGCGCGCCCGCACGCGTGAGGCTCGCGAGCGAGTAGAGCCGGAGCTGCACGGTGTGGGCCTGCTCGTGTGCCAGCAGGAAACGCAGTGGCTCCTGGAGGGCGCGACCCCCCGGTGCCTCCAGCATCGGGCGCAGGCGTCGGTCGACGCCGACGCCGAGCTCGGGGTGGCTGAAGGTGTGGGACGCCCAGCTCACCCGCGTGGCCAGCACGTCGTGACGCAGCAGCAGATCGGTGAGCTGGAAGACGTCGAGTTCCCGCATCAGGTCGAGGAGCAGCGCGTCGGCGGGTCGCTCCGGCGAGAGCGGCTCCACCGCGAAGCGCTCCCTCACCTCGTCGGCGCTCGCCCGCCAGAGCTCGGCGCCGCTGCGATGGGGCCAGCTCTGCTCCTGCGGCTGGGCGAGCGCGGCGGCGGCGCCGAAGAGCACCATCCCGAGTGCGGCGCGAGCCAGCCGCTTCACGGCGCGGGGAACTCCCGGCGCGGGAGGCGCTGCAGGAGCAGGTAACGGGCGGGGTCTTCCGACACGAGCGAGTAGTGGCGCGACACCCAGTCGATCGTCTGCGGGGCGCTGCGCCAGAGCGCGCGCGACGGCTCGTTGTCGAAGGGGCGGCCCGGCACGACCACGAGCTCGGGGGGCGAGCGCCGGAGCCGCGCGAGGAACTCCCGCTCCTCTTCCGCGTCGCGAAAGGTGCCGGGCATCACCACGTCGAAGTGGCCCGGCCCGCGGCGCCCGCTCATGACGTAGAGGAGGGGCTCCGCGCTCATGTCGAGGATCGTGGCATCCGGCGCGGCGAGCTCCTGGATCTGGCGGAGCATGGGTGCGGTCTCGAGCGCGCGGTCGTCCTCGCGCAGCCGCACGCGCCCGTCGAGCGGCGCGTAGGGCGTCGTGCCCCTGAACTCCGCGTCGAGGTAGCGGTCGACGCCCGGCGCCCAGATCCAGATCGCGAAGAGACCGAAGGCGGCCGCGAGGGCGGCGGGCCGGCGCCAGCGCGACGCGCCGAGCGCGCGCAGGCCCGTCCACAGCAGGTGGGCGAGGAGCAGGCAGAAGGGCGGGATCGCCGAGCTCAGATGGGGCTCGTCGGAGCGGCCCAGGGAGCGCACGTAATAGACCGCGCCCCACGCCACCACCGCGGCGAGGAGCGCGTGCGGGAAGCCCTCTCCGCCGCGGCGCGCGCGCAGCCAGAGCACCCCGAGCACCAGGGCGTAGCCGGCGTAGACCAGCGGCACGATGCGGAAGAGCAGCGCCACCCAGGCGTCGTGGACGTCGATGCGGTCGCCGGTCGTGGGCAGGAAGAGGTCGGGAACCGGGAGGCTCTGGAGCTCGGTCATGAGCACCGGCCGCACCACGACCTCGCGCCAGAGCGTCGCGAGCCCCACCTGGGCGGCGAGCCAGGCCACCACGGGCAGCACCACCAGCGCCGCGCCCAGCCCGTAGCGCAGCCCGTCGAGCAGCGGCTCGCGGAGGCTGCGCTGCGCCACCAGCGCGCCCACGCCGATGCCGACGCTCACGGCGAAGGCGGGCGTGAGACGGAAGCAGAGCGCCGTGCCCGCAAGGGCGCCGGCCACGAGCATCCAGCGGGTGTCGCCGCTGCGCAGCCGCTCTGCGAAGGCGAGCAGCGCGAGGACGCTCCAGACGAGGTAGCGGTAGCCGAAGAGGAGCTGCGCGCGATGGGAGAAGGGAGCCGCGAGGGCGAGCAGCAGCGCCCCGAAGAAGGCCCAGCGGGCCGGCATCAAGCGCCTTCCCAGCAGGTAGATCGCGGCGCAGAGCGCGACGTTGAAGGCCGCGTAGATCCCGCGCGCGAGCACCACGCCCGGCGGATCGAGGGCCGCCCCGATCCAGGCCGGCAACCGGTGGCCGGGGGGGAACACGAAGAACACGTCCTGGTAGAGGACCCCGCCCTGGAGCAGCCGGGTCGCCGCGTAGAGGGGCCAGCCCTCGTCGGTGAAGTTGATCCAGTGGTGCAGGAAGACGCGCTCGTAGAGCGCGCTCACGGCGACCAGCAGCGGCAGGTGCCAGGCGTCTCCACGCAGGCGCCTCGCGAGCCCGAGCGGGCTCACGGGAGACCCGCAGCCGTGGCCGCGATGCTGGTAGGATGGCGCCCCGAGGAGATCCCCATGCGACTCGACGAACCCCGCATTCCGCCCCTGGCGCTGGAAGAGATCGACGCCGAGACCCGCGAGCGTCTCGGCAGCGGACCGGTGCTCAACATCTTCCGCACGCTCGCCCATCATCCGAAGCTCTTCAAGCGCTGGCTCGTCTTCGGCGCCCACGTGCTCGGCCGGTCGACGCTGCCGGCCCGCGAACGCGAGCTCGTGATCCTGCGGGTGGGCTGGAAGTGCCGCTCCGAGTACGAGTGGGGGCAGCACGTGCTGATCGGGCGGGACGCCGGCCTCTCCGACGACGAGATCGAGCGCATCGCAGAGGGCCCCGAGGCCGCCGGCTGGAGCGAGACCGACCGCCTCCTGCTGCGCGCCAGCGACGAGCTGGTCGACGATGCCTTCGTCTCCGACCCCACCTGGAAGGCGCTGTCGGAGCGCTTCGGCGAGCAGCAGCTCATGGACCTCGTCTTCACGGTGGGGCAGTACAACCTGGTGTCGATGGCGCTCAACACCTTCGGGGTGCAGCTCGACGAGGGCGTGCCCGGCTTCCCGAAGCGGTGAGCGGGCGCCTCGCCGGCAAGGTCTGCGTCGTGGTCGGCGCGGGCCAGACCCCCGGCGACACCATCGGAAACGGCCGGGCCACGGCCATCCTCTTCGCCCGCGAGGGCGCCCGGGTCTTCGCGGTGGACCGCGACCTCGGGTCGGCCGAGGAGACCGTGCGGCAGATCGAGGCCGAGGGCGGCAGCGCCCGCGCCTTCGCGGCGGACGCCACCCGCGAAGACGACTGCCGGGCGCTCGTGCGGGGCTGCCTCGACGCCTGGGACCGGGTGGACGTGCTGCACAACAACGTCGGCATCGGCGGCGGCGACGCCGGACCCGCGCACGTGGACGAGGCCGCCTGGGACCTGATCATGCAGGTCAACCTCAAGAGCGTGATCCTCCCCTGCAAGCACGCGCTTCCGGTGATGCGCGCCCAGCGGAGCGGCGTCATCACCAACGTCTCCTCGATCGCGGCGGTCTGCGCCACACCGATCGTGGCCTACAAGACCTCCAAGGCCGGTGTGAACGCCTACACCCCGTCGTTGGCCGTCGGCAACGCGAAGCACGGCATCCGGGCCAATGCCATCATGCCGGGCCTCATGAACACGCCCATGGCGATCGAGGGCATCTCCGCGGCGACCGGTGTGGCCAAGGAGGAGCTGATCCGCATGCGCGACGCGCAGGTGCCGCTCGGAGCGAAGATGGGAACGGCATGGGACGTCGCCTACGCGGCGCTCTTCCTCGCCTCGGACGAGGCGCGCTTCATCACCGGCGTGGCGCTGCCGGTGGACGGCGGCCAGAGCGCGCGGGTCGGGTAGGAGTCTGCGAGGCAAGGCCCACGCAGACGCCGCGCAGCGAGCCGCAGGGGAGCGAAGTCGGACGAACGCCGCGCAGCGAGCCGCGGGGAAAGCCCGCTGGGGTAGTCGGCCCCACCTCATGCGTCGGCCTCGAATGGACGATGGCTCGGGGCAGGCGTTATGTTCACTCTCGTGAGCCGAGGTCTCTTCGTCGCGCTGCTCGTGGCCGCCGTCCTGCCGGCCGGGGTCTGTGAGGCGGTCTGTGAGCAGCCCGCACCCCCGCCCTGCCACGGTGAGCCCGTCGACTCGGGCCACGATGCCGACGACTGCCCGAGCTGCGACCAGCCCGCCACGCTGTCGTACAGCGAGGGCTGGACGCCGTCAGGGGCTGCGCCCGCCGCGACCCCGGCCACCGCGCCGGCGCCCCCGCTCCCCATCGCCCCGCGCCTGGCGTCGCCCCGCGACCCACCAGGCTCCTTCCTCGAACCCTACGCACGGTCGAATCGACCCCTCCTGAGCTGATCCCGCGCAGGACCCGAGCGCCCGGTGCCTCCGGCATCCGGGCGCCCGCAGCCCCTGTCCGGAACCTACACTCAGGAGAGTAGACCCATGTTCCATCGCGCGTCGATCGCGCCCCAGCTCGCGTGGGGCCGCGGGCGCCCACTGCTGGCAGCGCTGGCCGCCCTGCTGGCGACGCAGCTCGCGCAGGGGGCCGAGCTCCCGCCCACTCCCCTGCCCCTCCACTGGGCATTGCGCGTCGCGGACGAAGCCAACCCGGACATCGCCCTCCAGGCGGCGTTGCGCGATGCGGCGCGCCAGCGCATCCGGCCCGCCGGCTCGCTCGAGGACCTGCGCTTCTCCTACGAGGCCAGCAACATGCCGATCGGCCGGTCGGCCTTCGACGCGACGCCGCTCTCGGGCAACCAGTTCGGAATCCGCCAGAAGGTCCCCCTCCCCTGGCTGCTGGGACAGCGCAAGGAAGCGGCCCGGGCCGGCTCCCGCGCCGCCGAGTACGCGCTCCTGAACCGACGCCTCGAGGTGGAAGGCGCCGTCGAGCAGGCCTGGGCCGAGCTCGGCTTCGCCCAGCGCGCGCTCGACATCACCCGCCGCAACATCGACCTGCTGCGCAAGCTCGCGGCCATCGCCGAGGCGAAGTACCGCGTGGGCAACGGGCTCCAGCAGGACGTGCTGCGGGCGCAGGTGGAGCTGACCCGGCTCCTCGAGGAAGAGCTGCGGCGCGAGGCGGCCGTCGTCGTGTCGGGCGCCCGCCTCGGCGCCCTGCTCGATCTGCCACCCGGGCTGGCGCTGCCGCGCACGGCGTCGCTCGCCGACACGGCCCCGGTTCCCGCGCTCCACGCCCTGCTCGAGCAGCTCGAGGCGCGCAGCCCCAGCCTGGCGGCGCTCCGCGCGAGCGTCGAGGAGGCCGAGAGACGCGTCCGGGTCGTGGAGATCCAGGGCTACCCCGACTTCGACCTCGGCTTCGGCTACCGCCTGCGCAACAACGTGGCCGGAGACCCGGTGGAAGGGGACGACTTCCTCAGCGCCGGGCTGACGTTGCGGTTGCCCGTCGACCGGGGGAAGTGGCGCGCGCGCGCGGCCGAGGCCCGCGCCGAGCGGCGCCGAGCGGAAGCGACCTATCGCGGGGCGCTCGCTTCGCTGCGTGCCCGCGTCCGGAGCGCGCACGCGGAGCTGGTGCGTGCCGACTCCGAGGGCCGGCTCGTCCGCTCGGGCCTGCTGCCGCAGGCGGAGCAGTCCCTCGAGTCGAGCCGCTCCGGCTACGAGGTGGGAAGGATCGACTTCCTGAGCCTGCTCGACAGCCAGGTGAGCCTGCTCCGTGCCGAGCTGC
>JAAUYK010081319.1_pt1 | contig 10566 bp, 7 predicted proteins | sample 7278021 | NCBI WGS metagenome assembly JAAUYK01 (sample SAMN14350223, study PRJNA611818) | marine sediment metagenome | isolation source: surface marine sediment (1.8m) | place: French Polynesia: Moorea | collected 2018-08
AGAACTGGATTTCGCTATTGTAAAGAAACAGAAATAGAATGAAAGGTTCGGGTCGAATTCGGCATCCGCTCAATTCTGCTCTGGCATAATCAGGGCAAAAGGAAATATCCGGGTTAAAAATTTTTCCACGAATACATCAAAAACTTCCATATTGTTGCATCGGAATCTGGATATTAGCTAATTATTATTGGATTGCCCGGAAACCGCTGTCACCTTTAATCCCTCATCCTTGCCCACCAATGACCTCGAAAAGATGTTCGCTTCACCTGGTATGTACCTAACATAATATTATTTAATTTTTCTAACCTGATGCCGATAAATATTATGTTAGATATTAATAAGTTTCATCTGAAACCGAGGTGTCGCATTAACAATTAAAGAATGTCGTTCAATTGAATGTATGATGGTTCTGCTTAAAAATTTATTGCATAAAGCAGATATACCAGCCCGTCGCTATCATCTGTTTATTGTTCTGCAATATTCAGCAATTCTGGCGCTTTTGGCACATGTTGCGTTTATTTTTATTTTCAAATTCATCAATGTGCCGTTCATGTTTTGCTTTAACTTCGGCAGCTGCCTTCTATTCATTATATGTTTTGTTCTGGTTCGCAGAGGTTTATTAAATACAGCCCTGATTCTTGCCACCTTGGAAGTGTTGACGCATGCTTTTCTCGCCGTCGTATTCATCGGATGGGACAGCGGATTTCATATTTACATTGTTTGCATCCTACCCATGTTGTTTTACCATCCCACATGGCAGTTGGCGATCAAACTTGCTCTTTCTCTGGTATTGTGCGGCATTTATATTTGGCTCAATATTGTAACGCCCTCGGCCGGTTTGATTTGGGTTAATCCCGAAACCCTGACAGCAATCCGTTATTGTAACTTTTTTTCATTTTTTGTTATTATTTCAGGCTTCTCTTTCTATTACAGTTTGGCAGCACGGCACTCTGAAAATAAGCTGCGTGCGCAAAATTTGGAATTGGAACGCGCGCACGCAGTTATAAAACAGGAAATCGATGAACGTAAACGGGCACTGGAGGCGCACGCCAAAATCGAAGCCCAGCTTTTACGGGCTCGTAAAATGGAGGCTATCGGAACATTAGCGGGCGGCGTCGCGCATGATTTAAACAATATTCTATCGGGCATCGTCAGCTACCCTGAACTGCTGCTGATGGATTTGCCGGAAGACAGCCGGCTGCGTCATCCCATCCAGACAATCAAAGAGTCCGGTGAAAAAGCCGCAACCATCGTTCAAGATCTGCTAACACTGGCACGCCGAGGTGTGGCCGTAACCGAAGTGCTTGATTTAAACCGCATTATCACCGATTATCTTAAAAGCCCCGTCTTTGAAAAACTTAAACTATTTCATCCGCTTGTGGAAATAGAAACCCAACTTGATGCAAAGATTTTAAATCTTATCGGTTCGCCGGTACACCTCTCTAAAACCGTTATGAATTTGGTATCCAATGCCGCGGAGGCCATGCCAGAGGGAGGGCGCATTACGATTTCCACACAGAATCGCTATGTGGACAAATCACTGTTGCGCTACGATGATATCAATGAGGGTGATTATGTCATTCTGAGAGTATCCGATAGCGGTGTCGGCATATCGGCTGAAGACCAGGATCGTATATTTGAACCGTTCTATACTAAAAAAGTTATGGGACGCAGCGGGACCGGTTTGGGAATGGCCGTGGTTTGGGGAGCGGTAAAAGACCATGATGGCTATATCGATGTTCAAAGCTCCGAAGGCCAGGGAACCACATTTACCCTTTACTTTCCGGCTAGCCGACAGAATCTCACCGAAGAGATATCCGGGATTCCGCTTGACGCGATCAAGGGACGGGGTGAGTCCATACTAGTGGTGGACGACGTTAAGGAACAACGTGAGATTGGTTCGCAAATGCTGGGCAAGCTTGGCTATATGGTCAACACGGCGGTCAGCGGCGAAGAGGCCATTGACTACCTCAAGGCAAGCAGTGTGGATTTGGTGGTTTTAGATATGATCATGGATCCGGGAATTGATGGATTGGAAACCTATAAACGCATTATTCAAATACATCCTGATCAAAAGGTCATTATTGCCAGCGGGTTTTCCGAAACAAAACGGGTTAAAGCAGCACAGGATCGCGGTGCGGGTGAGTATGTAAAAAAACCGTATACGTTGGCAAAGATTGGTGCGGCAGTTAGAGCGGAATTGGACGCTTAAGTTTAACAGATCCTAACGTGGGGTTGCTGGCTGATAACTGATAGCTGGTAATTTTTTTTGTTTCTTCGATACCGGTTTTGGGTTACCGATTCATGACGTAACATCTTCATTGTCGGGGCGACTAAAGTTCAAGTACAAATTTCTGTTCTGTGACGGTTGTTCCCCATTGGGTGCCGTCATGTTCCTCATCCAATTGGAAGCCGATTTTTTCATAGAGGTGCCGGGCCGCGGCCAGGCCTTCGAAGGTCCACAGATAAACGCTTGGATAACCTCTGTTTTTACAGAACTGAATGGCGGTCTCAATCAATTGGTTGCCGAAACCCCGTCCTCGCAATATTGAAGAAGTTATAAACCACCGCAAATGGGCACCCTGATCACTTGCCTGAATCCCGTCAATTGCAATCGATCCTTCGACACGTTTTTCCCGGCACACCGTCCAGAAACCGTCTTGCTTTTCTTCAAATCGATTCAGGAATTGCGAAAGCTCGGTGGCAACTTTGGCTTCAAAATATTTTCCAAAGCGCCAATGGCGATGATAATAAATCGCGTGCATTTCAGCAATCCGCCCAATCGCTCCGGGGATATAACCTTTGAGTTCGAAATCTTGCATTGGTATTTATAAAGATCTGGAAATTAGAGACGTTAATCTGTATTTTGGCGATGAATCTAGTCCAGTCTTTTGCATGTGTCCGGTGCATGTAAAAAGATAAGATCCAGTTAACCTTTTTTTCGAAAAACCCGGCAAATACCAAAAGCAATCACAGCACTTATCGTCCCCTGCAGCATGTTCGGAAAAAGTTCGGCGATGGCCGCCTTGGGATCCGTGACGGCGAAAAATGGAATTATTCGAGCCAAAAAAGGATAGATGATGGCTTCAAATAGATAATAACCGCCGACCAAAACAGCTATGCCTAACATCAAGGCTACAACTTTTTTTGTGTCCCCGCGTTTGCCGGTGCCACCGACTAGGCCAACGATGCCGCCCTCGCAAAATTTAACCACCGCAGTTGCCAGGATGAATTGCGGAAATCCGACCGCATCAGCGGCGGCGGGTCCGATCATGCCAACCAGAGCACCCACCAACGGGCCATATAAAAGCGCCGCCACCATGACGAACGTGTCACCCAGATTAAAATAGCCCCCGGTGGCCGGTATGGGGATTCGGATGATCAAGGTGCCGATAAATGCCAAGGTTGCAAAGGCAGCAATTATGCCGACTTTAATCAGTAGTTTCGTTTCCGAATTCGGCAACATGCAACCGTACTCCTTTGTAATGCAATTTAAATCCTAGGATCAAAATAATGTCAGATTAGTTTCTGTTATTTGTCAGTCTTGCGGGTCGGCAGCCGGGCAATTTCCATTGCCCAAAGCGGTATATATTGCAATGCTTCACAAATACTCTCAAGGCATATGTGGGTCATATATTTGACCAATGCGCCACTGGCATGCATGGTATGTCCGGCTCTGGCGGTCAATGCTAAATCATTTGAAATGTTTTTGGTGCCTTTCCATTGAGTATAGGCGTGTTCTTCACGGGTGACTTCCAGCACATTGGGTATAACATAAAAGACAATATGATTAAACACGCGCAACGCCATTAACAGGGCTTTTTCAGTGCGGGATATGCCCGCCTTTGATGACAGAAGCCGCGGTTCAAATGAATGAAACGGAATAATCGTCACCATGGATAAAGCTAAGGGGATTACCGTCAGCATGGTGACGGATAATTTAGCGTAGTGGGCACTGTATAGCGTCTGACTGTTCGGAAGGCTATTATTGGCAAGGTAGAGTAAATAGGAAATGCTGCCGCCGCAAAAAACGACAATAAACGTAATGGGTGCGGCAATTGAAATAATGATGGCTAAACGCCGGCGGCCTACCAGCCACATAAGGCATATACTGGTAATGATCCAATAAAAAACCAATGCGTATCCCACACCCTTTATAATTTCGGCATCAAAGCGGCTCAGCGGATAACCGGTGAAGGCCGGGATGCCGACCATCAGCAATATCAGTAGCTTCAATTTCCAATGCATGGACTTTTCAATTGATCCTTTTACACTGGATAGAAAAGCGGCAACCGTCGTGGTGATGATCTGCGGGCAAGTGTTTGCTGACTTGCAACACAGATTGGCTAAGCGATTGCCACCAGGGTTTATGGGAAATAAGAATGACCGCAACGCCCAATGAATGGGCGTGCTCGATAACGCTTGTGACATATGCACCGGCGGCGGTTCTGGTCAGCCCCCAATCAGGCTCGTCCAGAATAATGGCGGCTGGTTGCGAGCACAGTCTGATGGCCATAAGCATAATCTTGACAGCCAGCAGCGAGTCGGTCTCAATTTGGCCCTGAGTCCCGCTACCGGTTAGATTGGCTTGAACACGGTTCGATATGGATTCAAATAGTTCGGCAATTTTCAGATCGTGAGAACATGTTTGGCTTTGGGACAACATCTCAAACGACCGCAGCAATGTCTGATTAATAACATCTTGAAACAACAGTCGCACACCTTCGCCTTGCTTGACACTCTTCACAGCGGCCTGACCCTGAAAAGGGATGGCATTGGCCAGACATTTGGCCAGCAGACTCTTTCCTTGGCCGTTACCTCCGATCAGTAAACATGGTGATAAAAGGTTTTCCTCGCAATCATCAATAAGCGCGTATTCTTGTTCGGCATCAATGGCGCTGATAGCAGGACGCAACGGGATTTTGACACTTTTAAAAGCGAAGTTCGCAATCAGGTTCTCCGGTTTTTTTGCCTGCAGCATATCGGCTGGGAATTCATCAAGGACATCTTCACCCTCCAGGGCTAACAACTTAACGGTTTGTCTGCGATTGAGATAGTAATCCGTTGTTTGCAGAAACAATTTACGATTGGTCTGGGACAGCCAACAGAATGGGCTTGCGATGGTGAGGGTACTGCAATAGGCAGATGCCGCCCAAGATTTGGCCAGCGCCAATTTGACGGTCTCTCCCCCTGAAAGGGTTCGAATCGGTTGATCTAGTAAATCGTCGATTTCAAATTTTGCGGCCAGGGATTCAACTGTTAAGAAATCTGTACGATTTTGGGAATGAGTATCCATCAGCGCGGCCGTCAATACCTGCCTGGCAGAACCATAGGTAAGGCAATCGCGGGGATTTCCTGTTATATAGGCAATTGACAGTTTGGGGGTCTCAGATAATCCACCTCGAATAATCATGCTGAAATCATTCCAGAAGCGGCGGGGGCCTGCATAACGGCATGGAATCAGATGCCCGACTTGATGGTTAAATGCTTCTTCGCGCGCTTCGTAGCTCTGATAATAAGTAATATCCGGTTGTATCTGGTTCATTTTTAAAAGCGGATGGACATACATGTGAGGCCGCCATCCATTTTACGCACTTCACTGATGTCAAGTTCGATGACGGGCATTGATAGTTTGTTTAGTTTGGCTTTTACCGTTGGAAATCCGGCCGGCATGATCAGCCGGCCATTGATCCACAGTGTGTTGGCCGCATAGGCTTCCGCCGGTTTTAAAACAATTTTTGTGAAGTCATTAAAAACCGGATTAAGTGCGAAATCATCGGTTGCCAACAAGGTGTGGTCGCCAATATAGTTCACGCTTGACTTCAAATGCAAACCAGCCGTCACTTCAACAGATGACCATGTGTAGCCGTACCGCTCCAAAATGGCCCCTAATTGTTGGGCACCCTGGTGATTGGTTCGATCAGAGGTGCCGATAAAAAAATGGGTGTCAACCATCAGAACATCACCACCATCAAGGGTTGCCGGGGAGGTGATGCGCTCGATGGGGCGATGTGATGCCAGGAAAGGCTCGATGTAGAACGCTTCACCTTGGCGGGCGTCCGTACCAGGCCGGGTAATGACTGCGACCTTGGGTGTCACCACAGCGGTATCTTCTACAAAGTATGCATCGGGATAAGCCTTTAAAGGCGCCAAAACTTCAACAACCAGACCAAGGGATTTCAGTACATTTATATATTCGTTATGCTGGTAGCATATTTTGTTAAAGTTCGGCGGCCCTAAGTTGGCCGTCGTGATGCCGTTATCAAAATTTATTGCAGGTCGGCGGGCAATTGCATATGTAAACATGAAAAAGCTTTTCCTATTACTATAGCTGTCACTGCCATTAACCCAATATGCTCTTGATCGATGGTGGCGGCATTATTTCATTGTTTATTTATTATGGCAATCATTGGAAATGAATGGATATATCCTTTTCATCCTTTACCGTCAAACGCTTTGGATTTCATGGCAATGAATGTTTGACTTGTTTGACGCGTGATTTTGCATTCAACATATCGTCTATCATTCTAATGATCGCCATTGGACATATCTGAATCCGATGCTGTTAATTAATAAGTATGTTTGAGATTTATCATCCATATACGGGAGGGAATGCGATATGGCCTCACTGTATGAACAGACAAACATAAACGGTCTGCGTTTGCCAAACCGATTTGTCCGCTCGGCAACGTGGGATGGGCTCGCTGATGATTACGGGTGCGTCACACCTCGGATGATTGATCTGACAACCCGTTTAGCTGATGGTGGGGTCGGATTAATTATTACCGGACACGCCTATGTGCATCAAACCGGTCAGCATTCACCTTGGCAACTGGGCATTGACCGCGATGACGTGATGCCTGGCCTGGCGAAATTAACTCACTCCGTGCATTCGCGGGGCGGCAAGATCGTGGTGCAACTTGGTTTTGGGGGTGCTTATCTTTCCAAGGCGCGTTTGCGATCGCTAACGGTCGAGGATATCAAAAGGCTTGTGTCTTGGTTCGGCGGCGCTGCCCGGCGTGCTCAAGCAGCCGGTTTTGACGGTGTCCAAATATTTGCCGCGCATGGATTTTTGCTGAGTCAATTTTTATCACCGCGATATAATCCACGAACCGATGAATACGGAGGCACCATTGAAAATCGTGGAAGAATATTGAAAGAAGTCTTCCAAAGCGTGCGCCAAATGGTCGGGCCCTCATTTCCGATTTTGGTCAAACTGAATACGCAAGATTTTGTTGAAAATGGACTTACACTGCAGGAATCTATTTTCGTCGCCAAGATGCTGGAAGAACAAGGCCTCGATGCGCTTGAATTGAGCGGTGGCCTGCTAAACCTGCCCAATTTATTAGCCGATACAATCAACTCCGAGGAAGATGAAGTTTATTTTTTAAACGAAGCCCGGGCCTTTAAAAACGACCTAACGATTCCATTGATTATAGTAGGCGGTATTCGATCTTACAGTGTTGCCAATCAATTGGTCAGAGACGGGGTGGCTGATTATATTTCCATGTGCCGGCCGTTTATATGTGAACCTGATTTGGTCAATCGCTGGGAAGCAGGGGATAGGTCCACGGCTGCCTGTAAATCCTGTAATAACTGTATTGAAGAGGTAAAAAAAGGTCGCGGTCTTGGCTGCGTGCCTCTGGAGCCGGAAACGCAAGATACTTTTTTCCCGCAAATATCTGCAACAGTCGCTGCCAGCCCGCCGCATCCAACCGGATCGGTTTATCAGATTTCAATCGGCCTGGAACAACACCGGGCTACTTTCACACCGGTAATTAAAATTCAAATGGTTTGCAACGACAACATTTGTGACCAGAGCCCGTTTTTTCCCTTAGAATCTGATGATTATGCGAACGTGCATCAGGCTATCAATGAGCTTGTGGAACAACACCGCAAACAGTTTTCTGCAGATTAATGCGACATTCACACAGAATACTTGATTTGCTGTCGTTGGCTTTCAAGTCTTAGGCTATCGGCTACTTTTGAAATAGCGCCGGTTTTTAGCCAAACCATCAGCTTTGAAAAGTGAATTAGTTCAATACATGCCGCACTTTGCGGGCCAAATCCTGCATGCTGAGTGGCTTCATGACCAGTTCACGCAATCCCAGTGCCTGGGCCTTGGCTCCGGAGATGCGATCACTGTAACCGGTGCAGATCACAACCGGAATATCAGCCCGAATTTCAAGCAACTTTTGGGCAAACTGATCACCAGTCATTTTCGGCATGGTCATGTCCGTAATGACCATATCAAACTGGTTGGGCTGTGATTGAAACAACTGCAGCGCTTCAATGCTACTTGTACTGGTGGTTACGGTATAGCCAAGCTTTTCTAACATTTGCTTGCCGATATCCGTTATGGCCTTTTCATCATCTACAAAAAGAATATGTTCGTGACCAGTGGGAAGGTGCTCTTTAGGTGCAAGGCTTGGCCGAATTTGTTTTTCAACGCGTGGCAGATAGACATTGAATACCGAACCTTGGCCCTTTAAGCTTTGGACCGAGATCGCCCCGCCATGGCCTTTGACGATACCGTGAACAACCGCCAATCCCATACCGGTGCCGAGATCTTTATTCTTGGTGGTGAAGTAAGGTTCAAATATTCGTTCCAAAAGATCAGAATCGATACCATGTCCGCTATCCCGAACACTTAATTTTATATATTTGCCTGGTGCTATATCAGGCGTTTCATCAAAGTTTAAATCGGATTCTTCGACACGATTTAAATGGACCGCCAGTATACCTCCGGTATCACTCATGGCATGCCAGGCGTTTGTGCAAAGGTTCATTAGGACTTGATGAATCTGAGTGGCGTCGGCATGCACCACACCCGCCTGAGGATCAATATCCTGGTGAATATCGATGGTGCTGGGTAAAGTGGCTCGCAGCATTTTTACAGCTTCTTTGACAATGGGGACGACTTCAATCGGCAGTCGTTCTTGTTCGTTTTGACGACTAAATGCCAGAATCTGTTTCACCATATCCTTGGCCCGCAGACTGGCCTTATGAATTTCGTTCAATCGGTCTTGATTTACCGTGTCATGCTGTAGATCCAGCAATGTCAATTCCGTATATCCCATAATGGCGGATAGAACGTTATTAAAATCATGGGCAATGCCGCCGGCCAATGTACCGATAGCTTCCATTTTTTGAGCTTGGCGAAGCTGGTTCTCCAGATTCTCACGGTCTTTTTCATCTGCTAAACGATTGGTCACGTCGCGAATAACACCTCGAAAACCGGTCGGTTTGCCGTTCTCCTGGCGAATCAAAGAGGCCGACAATTCAACTGAAATTGGTTGGGCATTTTTGCCCTTGACTTCAAATGTTGCCATTTTAACGGGATTGCCGGTCAGATAAACTTGGTTAAAAATTTTGTACATTTTTTTGGCGGTATCAGAATCGGCATAAGCGCGATTATTGAGGCTGAGTAATTCTCTGCGCGAGTAGCCGGTTATACGACACATGGCGTTATTAACAAATGTAATTTTACCAGTACGATCAACCTCAAAGTAGCCTTCTTCGATACTTTCCAGGCTTTGTCGGTACCTACGTTCACTGGCATGCAACTTTTGATAAGATTGAGCATTAATAATACAGACCGCCATTTGCGAGGCGATGCCTTTTAACAAATTTAAGTCGCTTTCCGTAAAAGGGTTTTTCGATTCTACGTTATCCACCGCCAGGATGCCCAGGGATGTTTTTTTATACACGATAGGAACACAAATCATAGATTGGACTTCCAATTCTTCAACCAATTGGCGACTTTTAGCGGAAAAAGCTTTGGCCATTTTGGGAACATTGTCAGACAGAATCGGGCGCTGGTCCTGGTAAGTTCGTGTGAAAAGGCCTTTGGAGTCAGATTTGAGGATGTTAAATGAAATTTGCTGTAATTTTTGCTTCTGTTCCGGGGTATAGCCGTAACCGGCCGAATAGATGAGGCGGGTTTGATCGGGGCTAGCCAACATAATGAGTCCACGATCGTAGTTCATCCGTTTGCGCATGAGCCAGGCCATGCGGTACATGAGCGCGTCAATATCGAAAATAGAGGAGGTCGCCAAACCGATCTCTTGTACTAACAAAGCGTTATTATATCGAATATTAGATTCATCCAGTTGCTGTCGGGCGTTTTCGCCATGCATTTTCAAAGATTGCGCCAATTCACTCCGAGCTGTTCGCTCAGCTTTATAGGCCAATAATAGTGCTACAAAAAACCAACCAGTCAGGGACCAAGCGCCCAAAGGATGGGGCAAGAAGAATGAGATCGGTAATATCATGGCGATACCCGACCATGTGAGAATACGACAAAACTTACGCCAGTTATGTGACGGCGGATTTTCCCATGTAATAATGTATCGGCAGTGGGGTGAGCCTTGGTGGTAGCATTCCGGGTGTTCAACATCGGCAAATTTATCGGTAAAAAGAGCCGCCAGTGCCTCAAATGATCCGATTCGGTTGGCACATTGATAGCTTTTTTCATCAACGCCCGGCGCAGGCGTTGCAATAATTTCCGTTTTGCACGGACCGAGTTTTTTAGCACGTACCAATGCGCCCCTTGTGACCAAAGGG
>JAAUYK010129366.1_pt1 | contig 10563 bp, 8 predicted proteins | sample 7278021 | NCBI WGS metagenome assembly JAAUYK01 (sample SAMN14350223, study PRJNA611818) | marine sediment metagenome | isolation source: surface marine sediment (1.8m) | place: French Polynesia: Moorea | collected 2018-08
AGTTTTTGCTGCTCGGTTTTAAAGAAGACCAGGACATCACCCAGTGTGACCTGGCACGGGAAGCATTCTTTGCCGGAAGTATATTTTTTCCCGATGTCAAGCCCTTTGTAGGTTGGCAGTACACGGGCTTTAATACCGAAACTTCTAAAGGTTGCCGCTATCAAATGGGAACCGATGCGGTTCATTTCAGGAATTAAAACCGTCTTGTTCCGCAGGTGAAATTTGCCGATGTTATCTGACAGCGAATTGAAGTTATTTTCAGTTGTAGATTCCATTGTGTGCACCTCTATTCATTGATCATTTTAAGTTGAGTTTCGGATTGACGTTTTTGCATGCTGTTTTCAATCACATTTTTGTAGGCTTCAATACGGGTCATCACGCCGGCGGCCGCACTGTGCTCGTCGAGTTCGAGTATCAGGTAAGGTTTGTCTGCCATGATGGATTTGTAAAAATGCTCAATAAATGAATCCGCACCGCAGCCGAAATTGGTCAGATGCAACCCGAAAACATTTTCCCTGGCGGCGGCGATCTTGGCTGTTTTGAGAATCTGAGCGCCCAGCCCCCAGAACATGGAAGGAAATTGCGTTAAATCCTCTGAACTGACGTCAATAAAATCCATTGGCAAGGCCGTCAGCCCGATCTTGGCCAGGTTCTGACCGAGCCGCAAATTTAAGCGGTCATCATAAAGATTGTAGGGGCGGCCGGTAACAAAGAGCAGCGGCGTATGGGGGTCTATTTTTTGAAGGATTCGATGCCCATGCTGCAGCATGTCTGTGACAAATTGTTGCTGGCGGCCGAGGGCATAGTGCAATGCGGCTTTGATCGCGCGCCGGGAACAGTTTAAGCGGGGTCCGATTTGCTGGTGCAACTCCACGGCCAGCATATCTGGATTGTATTTAAGATGGACGACCGGATTGATAATCTTTGCGGGATCAAGGTCAAGTGCCATGCGCAGCATATACCCGTTGCTTTGAACCATCGGACAGTAAAACCCGGTTTCAGAAGGCTTGGGAGTGGCCATTTTGATCAGGCTTGGTATAAACAGGTACTGGGTTTTGCCGGCCAGGTACGCCATGTGACCATAGGAAACTTTTACCGGATAACAGACGCCGTCCACTGCGCGCTCGATTCCTTTTTTGGAGATATGGGCGTTGGTTGGCGGGGTGAGCACCAGGCGCATGCCCAGGCGGTCGAAAAAATGCGCCCACAGGATGGCCGTATGATGCCCATAAAGCGCCCGTTGCATCCCGATGGTCGGCCGACCGTCGATTTCCATAACCGGCCGGTCCTCGAGCGTGGTATACACGCCGGCCATATGGGTTTCCCACAGCATTCGCTGACGCTTGAAATAGTCTTCGGTTTTTTTGCCATGACTGCGGGCCAATTCATGGCGGCCGCATTCGCCGCCCCAGATGCTGCGCCGGTTGTCAAAATGATAAATTTTAAGCTTGCACTGATTGTGACAATGGGGATCGACGCGGCACACTTTTTCAGTGAAGCTCATGCGATCGCTGATGGCGCCCGACATGCCCCTGAAGGTGCTTTGGGTTATGGATTCGGTTTTCATTTTTTCCTGAACGGCAATGGCTGCGCCATAAGCACCGAGCACTTCGCGATGCGGGGGTACCACCAGGCCCCGGTTCAACACGTTTTCAAAGGCCGCCACGACACCTTTGTTTAAAGACGGCCCCCCTAAAAACATGATACGCTCACCGATCGTTCTTTTGCCAACCACTCGGTTTAAATAATTGTGGACAATGGCATAGCAAAGTCCGGCCATCAGGTTTTCTCTGGTGGCTCCCTGCTGGTCATAAGCGACAAGGTCTGACTCCATAAAAACAGTGCACCGATCGGTGAGCTTGACCGGCGCTTTGGCCGCAAGGGCGATGTCCTGAAACTCACCAACAATATTGATGCCGTATTTATTGGCCAATTCATGTAAGAAACTGCCGGTGCCGGCGGCGCAGACTTTGTTCATGTCGAAATCCAGCGGATTGGCGTTGACCAGCGAAATGTATTTGGCGTCCTGGCCACCAATTTCAAAAATGGTGTCCACCTGCGGATCCATATGAACTGCGCCTCTAGCGTGAGCCGTAATTTCATCTATGACCAAATCGGCATTTAAAAAGTCGCCGATGACATAGCGACCCGACCCGGTTGTCGCCACGCCCTTGATTTTAATTTTGTCACCCAGTTCATCAACGATTTGCTGCAGCAGGCGCTGGGTGACTTCGACCGGTTTGCCCTGGGTGTGAACATAATTTTTATGGATCAGCTTGAGGTCTTCACCGATCAATGCGTACTTGGTGGTCGTGGAGCCAATATCAATACCCAGATAAGCAGCGGTTTTGACTGCCAATATGTTGGGGCTGCATTGCCGGGCGTCAGCCACCTTGGTCTTTTGCAAAACCAGCGGAGGGGCTTCGGGCACTGCGATTCCGGCACACAGCTTTAGTTTCTTGAGATCATCGAGCGTGAAGGTGTCAGCCCTGTTTGACGCCAGGGCTTTGAGGGCAACACCCAGTGCGCCAATTGACGTGCTATAAGGTGGGACCAAAAGGTCGGGATAGTAGGCTTTAAACGCCTTGATTTGCAGTTCATTTTTAGACAGCCCACCGATAAATACAACCGGATCTTCAAGCTTGTGATTGGCCACAATCGTGCTGATGTAATTGCGGGCGTTGCCGACATGCAACCCGTAAATGATATCTTCCAGCTTTTCGCCTTTGTTTTGAAGATGGATCATGTCGGATTTGGTAAAGACGGTGCAGCGGCAGGCCACATTGGCGGGCTTTTCGCTTTTAAGACCCAGACGGATAAAGTCATTTAAGATCTGATCAATATGGCTCTGGGACGTCTCTTTTTGCTTTTCATATAGAGCGGTTGCCAGGCGTTCGGCCTGCTGATCGATAAACGAACCGGTGCCCGAAGCACAGGGTCCGTTAGCGTTGAAGTTCTCAAGTTCCCATTTGCCGGCATCATGAAAAATCTGAATCAAGGCCGTATCCTGCCCGCCCATGCAGATCAAACTTCTGGCCTCGGGCATGATGTGCAGAACACCCAGAACCTGACTGATGGTCTCATATTCATAGAAGACACCCAGATTCTCAGCCAGCTTCTTGCCGTGATTGCCGGTAAAGGAAATAGATTGAATATGATTCTCTCCCAGGGTCGTAAACAAATGTTCAATCAGATTTGAAATCTCTTGGTCGATTTTTCCAAAGTGACGCTTATACGGGGATTCAAAAACAATGTCTTTGTTCTGATCGATAACCATGCAGTTCAGACTGACAGATCCCACATCAATGCCCACAATGTATTCTTTTGAAGTTGATTTTCCCATTTCATCCTCCTCTGCCAACTACCATTATTTTTTAAGACCGAAACTGTTTTTCTACGAAGATCTTTTTTATCTGCACACCTGTCTTTTGACTGCCATAGGGAGCAAGGGAGATGCCAATTTGAGATATGGGTCTGATATAAGTGGCAGAAGATGGAGAGGAGAGAAAATAAACCGGAACGCACTCACCGATAACGCATTAATTTACTTGTCATTTATGGACAGCTTTTTCAGGTCAAAATATTTTTGAAAAATTCGGCCGATGGTTGGTTTGAGGGCGGTGACAGCTGAATTGAAACTTAAGAAGGGTGCAACGATTGTTGACCCTATGAATCTAAATCTCTAAAAGATGTTCGACAAATCAATGGGTTGGCGCAGGGTTGAATAAGTTAACATTGCAAGAAGAATTGCAGTGTTTAGCGGTAGAGCTAAGGTTAACTTCGATCAGTGGCGTCAATAATTTATGCTGCGCTTAGAACAAAGGACTTATTATATCAAATTCTACAGATTCTGTTTCAGTGTGGAGAAGTGATCATTGCGATGTGGCTAAGGTAGATTTTTCGTTTTGAAATACGGATCAACATTGAAAATAAACGATCATAGGATTCTTTCCTGAGAACGCCATAAAGGTCACCCGCTCTTCTGATGACATGCACCGTCAAACGTTTTACTGCGAAGACTTGTAGTCGGCCACACCGTATTGCTCCTGATAATCGCTGACGATGGTGACGATATAGGCGCGCAGTGAGGCATACACCACCCGGGTGGAACTTCGCAGCTTGCAGGCTTCGATGGTTCGTTCTTCTATCAACCGGCGAACCGTCCGGGTACTGCAGCTCAGCAAGTCGGCCGCTTCAGGAATGGATAGGAGTTCTTTTTTCATGATGACCATCCTTCTGCACATTTTTGATAATTTCAATGATGCAGTTTTTCGGTGTGATGAATATCGTAAATTCTGAGCCGATCGCCATTTGCCATTCTGAAATCGATGGTTCGGAGGGGGATACGATCGATGATGGCTCTTAGCTCCGGGAAAAGCTGGAAGACATCTTTTTCGCTGCCGTGTTCTTTATACTTCATTCCATCGGCAACCGAGCCGTTGTAACTTGCTTTGTAGTATCTCATTGCGCCACCCTCCTTCTTCGTTTGCTCTAGTCATAGAGCAACCAACATGCCAAAAGTTGACAACTAGACGGATTTCAAAAAACTTGTGACAGTCTAAAGAAGGGGGATACAAATTTTAAGTAATATGATTTCGGCTGGTTGCATTTGCTAGAGAGGGTCCCAATTTTTGCGGCTAAATTGTTAATCAGGGTTGACAGGGGCTTCAGGTAAATGTTGTGGGAGATTGAAAAGATGCGCAACCAAAGTTGACATTTTCGATACGATTTTCGCGAGGCTGCACGAATCCGGGATATGAACTGATATACGGTTGTGTTTACACTGCAACCAAAATTGCACCCTTTGTGATGAGCGCATCCGCTTAACGATAATTGAGGATGGGCCAGGAGCGTTGCTGGGCGATTTTTTTAAGAATGCGATTGGGTGCGACCGCATGCGGGTGGCCGACGATCTCTAATAGCGGAAGATCAGAAGGATGGTTGCCGTAGGCATAGGATCTTTGAAGATCCAATCCGATGTTTTGGGCCAGCGCCAAAGTTAATCTTTGTTTATTTTGCCCGACACATACAGGTCCGAGCGGTCTGCCGGTCAGTTGGCCGTCGGCATTGACTTCCAGGTCAGTGCACAACAGGTGATCGAATCCAAGATCTTTGGCGACCGGCTTGAGCATATAGCGGACCGAGCCGGAGATTAACACCAGTACATGGCCCTGTGTTTTATGATCTTGCACTCTGGCAACAATTGCAGGCGCCAGACAGGGTTTCAAGTATGCTTGATAAAATTCCGTCGCTCCTTTTTGAAAATCAACCAGGCGTTTATTTTTATAATACGTCAACAGAATCTTGACCATGCGTTCTTCTGAAAGCAACCCCTGCCGATAAAAGAACGCGCACACCAGAATTTTCAGCACATAGCCAATCGGCATCAGGCGTCGATCCCAAAGCCATTGAATACCCAAGCGGCCGCTTTCGACTTGCAGCAGGGTTTCATCGAAATCAAAAAATGCAGCCACCTGATTAGGGCTGGTCGTATTGTTATCTTTGGGATTTGCTTTTGGTTTTGCGATCTGCTGCATTGAGCTTTAGGAGGTACGGAGCATTTTGGTTAGCACCTGATATTCGAAATCGGTGCCGTCGTAATCATAAGTGGATTCTTCACCGGACATCGGGATGAGTTTTAACTGACCTTTAAAAAAGGCGGAGGTGATGTTTTCAACCTCTTTTATGCTCAAATCTTTTCTGGCAAAATATTTGGAGTAGACATTGGGGTATCCCAGGTTGCGGGTGATTTTAAATAATTTTAGCTGGGCATTGGGGTTAAGGGCTTTGCGAAGACTGTATGCGATATTGGCCGTATTCATATCGAATAAATGGGGGTTGGCAAACAGCAGCGAAGAAAGCCTGAAACCTTGACGATTGTAGTTATCGGTTAACCCGGGCAGCTTAATTTCAGTGTCATTGAGTAGCTTGAGCGGAGGTCTGCCCATCCTGTCTTTGAGGGCATCAATCAGAATGGCCGGTAAAATGATGGCCGCTTGATCCTGGTATTTCACGGCCAATTGTAAAAAATGGTCTATAAATTTTTTGGTGGTCATCGGTGAGTCCGAGGCCACAAATAAAGCGTGCCGTTTTTCCCGGCAGGCTTTGCTGGCGGCGTACCCTTTAATCAGATTACCCGCGATTGAATTATATTTGACCTTGCGTTTGGTGATGTTAAAACGGTCGATGATATCCGATGAAATCCGGGTATTCTGATTTATCAAGCGGCACGGTTTATCGAATTGGTTGATAAAATGGTGAAGGCGCTGCTCTAATAACATTTGATGACCGACAATGATGATGTCGTCGATCAGATTGCTGGCAAACAGCTTTTCAAGCGTAAACTGGATGATGGGCTTGCTTAGTTTCTCACCGTCAACGATGGTTTCAAATTCTCTCAAGGGCCGATAACCGGTCTCGATAAACTTTTCGCCATAGTGTTCCGCAACGATCTTGCTGTATCGTCTGACTTCCATCTTGTTTTTATAGCCGGCCATTAAGACTGCACTAAACATGGACGCACCTATTTTAAAAAGAGAATGTCCATCTGGTCATGAATTACGTTCTTGCATATATAATTTGTATCTGTGATTTTAATGGGTAGATAAGGCGGAAAGCAAGGATAATCCGTATTGGCACTGTAAGTCAAGGCATGGGATCAGTCAGCGGGTGCCAGCCCGGCTTTTTTAATGGCAGCTCGTGCCAGAATCGGCAACACGTCAAAATAAGGCACAGTCAGATGCTCCTGATGCAAGGCCAGCGGGATTTCCGTACAGCCGGCAATAATAGCCTGCGCACCCTCTGATACGAGGCTGACGGCAACCGCTGCCAGGTCCGAAGAGATGTGTTGGCGGGAGCGGGTCGATCGGGAATTTTTGATCTCATAAATGGCCGCCATAACTCGGGCTTGGAGGGCTTCACCGGGCACCAGCGTTGTGAGGCCGGCAACTACCAGCCGCTTTTGAAACAAACCACCGCTGATGGTGCCGGTGGTGCCCATCAGACCAACGATTTCGATGTCCGCATGATTGCTGCTGATGGCTTCGGTAACAGCATCGAAAATGGACAAAATGGGCAATTTTGAATGCTGGCGCATTTGTTCGAGATAAAAATGCGCCGACACACAGGGCATAATGATAAAATCCGCACCGGCCGCCTGCAGCGCATTACAGCCGGCCACAAGGGAGGTCAACGGTGATGGCCCTTTGCCGGTGATGGCGGCCGTGCGATCCGGAACTTTGGGATTCGAGTCGATCACCACCCGCAGGTGTTGCTGGTCGCTTCTGGCTGGTGTGTTTTTGATGATTTGAGCGTAGCATTCCAGGGTTGCTTCCGGACCCATGCCGCCCAGTATGCCAATCGTCTTTTCCTTCATGGTTTTTCACCACAGAGATCACAGGGCACACAGAGAAATATATAATTATCAAAATTTTATATTTTTAGCCCTGCAGTATTTTCTTCGGACACCTCCTTGCCGCGGCATAGTTCACCAGAGCGAAGTCGGGTCCTCAGCCTTGAGTCCTCTTACCTTACGCCTTGTGCCGTATGCCCTGCGCCCATTATGTGTTCCATATATACATGCAGCGCCGGTGATCCGCCAGTGTGAACAAAAAGAAGGTTGTCTTCTTTTTTAAATTCACCCTTGCGCACAAGATCGATTAAACCGGCCATGGCTTTGCCCGTGTAAACCGGGTCCATCAGGATGCCTTCCAGGGTGGCCAACATCCGCACAGCTTCTGCCATTTCAGCTGTCGGTAACGAATAGCCCGGGCCAACATATTCATCATAGCAGCACACGGCTTGTGCGGGAATATCCGTCTGGACGCCCACATGAACTGCGGTGGCTTTAACCAGTTCATAGACCAACTGCTCCTGTTCATCTTTTGAGCGGCTGACATTGATCCCGCTGACCGGTATATTGGCATTGTTACCGTAAAAACCGGTGACTAAGCCGGCGTGGGTTCCGGCACTGCCGCTGGCGCAGATGACCCGATCGATGTTGATGCCCAGATCAAATGTCTGATCCAGGATTTCCTGCGCACAGGCGACGTAACCGGTTGCCCCCAGCGGTGTGGACCCGCCGCCGGGGATGACATAGGCCTTGCGGCCCTGGCGGGCAACTTCATCGGCGACTTGCTGCATCGCTTCTGTCATGTCGGCACCACCGGCAACAACAGACACCTTTTCGACCCCCAACAATCGGAACAAAAAATTGTTGCCGCCGGCTTCCGGATGATAACTGCCGGGCACCCGTTCTTCTATAACCAGTCGGCATTTGAGACCCTCTTTAACCGCCGCTGCCAGTGTTAGGCGACAATGGTTGGACTGCACTGCGCCGCAGGTGATCACCGTATCCACGCCCTGTTGCAATGCTTCGGCCATCAGGAATTCCAGTTTGCGGGTTTTGTTGCCGCCACCGGCCAGCCCCAGCAAATCGTCTCTTTTCATATAAATGGTGGGCCCCCCCAACTCTGCTGAAAGACGGGAAAGCTTTTCAATGGGGGTTTTGCCATGGGTGTAAAAACGGCGGGGAAACTTGGCCAGGTTCATTTTGGTGCTCCTTTTTATTTTAGATACTGGTGGAAATGCTTTGCATTCCATTGGAAAAGAAGGATAAAACCGCCTTTGCTGAAGCAAGCAGTAACACCAGGATAATAATTTTTCAACGAGTCATTAAAGGCTGCCAAACCGCAATTCGTCGCTGATAATTTATGTAGCGACCAAATCAGAAAAACGGCTCGATTCCTCAATTTAATCTTGGAGTTTAAGTTTATCAACCCTTTTTGTCATCTGATCTTTGCTTGACTCAAATTGTGCCAGAAAGTATGGTGCCCCTGATTCAAATTGTCATCCTGACACCGAGATACGCCTTTATGAAATCTGGAACCCTCAAATCGGACGCCTTGCTGCTGACCACCGCCATCATTTGGGGCTTTGCCTTTGTTGCTCAGCGGGTGGGTATGGACTATGTGGGCCCGTTTACCTTTAACGGTATACGATTTGCCATTGGCAGCCTGTCATTGTTACCGCTGGTTATCCTAAGCCGCGGTGAGCATACACCCGGCCACAACATCCTGCAGCCTGCCGATTTGAAAACGATTCTTTTGGGCGGCGGCGCACTCGGGTTGGCGCTTTTCTCGGGCGCGTCTTTGCAGCAAATAGGACTGGTATACACCACCGCCGGAAAGGCCGGTTTTATTACCGGCCTTTATGTGATCATTGTGCCGCTACTGGGTCTTTTTTGGCGGCAACAGCCGAAAATCGGTACCTGGGTCGGCGCTATTCTGGCAGCTTTTGGTCTTTATTTTTTAAGTGTGACCGAACAATTTACAATCGCTCTGGGCGATTTGCTTGTTTTGATCGGTGCTTTTTTTTGGGCGGCACATGTTTTGATTATTGGTTGGCTATCTCCTAGAATTAATCCAATCAAATTGGCTTTCTCACAATATCTGGCCTGTTCAATTCTCAGTTTGATCACCGCAGCCGCAATAGAAGACATTAATATGAATTCCATTTTTCAGGCAGCCATACCCATTTTATATGGCGGATTGCTTTCGGTCGGAATTGCATATACCCTGCAGGTGATTGCCCAAAGAGAGGCCCATCCGGCCCACGCGGCTATTTTGCTCAGTATGGAGGCTGTGTTTGCGGCTATTGGCGGGTGGCTGTTACTGGGAGAAATCATATCCGCCCGCGGCCTTTTCGGTTGCGCCCTGATGCTGGCCGGTATGCTGCTGTCTCAGCTCTGGGACCTAGTTGGCAAAAAATCATAGTTAGTCGAATTGTATAATAAAGCAACTAAATAATCGTCCGTCGTCCGTTGCATGTTGTCAGTAGCAAATCCATATTTTACAACGGACCACCAACAGCGGACAAATAATCGTTTATTTTTTGGTAAAGCGCTGATGAATTCGCTATTTATCAATGACCGAATACCACAACGATAAACCCCCATCCAATATTGATGCGGCGGAGATTGCCAAATTTGAAGCCATGGCCCCCATCTGGTGGGATCGTCAAGGAGACTACAAAGCCCTGCATGACATCAACGGGTTGCGGCTGGACTATATCAACCAGCGGGCACCGCTGGCCGGCCGATCGGTGCTGGATGTGGGCTGTGGCGGGGGAATTCTGTCTGAGGCCATGGCCGCTTTAGGCGCCGTGGTCACCGGGATCGATATGGGTGAGGTCGCACTGGGGGTGGCCCGTCTGCATTTGCACGATTCCGGCCTGGATATCAACTATCAGCAGGCCACAGCCGAACAGTTCGCCGAAACCCATCCGGCGCAATTTGATGTGGTGACTTGCCTGGAGTTGCTTGAGCACGTTCCGGATCCAGGCTCAGTGATCAAAGCCTGTAAAACTTTGGTTAAACAGGACGGCGATGTGTTTTTTGCCACCCTCAACCGCAACCCCAAATCATATCTCTTTGCCATTATCGCAGCCGAGTATATTCTGGGTCTGGTGCGCAAAGGCACCCATACTTACCGTAAATTTATCAAACCGGGCGAGCTTAAAGAATGGGCCGAAACAGCAGGGTTGGCATCTGTAGACCTATGCGGC